>Ga0213834_100275_pt1 | contig 34471 bp, 36 predicted proteins | sample SWPTP12_FD_160580 | JGI IMG/M metagenome (GOLD analysis project Ga0213834, IMG submission 160580) | Coastal seawater microbial communities from Marineland, Florida, United States - SWP TP1 #2 | ecosystem: Environmental > Aquatic > Marine > Coastal | place: USA: Florida | collected 2016-08-06 | reverse complement strand
TCACCGAGCGCATCTTTGTACCGAAAATTCCCTTTTCGCGGCCGCGGATCAGGAGAGCGTCAAGATCGGGCATCGGCTTCATCAGCTGCACGCCGTTTTCTTCGGCAGCAAGGCCCTTGTCGATCTTCAGGAAAGGCACGACACCGCGCTTTTCCCAGAGGTAGGAGGGAACAGGTTCGCCATCGACATCGCCATCCATGGTGCGCTCGAAGAGGATGGCGCCGACGACCTTGTCGCCTGTAAAGGCCGGTGCCTTCATGATGCGGGCGCGCATGGCGTGCATCAGGCGAAACATCTCTTCGTCGCCCTGGTATTCGGTTTCGGCAATGCCGTAGAGCAGCAGCGCTTTGGGTGTCGAACCACCGCTCTGATCAAGCGCCGCAATAAAACCGGGCGCCGACCTGACTTTGTCCAACATCTTCGCGTCTACCATAATCGCTCCTATCCCTCACAATGGCGCGTTGCGCGCGTGTGCCCATTCAATCTTCGGAGAGCCCGATATTGGAGAGCATATCCGAAGTTCTCTCCCGCCGATAACAGAAGTTCTTTTAAAGGGAAATGATGCTCTAAGCCATTGAAACGATTGAAATCGTTTCAATCGTTTAAAATATTGAATTTCTTTAAATCCGCCTTGCCGATCGGGCGCGGAAGCCTATCTCCCGCGCCTCTGACCCACCAAGAGGCATTCTCCGAACGCTGGCCGATCAGGCCTTTGTCAGAACCGAAACGCCGGGCAGTTCCTTGCCTTCCATCCATTCCAGGAAGGCGCCGCCAGCGGTCGAGACGTAGGAGAAATCGTCGGCCACGCCCGCGTGGTTGAGCGCTGCCACCGTATCGCCACCACCCGCGACCGAAACCAGCCTGCCGGCCTTGGTCTCACTCGCTGCGAATTTTGCAGCGGAGACTGTCGCGGTGTCGAACGGGGTGATCTCGAAGGCGCCGAGCGGGCCGTTCCAGACCAGCGTCGAGGCCTTGCCGATCCATTCGTTGACGGCTTCGACGGATTTCGGGCCGACGTCGAGCATCATCGCGTCAGACGGGATGGCATCGATCGCGACGGTTTCGTTTGCGGCATTCGCCTTGAATTCGCGTGCCACGACGCCGTCGGTCGGCAGCACGATCGTGCAGCCGGACGCTTCGGCTTCCGCCATGATGGCGCGGGCAGTGTCTGCAAGGTCATGCTCGCAAAGCGACTTGCCGACATCGATGCCTTGTGCGGCAATGAACGTGTTGGCCATGCCGCCGCCGATCACCAGCGCATCCACCTTCTTCACCAGGTTCTGCAGCAGATCGATCTTGCTCGACACTTTGGCGCCGCCGACGATGGCGACGACCGGGCGGGCAGGGGCGCCGAGGCCCTTTTCCAGTGCTTCGAGTTCAGCCTGCATGGTGCGGCCGGCATAGGCGGGCAGGCGGCGGGCAAGGCCTTCCGTGGAGGCATGGGCGCGGTGGGCGGCCGAGAAGGCGTCGTTGACATAGATGTCGCCGTTCTTGGCCAGTTCTTCGGTAAAGCCGCTGTCGTTCTTTTCTTCGCCCGTGTGGAAGCGGGTGTTTTCGAGAAGGAGAACATCGCCGTTCTTCATCGAGGCGACAGCATCCTCGGCTTCCGGGCCGATGCAGTCGGAGGCGAACAGGATCTTCTGACCGAGCACCTGATTGACGGCCATGACGATCTGGGACAGCGACATGTCGGCGACCGGTTCGCCCTTGGGGCGGCCGAAATGGGCGAGCAGGATGACCTTGGCGCCCTTCTTCGACAGTTCCGTGATCGTTGGGGCAACGCGCTCGATACGGGTTGCGTCCGTCACCTTGCCGTCGCTCACGGGAACGTTGAGGTCGACGCGGACGAGAATGCGCTTACCTGCGATATCGGTGAGGTCGTCGAGGGTCTTAAAGGCCGGCATGGTACTGATCCCGTTGCTTGATAAAGGGTGGCGGGACCATACTATTCTTGTCCGACGGCGCAAGGCTGTCGGGTCAACGAAATAGCCTTTGCGCCGGTTGCCGGATGGCGGCCAGGGTTCAGGCGGAGGGGCGGCCGGGCACCGGCTTGCCGCGATACTTGCGGATCTGGTCGCGGATGCGGTGGGCAATTTCGCGCATGTTGATGAAAATCGGCAGCTTGGTGGCAGGCTCCACCGGTTCCAGCGAGACGCCGATCTTGGTGACATGATCAAGCTCGTCGGTTTCCCGGACGATCAGCACGATCGAGCCGAAACGCATGCGGTCGGCATATTCCGTCTTGCCGCCCAGCCGGGAATGCATCAGTTCGCCGATCGTCATTGCCTGCTCGGTTGCCGAGAGCAGGCCCGGACCATAGGCGAGGTCCAGTTCGGTTGCGGGCCGTGTCGGCGAGATGGCGAAGGCGCCGAAGAACTCGGCATCGTCATCATCGACAGGAACGCGGCTCGCAAACAGCCGATCGAGCAGTTTCGTGTAGTTCGGCGTCACGAACAGGTAGACCTGATCGTTCTCCCGCAGCCGTCCGGCATACTGGTAGCGCAGGCTGCGGCCGTCGCGGATCACCAGCGAGGGCATGGCCCAGCGGGGAATGCGTTCGCCGGACAGGATCGGGCTGTCTTTCAGGACGCGGTAGGAGATCAGTTCATGGGTCGCCTTACCGGGAAGGTCGAGTTCCAGCTTGTCGACCGCGCCGATCCGCGGCGGGATAATCAACCCGAGATACCGCGCCACCGGCTTGATCGTCCAACCCTGGAGAAGAAGCGAGACGAGCACGATGATGAAGGTGACGTTGAAGAAGACGGACCCGTTTTCAGCGCCCGACAGGATCGGCGTGATGGCGAGCAGGATGGACACCGCGCCGCGCAGACCGACCCAGGACAGAAAACCGATTTCCTGCTGCGTGAAGTCATAGGCCATCAGGCTGATCCACACGGCAATCGGGCGGGCGACGAAAATCAGGAACAGCGCCAGACCGATCGCCGGCACGAGCAGGATCGGGAACTGGGAGGGTGTGGCGAGCAGGCCGAGCACCAGGAACATGATGATCTGCGCCAGCCACGTCAGCCCCTCGTTGAAGCGCGTGATCTGATGCTTGGCAAACATCTTGCGATTGCCCGAGTAGATGCCGGCCACATAGACCGCAAGGAAGCCGCTGCCGCCCATCGCGCCGGTAAAGGCGAACACGAGCAGGGCAAGCGTCAGGACGAGGATTGGCGCCAGACCCCGATCGGAGGTGAAGCGGTTCAGGACCCAGACGATCATCAAGCCGCCGAGCAGGCCGAAGATGACGCCGAGCCCCATTTCCTCGAGGAACATGACGGCGAAATGCAGGTCGAGGCCGCCGAAGCCCTGGCCGGTGGCCAGAAGCTCGGACAGCGCGATCGTCAGGAAGATCGCCATCGGATCGTTGGTGCCGGATTCCACTTCGAGCGTCGAGCGCACCTTGTCGCGGATGTTGATGCCGCCGATGCGCAGCAGGAAGAACACCGCGGCGGCATCAGTCGAAGCGACGATCGACCCGAGCAGAAAGCCTTCGAGCCGGCTGAAGCCTAGGAAATACTTCGCCGCGACGCCGAAGACGCCGGCGGTCAACAGCACGCCGACGGACGCGAGCGTCAGCGCCGGAACCGCGGCTATTCGAAAGGAGTGGAGCGAGGTGCCGAAGCCGCTGTCGAACAGGATGATGGCGAGCGCCAACGACCCCAGCATGAAGGTGAAGGAGTAGTTCTCGAAGCGGATGCCAAGACCATCGACACCGGCGAGCAGGCCGATCGATAGGAAGACGAGAAGCAGGGGAGCGCCGAACCGGAAGGCAAGCAGGCTGGAAAAGGCCGCAGCCAACACCAGAACCGTGCCGACCAGCAGGATGATGTAGAAAGCCTCCAAAGTCCCCGTCCTTCCTCTCGCCGCCGTTTACGGAAATCCATCCATCAGGCCCGGCGATTGCCGAATCCTGTGCCGCTGCCGCGATGCGGCAAGATAGCCATGGAGCAGATCCCGGTCAGTGGCCGGGCGATTCGATGTGCATATTCAAATAGACGGGAACAAATCCGGCAAGAGAAGGGCCGGGGCTAAGAAAAATCACGCCGGTGCGAAGTGAATGGTTGGCGCAGGCCGGTCCGGCAGCGACCTCGGCCACGATGGCGTCATTGTCGGTCAGCACGTCGTGAAGGTTGGTTTGGTCGCGGACACGCCGAAGAGCTGCTCGCAGCGCAGGTCTAAGGAGCGAAAAGCATTTCCCTTCGCTGCTATTACTCAGCGGCGACCCTGCCGATCACCGTCAGTGGATCGGCCGCACGTGCCGTGACGAACAGGAGTTCGCCGCTGGCAGGAACGATGTTGGTAAGCCCGGTTATGTTGACCTGGTGGGTGACCAGCACAACCAGCCGGCCGGGCGGCAAGCCCGTCATCCAGGCGCGCAGGGCCTGCGTCTGCGGCCTGCCATCTTCGGGACTGCCGAAAAACGAGTTGAGCAGCGGCTGCGGCTCGACCGGTCCAAGACCAAGACCTTTAGCGGTATCGAGGCAGCGGCACCACTGGCTGGAAAAGACCCGCGCCTGCGCCACGCCCTTCTCCCGGAAGAGCGTGCCGATCCGGCTCGCCTGCGCGATGCCCTGCGCGGAGAGATTGCGCTGCGTGCTGCAATCATTGACCGCAAAATTCGCCGGATCGCCGGTTCCGGGCGCAATCGCGTGGCGAAGAAGCGCCATAGCCGCGCCGGTGCGAAGCTCTGCCCACGGGTCGGATTGCGCCCTTGCCTTGCTGGTCAGGGCAAGAGCGGAGGCGAGCAGCAACTGGCGTCGCAGAAACATGGCGTATCTCCAGGTGGTGCCTGCGTTTGTCTGTCCAAAGCCAATACGTGCGGTGATATTGCGTGGTTTCACCCTCACGCACAATAACATCCCTCACATAGGGTATCTGCTGACGCCGGCGGGTCATGATCGCAATTGGGTCGTGCCGGAAAGTGTGCTAAGCGCCGGCGAAACAATGACTGGAGTATGACATGAGCGAAAAGACCGTAGCCGAAGCGACAAACCGCATTTATGAATCGCTTCAGGACAACAATGCCGATCTCGACACGCATATCGCCACCCTCAAGGCAGCGCTGACCCAGGCTGGCCAGAAGGAAGCCGAGTTCGACCCGGCGCGGATCGTGCAGAACAATCGTCAGGGCCGCAAGCTGATGCAGGCCTATTTTCGCCAGCGCGGCGTGACGGTGAAGTTCACAGCGTCCTGAGGATTTTCGCGCGGGCGACCTCTCTCCCGACCATGTCCTATAACGCAAAACCCCCTCCTTTTAAGGGGAGGGGGTCAAAAGCCTGAGCGTCAGGACCGATCCTCAAGGACCGGCATGCACGTTTCAGTGATTAGATCAGCTTGCCCATCGCAACTGCGGTGTCCGACATGCGGTTGGAGAAGCCCCACTCGTTGTCGTACCAGGTCAGGATGCGCACGAACGTGCCTTCCAGAACCTTCGTCTGGTCGAAGGCGAAGATCGAGGAGTGGCTGTCGTGGTTGAAGTCGCGGGAAACCAGCGGCTCGTCGGTGTAGCCGAGGATGCCCTTCAGCTTGCCGTCGGCGGCAGACTTGATGGCGTCGTTGATTTCGGCAACCGTCGTGGCGCGCTTCGCAACGAAGTTGAAGTCGACGACCGAGACGTTCGGGGTCGGAACGCGGATCGACGTGCCGTCGAGCTTGCCCTTGAGTTCCGGCAGAACGAGGCCGACGGCCTTGGCTGCGCCGGTCGAGGTCGGGATCATCGACAGAGCCGCTGCACGGGCGCGGTAGAGGTCCTTGTGCATCGTGTCGAGGGTCGGCTGGTCGCCGGTGTAGGAATGGATCGTCGTCATGAAGCCGTGGTCGATGCCGACGGCGTCGTTCAGCACCTTCACGACCGGAACCAGGCAGTTCGTGGTGCAGGATGCGTTGGAGATGACCAGGTGGTCCTTGGTCAGCTGGTCGTCGTTGACGCCGAACACGACCGTGAGGTCAGCATTGTCGCCGGGAGCCGAGATGATGACGCGCTTGGCGCCGGCCGTCAGGTGGGCAGCGGCCTTGTCACGGGCGGTGAAGATGCCGGTGCATTCGAGCGCGATATCGACGCCCATTTCGGCGTGCGGCAGCTGGGCCGGGTCACGCACCGCGGTCACCTTGATCGGCTTGCCGCCGGCAACGATGATGGTGTCGCCTTCGACCTTGACGTCCGCCGGGAACTTGCCGTGGATCGAGTCGTAGCGCAGAAGATGGGCATTGGTCTCGACCGGGCCGAGATCGTTGATCGCGACCACTTCGATGTCCGTGCGGCCGGATTCGACGATCGCGCGCAGGACGTTGCGGCCGATACGGCCAAAGCCGTTGATGGCAACCTTTACAGTCATAGAGTTCTCCCGAGAAATTAGTTTGGCAGCTGGACGGGGCGGGCGGTTTTACCGTCGCCCCGTCGTTTGAATGATCAGGCGAGCTTTGCATCGGCTGCGGCGACGATAGCGTCAGCCGTGATGCGGAAGTGCTTGAAGACATCCTTGGCAGGACCCGAAGCGCCGAAGCCCTTCATGCCGACGAACGTGCCTTCCGGACCGATAAAGGCATCCCAGCCTTCGCGGACAGCTGCTTCAACAGCAATCTTGACCGGCGAGTTGCCGAGGATTTCGCGGCGATAGTCGTCCGGCTGTTCGAAGAACAGTTCGGTGCAGGGCACGGAAACAACGCGTGCGCTGACGCCCTTTTCCTCAAGCGTCTTTGCCGCCGCAATCGCCAGTTCGACTTCCGAACCGGATGCGAAGATGGTGACCTTGGCATCCGCGTTGCCCGACAGCGTGTAGGCGCCGAGCGTGCAGAGGTTCTTTTCCGAATATTCGGTGCGGGCCGGTGCAAGGTTCTGACGCGTCAGCGCAAGCGCTGACGGACGGTCCTTGGTTTCGAGCGCGATCTGCCAGCATTCGGCCGTCTCAGTCGCATCGGCCGGGCGGAACACCATCAGGTTCGGGATGGCGCGAAGGCTTGCCACCTGTTCGACCGGCTGGTGGGTCGGGCCATCTTCGCCCACGCCGATCGAGTCATGCGTCAGGACGTGGATGACTCGGATACCCATAAGGGAGGCGAGACGGATCGGCGGACGGCAATAGTCCGAGAAGATCATGAAGCCGCCGCCGTAGGGGATCAGACCGCCATGCAGGGTAACGCCGTTCATGGCGGATGCCATGCCGTGTTCGCGGATACCCCAGTGCATGTAGCGGCCGGAGAAGTCGGTCGGTGTGATCGAGACCATCTGGCTGGTCTTGGTGTTGTTCGACGGTGTCAGGTCGGCGGAGCCGCCGAGCGTTTCCGGCACGAAACCGTTGATGACTTCCAGAACGTCTTCCGACGCCTTGCGGGTCGCAACGGTCGGCTTGGTTTCAGCAAGCTTCTTCTTGAAGTCGTTGATGGCGGCGTCGAAACCTGCAGGCAGGTCACCGGCAAAGCGGCGGTCGAATTCGGCCTTGTGGGCAGACGCTGCAAGGCGGCCTTCCCAGGCTTTGACGGCTTCGAGGGAGCGGACGCCGGCTGCGCGCCAGTCGGACAGAACGTCGTTCGGGATGACGAAGGGTTCGTATTCCCAGTTCAGGGCCTTGCGGGTTGCAGCAATTTCCTCGGCGCCGAGCGGCGAACCGTGAACCTTGTGGCTGCCGGCCTTGTTCGGCGAACCGAAGCCGATCGTGGTCTTGCAGGCGATGAAGGTCGGGCGGTCGGACTTGTGGGCCTGCTCGATCGCGTCTGCGATGGCGGCCTGATCGTGACCGTCGATCTCGATCGTGTTCCAGTGCACGGCCTTGAAGCGGGCGATCTGGTCTGTCGAGTCCGACAGCGACACGGCGCCGTCGATGGTGATCGAGTTGTTGTCCCAGAACAGGACCAGCTTGTTCAGCTTCAGGTGGCCGGCAAGTGCGATCGACTCGTGGGAGATGCCTTCCATCAGGCAGCCGTCGCCGTTGATCACGTATGTATAGTGATCCTGCAGGTCGGCGCCGAATTCTTCGCGCAGCTTGCGTTCGGCGATTGCCATGCCGACGGCGTTGCCGATGCCCTGGCCAAGCGGACCAGTGGTGGTCTCGATGCCGGTCGCATGGCCATATTCCGGGTGTCCGGCAGTCTTGGAACCGAGCTGGCGGAAGCCCTTCAGGTCGTCGATGGACATGTCAGGGTAGCCGGTCAGATACAGGACCGAGTACAGCAGCATCGAGCCGTGGCCGGCCGACAGCACAAAGCGGTCGCGGTCGGGCCAATGCGGCTTGGTCGGGTCAAATTTCAGGTATTTGGTAAACAGGACCGTTGCGACGTCAGCCATGCCCATGGGCATGCCCGGGTGTCCGGAATTCGCCTTTTCGACGGCATCCATGGCAAGGAAACGGATCGCATTGGCCATCCGGTCGTGTTGTTCGCGAGAAATCATGGCTAATCCACTATCGTCCGAGTGTCGGTCAGGCCCTATGATCGGGCCTCGTCAGGAAGCGTCCGATCCATATCAGGTGGGGCGCGCAAGTCAACAAAAGGCGGGCCACCGGCGGCACATAATGATCGGGTTTAGCACAGTCTGCCTGCTATTTCGGCACCGCCGCCGAGTGCCCTTGATCAGCGACGATCCACAGTTCGATGCGGTATCGTCTGCGTGTTTTATTGACCGGCTTTCAAGCGGTGAATAGTCTACGGCGCTTGTTGGCGAGGCGCTGCCGTACGATTCGGCGCCGATCGCGACCTCACGGGATATACGCATGCCGGCAGAAAAGACGGTGGATCTGGCGCTTTCGGAACTTCGGGCTGCGATAAGCGGGCTGGAGAATGCCGTCGATGTGCGCATCGAGCAGCAAAGAGACCAGGGCGAGATGGAAGGCGAGGTCAAGCGCGTGCATGCCGATCGATCGCGCCTGGCGCAGGAGCTGGACCAGTCGCAGTTTCGGGCCAATCGTCTCGAAGAGGTCAACCGCGAGGTTTCCCGCCGTCTGGTGACGGCGATGGAGACGATCCGCGCGGTTCTGGACCGGTAAGGAAAAAGAGATGGCCCAGGTAACGGTAACGATCGACGGCAAAGCCTATCGGATGGCTTGCGAAGAAGGTCAGGAACAGCACCTGACGGATCTCGCCGACCAATTCGACCGCTATGTCGGACATCTGAAGGGTCAGTTCGGCGAGATCGGTGATCTTCGCATCACGGTCATGGCCGGGATCATGATCATGGATGAGCTTTCCGAGCTGACCCGCAAGGTCGGTGCGCTCGAAGGCGAGGTGCAGTCGCTGAAATCCAACCGCGCCGGTGCCGCTGAAAACCAGAGCCGCAGCGACGAGCTTGTCGTCTCCGCCCTGAGCGAGCTTTCATCCAGGCTGGAAGGCCTGACCGCGAAGCTCAACGGCCGTGTGCCGGCGAACTAAGACCGTCTCACGCCGGTGTTCAGCGTCGCTGAAAGCCTGCAGAAAAAAATGCCTCGCGATGCCACTGGCGCGCCATCGACTTCAGCCTTATATTGAAAATGCGTTCTGCGCTTCTCGACAGGAACCACAATCCCTGGGGCCATACTCGATCCAAAGGGAGCTGTCCCTGGCCAGGCCCGTGGGCTTGGACATATGGCGCCCACCTACGTTTGTAGGCACCCAGGATCGTAAAAATCCATCGGTCGCCGCGGAACGCACCTTCCAGATTTACGGGCTCGATCATTCATAATGGTCGGGCCAAAAAACGAAAAACCCCGCTCAAGGCGGGGTTTTGCACGTCTAGTCGATGGGATGCTTACGAACGCTTTTCGATCGAGCAGACCAGAACACGGGAGAGAACGCGCTCATAGCCCACGATTTCGCGGGCGATCCGCATAACGCGGGCATGGTCGCCACTGGAGCTGACGACGCCTTCAAGAACAATGAAGTCGCCGGTCACGTCGACAGTGAGGTTGCTGCTGTCGAAGTTGGGGAGGTAACTCAGTTCCGTTTCGATAGCGGTCTTTTCCATCATCATGCCGTGGTCATGGGCAAAGGCGAATGAAGCGGTAGGCTGAAGGCTGCTCAAGAACATTGTCGAAACTCCCAACATGAACGTCTGATGAATGAACTGTTGTCTTACGTTTATGTTCCGAATGTGTCCGCGCTTTTTCTAATTTCTTTTTCCAGTACACGAGTTCGTCAGATTGCCAGTCCGGTTTTCCCCTGATGTGGCATCAGGCGCCCCTGTCTGACGCTTGACAATGGCCGCGCCGTTTCCGAGTAAGTCTGCGTGTTTTCAATCGGCGGACTTCTTCATGCCCAACGCAAAAGCCACGTTCGCCCGCTCGTCGCTCCTGATGCTCGTCATCGGCGCGGCCATCCTGCTCGGCATCGTGATGTCTTCTTTCTTCCTGGCGCAGATGACCAGGACCTATTTCGATGACGTCACGAAGCTGAGAGCATTGCGCGCGACCACTGCCGATCTGCTTTTGCTTGTGCAAACCGCCGAGACCGGACAGCGCGGCTACCTGCTGGTGCAGGATCCGCTGTTCCTCGAACCCTACCGGACATCCATCGGTGCGCTGCCGCTCCAGCTGCAGAAGGTGGAGCGGACGGCGGCCAATCAGGACATCGTCAGCGTTCCGCTGGACGAGATCCGCAGCCTGATCGCGCTAAAGACCAATGAGATGCAGGCGACGCTGTCGCTCGCAAGTTCGGGTCAGGTCGAGCAGGCAGTCGCCATCGTTCGCAACCAGTCGGGCCTTGAGGCCATGCAGAAATTGCGCGCCCTGCTTGGCGGCGTGATCGGCGAACTGGATGGACACCTGATTTCCGGCATTGGCGAGATTCGCGGAAGTTCCGAAAAGCTGCAGTGGTTTACCGTCGGCGGCGGTATCCTGATCATTCTCGTTCTCGGCGGCGCGATTGCCATCGTCTTCCAGCATGTCCGCCAGCTTCAGAAGGCCCGTGCCGAGGTGGAAACCTTGAATGCCGGGTTGGAGGAGCGGGTCAACGAGCGTACCGAAGACCTCATCCAGGCAAACCGCGAGATCCAGCGCTACGCCTATATCGTCTCGCACGATCTGAGAGCGCCGCTTGTCAACATCATGGGCTTTACCAGCGAGCTGGATAGTTCGCTCAAATCGATCTCCGCCTACGTGCTGGCCGATGACGTCAAGCCGAGCGAACTTCAGGTGAGGGACGCCCGGCTTGCAGTCGAGGAAGATCTTCCAGAGGCAATCGGTTTTATCCGTTCGTCGACCAAGAAGATGGATGGCCTGATCAACGCCATCCTAAAGATCTCCCGCGACGGTCGGCGTGAGCTGAAGCCGGAGAGGATCGACCTGAGCGAACTCCTGGAAGCAACTGCCGCGAGTGTCTACCATCAGGTCAACGAGGGCGGCGGCGAAGTGGCGATTTCCACGTCGGCCGCAAAGACCCTCGTCACCGACCGGTTCTCGCTGGAGCAGGTTTTCGGTAACCTGTTCGACAATGCGGTCAAATACCAACATCCCGACCGGCCGCTGGCGCTGTCGATCACGTCAACGCCGCTCGGGCGAAGCTTCGTCCGGATCGAGGTTGCCGATAACGGCCGCGGCATTGCGCCGGAAGACCACGAACGGGTGTTCGAGCTGTTCCGCCGTTCCGGCGTGCAGAACCAGCCCGGCGAGGGCATCGGCCTTGCGCATGTGCGATCATTAGTCAGAAATTTAGGTGGCGAGATTACGATCACGTCAACCTTGGGCGGCGGTGCGACATTCATCATCCGTCTGCCCACCGATCTGTCCCAATATGTCAGGAGTCATGGGTCATGAATGCTGCCGGCAAAGAAGTTACCATCGTTATGGTCGAGGACGACGAGGGGCATGCGCGCCTCATCGAAAAGAATGTCCGTCGAGCAGGCGTCAACAACGAGATCGTACCGTTCACGAACGGAAACGCGGCGCTCGATTATATTCTCGGCGCTGACCGCCTGGGAGCGGCCAATGCGGATCGGTATTTGCTGATCCTTCTCGACCTCAACCTCCCCGATATGTCGGGTATTGACATACTTGAGAAGGTGAAGTCCAACCCTCACTCGAAGCGACTGCCTGTGGTCATCCTGACCACGACCGACGACGAGCGAGAGATCCAGCGGTGCTACGATCTCGGTGCCAACGTTTATATAACGAAGCCAGTGGATTATGAGAGTTTCGCGCACGCCATCAGACAGCTCGGTCTGTTCTTTGCCGTGATGCAGATTCCCGGACAATGACGAGACGTGATGCAGCACACCATTCTCTACGTCGATGACGACCTTGCCCTTGCGCGGCTTGCCGTGCGCAATCTGGGTCGCTTCGGCTATCAGGTCGTCCATGCCGTGGATCTGTCCGCGGCAATGGAGACCGTTGAGAAGGGTGGCGTACACGCAGTGGTTCTCGACCACTATCTCAGCACCGGTACCGGCCTCGAAATCCTTCACAGGCTGAACGAGATGGGGGCGGGGCTCCCGGTCATCTATGTCACCGGTTCAAGCGATGCGACGATTGCGATCGATGCGCTGAAGAACGGTGCGTCCGACTACGTCATCAAGACGGTGGGCGACGAGTTCTGGCCGCTGATGCAGAGCGCGATCGGCCAGGGGATTGCGACCGCCGAGCTTCGCCGCGCAAAGGAGCGCGCCGATCAGGAGATCCGGCTTGGCAAGGAACGCGCCGAGGTGCTGTTGACGGAAGTCAACCACCGCGTCGCCAACAGCCTGGCGCTGGTCGCCGCGCTGATCCGTCTCCAGGTGTCGAGCAGCAAGAACGACGACGTCAAGGCGGCCCTGTCGGAGACGCAGGCGCGCATCTCCGCGATCGCGGGCATGCACCGAAGCCTTTATACGTCCGACGATGTGCGCCAGGTGGAGATGGACAAGTATCTCGGCACTCTGGTCAAGGAAGTCCAGGGTACGGTCAACGATCACCAGAGCGCGACGATCCTTTTGCAGGCCGACGAACTCTCGCTGAAGTCCGACCGGGCCGTCTCCGTCGGGATGATCGTGACCGAACTTCTCACCAATGCGCTGAAATATGCCTATCCGCCGGGCGCTGAGGGCGAGGTGCGTGTGCTTCTCAAGCGGCAGGATGATGACAAGGCGCTGCTTGCGGTTGAGGACGACGGCGTCGGCTGGAAGGAAGGCGACATGCCGAAGGGCACGGGTCTTGGCAGTCGAATCGTCAAGTCGATGGCGGCAACGCTTGGTGCTTCCATCCAATATGTGCCGCGCGAAAGCGGCACCCGCGCCGAACTGCTGATCGACCTGACGGCGTGATTTCTCCCTTTCCGACCGGACGCTCGCAAGTTCCACAGTGACGGCCATTGCATTGGACGCATGCTGACCCTATGATTTCCACCGCGAGCGAAGGTGCATAGCTCCGAGAACCCCCAAGGATTGCGGGCGGTTTTCCGAACTGTGCGCGAAGCAGCGCCGACGCGCCCATAGGGTGCGTTCGATAACGGTTCTCGTTGAAGTGGGCCGTGGCGTCAGTTTTGCAGGCAGGATATTGTTCCAGATTAAGAGCCCCTTTTGTTAACCGAAATATTCATCGTCGTTGCACTCACCATTCTCAATGGTGTCCTCGCAATGTCGGAACTTGCCGTCGTGTCCTCGCGTCCCGTGCGCCTCCGGGTCATGGCAGAGCAGGGAAATCGTGGCGCAGCTGCCGCCATCAAGCTGGCTGAAGATCCAGGCCGCTTCCTTTCCTCCGTTCAGATCGGCATCACTCTTGTCGGCGTTCTCTCCGGTGCGTTTTCCGGTGCAACGCTCGGCACCCGTCTGACCAACTGGCTGTCCGAGCAGGGCATGCCGCAAAACTTCGCCGACTGGCTCGGCGTCGGCGGTGTCGTCGTGGTCATCACCTATATGTCGCTGATTGTCGGCGAACTCGTGCCGAAGCAGATCGCATTGCGGGCGCCTGAGCTCGTGGCCGCCAAAGTGGCGCCGGCGATGAAGATGGTCGCGACAATCGGTGCCCCGGTCGTGTGGTTTCTCGATATCTCGGGCCGGTTTCTTCTGGCCCTTCTCGGCCAGAGCGGGGAATCGAACGAGAAAGTCACCGACGAGGAAATCCGCACCGTGCTTGCCGAAGCGCATAGCGCGGGCGTGATCGAGACCGAGGAATCGGCGATGATCTCCGGCGTCATGCGACTGGCCGACCGTACCGCGCGCGGCCTCATGACGCCACGCCGCGATGTCGAAGTGCTCGATACCGAAGATGAGCCGGAAGAGCTTCGTGCCCAGCTGCGGGCGACGACACGCTCGCGTCTGCCTGTACGCAAGGGCTCGTCGGACGAGATCCAGGGCGTGCTCTTCGTCAAGGACGCCTATGAATTCATGGCCGGCGGCAGGGGCGGCGATCCCGCCTCGCTGATGCGCGAAGCGCCTGTCGTTTCCGACCTGACCGGCGCGCTCGACGTCATTCAGGCTTTGCGCAAGTCCCCGGCGCACATGGTTCTCGTCTATGACGAATACGGCCATTTCGAAGGTATCATCACCTCCGGCGACGTGCTCGAAGCCATCACCGGCGTGTTCCAGGAGGACGAGGTTGAAGAACCCGCCATCGTCGCGCGCGACGACGGATCCTATCTCGTCGCCGGCTGGATGGCAGTCGACGAGTTCTCCGCACAGATGGGCGTGCCGATCGAAGAAGATCCGGGTTACGAGACCGTTGCAGGCTTCGTTCTCGACGAGCTGAAGCATCTGCCGGAACTGGGCGAGAAGTTCACCTCACGAGGCTGGGTCTTCGAGGTGATCGATCTCGACGGCCGCCGGATCGACAAGCTGCTGCTTTCCAGAGCACCAGACTGACGGCACGAAACCGATGAGCGAGCCTCTTCCCGACAACCCCATGCGCAAGACGGAACTGCGGCGCCAGAGACTTGCCGCACGGGACGCTTTGTTGCCTGCCGAAAGGGTCGAGAAGAGCTTGGCGCTTGCGGTTCACAGCGCAGGCGCAATCGCGTTGCAGGCCGGAGCGATCGTTTCCGGCTTTTTGCCGATCCGGTCGGAGGTGGATCTCCATCCTCTGATGACGTTGCTGCGGGATCGCGGCGCGCGCATCTGCGTGCCCGTCGTCCTCGACCGGGAGACGATCATCTTTCGCGAAATGACGGCCGAGACGGAGCTTGTGCCCGGCACGTTCGGGACATCAGGTCCGGGGCCTGCAGCGGCCGAACTCGAGCCCGAGATCATGCTCGTGCCGCTTGCCGCCTTCGATGCGCGTGGCCACCGAATTGGCTATGGCGGCGGATATTATGACCGGGCCATTCACCGTTTGCGCGAAAAAGGCTTGAACCCGCGGTTGATCGGCATTGCATTCGACTGCCAGGAAGTGGCATCAGTGCCTGAAGAACCTCATGATATGAAGCTCGATGCCGTCTTGACCGAAAGCGGCTATCGGCCTTTCGCGGATATGCCCGCGTAGATTGGACAAGCATGCGTCTTTTGTTTCTGGGTGACATGGTCGGCAAAACCGGCCGTACGGCGGTTTGGGACAAGTTGCCGGGGCTGGTGTCCGATCTGAAACTCGACTTCGTCATCGTCAACGGCGAGAATGCCGCTGGTGGCTTCGGCATTACCGAGGAGATCTTTCTCGAGACGATCAATGCCGGTGCCGACGTCGTCACGACAGGCAACCATGTCTGGGACCAGAAGGAAGCCGTAGGCTTTGCCGGTCGCCACGACCAGTTCCTGCGGCCTGCCAACTATCCTGCCGGCACGCCCGGCAAGGGATCCGGCATCTTCTACGGCCGCAACGGCGCGCGCATCCTCGTCGCCAACATCATGGGCCGGGTGTTCATGCATCCGGAACTCGACGATCCCTTCAAGTCCGCCGAGGCGATCCTTGCCGCGGCCCCGCTGAAGGAACAGGCGGATGCCATCATCTTCGACTTCCATGCGGAAGCCACCAGCGAAAAGCAGTGTTTCGGCCATTTCGTCGATGGCCGCGCCTCGCTCGTCGTCGGCACGCACACGCATGTGCCGACCGCCGATTGCCAGATCCTGAACGGCGGCACCGGCTACATGTCGGATGCCGGCATGTGCGGCGACTACGATTCGTCGCTAGGCATGGACAAGGAAGAGCCGCTCAACCGGTTCATCTCGAAAATGCCGAAGGGCCGTTTCGAGGCGGCAAACGGTCCCGCGACGATCTGCGGTCTCGGCATCGAGATTTCCGACACGACGGGACTGGCCGAGAAGATCGAGCCGCTCCGGATCGGGCCGCGGCTCGCGGAGACCATTCCGACCTTCTGGCGGTAGAATGGTTCGGGCGCTGCTTCTGTTTGCGGTTCTGATGCTTCCGGTTTTCGGAGCATCGGCACAGCAAAGCGTCCAGCCTTCAGCCGGAACGTGGGCTCAGAAGAAGTGCAGTTTCTACGCCAAGGCTTGGCACGACCTGCTTTCGATGTCCGCTGACGGCGACGTTACCCGTGCTTTCATTGAGGGGAACAATGCTTTCATTGCAGCCGGCTGCTCCAACGGTGCGGATGTGTGCCCGTCGTCCAAGGGTGATATCGATCTTGCCAATCGCCTCACCATGGCCGCGATGAACTTCGGGACAGCGAGCTCATTCCTGCCCTTCGTCTGCCGGACGCGTTGAGGCGCTAACCACTCAATGACATGATTGTGAGACGACCTCGGCGCTTCGTCGCTGGACGCTTCGCCATGCTTGCCGCATCCTGAGTACCGGAATGGCATGAACGCATCGGCTCGATTTTTCGCAACGCGGTTCGGGGTGTGGCATGAAGCTGCGAACGCTGGCATTCAGTTTTTCGGCTCTCCTTCTATCCGCCATATCGGCGCTGGCGCAGGAGGGCGGGTTGCCGGTCAGCCAATGCCAGGCGATTGCGCAGAACCTGCCGGGCGAGAATTTCCCCCATGTCCGCTATGCCAGCTTCAATCCCTCGGGTCCCACGTTTGCGCCAGTCATCAAACCGGTAAACCTGTCGGCGCGGGAAGAGGTGAAGATTACCTTCGTCGGCCACTCGACCTATTTTATCGAGAGCCCCGACGGTATCGGCATCGCCACCGATTACAGCGGCGTTCACCAGCCGTCGCGGATGCCTGACGTGGTGACGATGAACAAGGCGCATTCCACCCACTATACGATGATGCCGGATCCTGCGATCGCCCACGTGATGCGCGGATGGAGCGATGTGCCGGGTGAAAAGGCCGAACATCGGGAAATGGTTGGGGATGTTTATATCCGCAATGTCGTCTCGGATATCCGCAACTGGGGCGGTGGGATCGAGCCGGACGGCAATTCGATCTTCATCTTCGAGGTCGCCGGGCTCTGCATCGGGCATCTCGGCCATCTGCATTTCGAACTCAACGAGCAGCAGTACACGCAGATCGGCCGGCTCGATATTCTGATGGTGCCTGTTGATGGCGGTTTGACGATGGGGGCGGACAGTATGAGCCGCGTCGTTCAGCGGCTGCGGTCGTCACTGATCCTGCCGATGCACCGTTTCGGGCCGCCGCTCGAGCGGTTCCTGTCGATGTTCGACGGCAAGTTCGAGATCGCCTACGCGCCGAGCGAGACGATCACCGTGTCGATGCGCAGCCTTCCGACGAAGCCGACGATCATGGTGCCGCAAGGGCTGTGACAGGGGCTGTTCAAGCCCCTGTCGGTCTTTTGATCAGGCGTGACGCGTGAAGGTCAGGCGCTTGTTGACGCCGACTTCCGGCATCTTCTCGTCATTCAGGTTCGCCTTGGCGATTTCCCAGCCGAACTTGAGCGTGCTGTCGGTCGACGCCCAGATTTCCGCATCATCGACACGGAAGGCCAGCATGGTGAGATGGGGATCGGACTTACCGTGTTCGTACCAGGCAGCCGTCACGGCGCTCCAGTATTCATCGATCTTGGCCTCGTCCTTGCGGACTTCCAGGATGCCCGATAGGCAGGCGTGGTAATCGTGATCCTTGCCGACCACGTTGAAGTGGGCGCGGGAGGCTGTGCCGAGCGCCTTCACCAGATCCGTATCGGTCCTGGTATAGAACCAGATCGTGTTGGCCTCAGAATCGACATTCGGCGCCATCGGCTGAAAATGCATGTGCGCACCTTCGATGCCGAGCATGCCCGCATGGATTCCGTTGATTTCGTCCCACATCTGACGTTCGGGGGCTTCGCGTGCTTCGGTAAGGCTCGCCATCTATAATTCTCCTTCTTTGTCGTGCGGTTGAAGAACGGAGGCGGGGCGGGGTTTGTTCCTCATCCGAAAGGCTCTTGAACGGCCTCCGCTTCGAAACTATAAGGCGGCACAATTCCAGATAATGATGCAGACAGGGGTGCCATGGCTGGCCATTCACAGTTCAAGAACATCATGCACCGCAAGGGCAAGCAGGACGGTATCCGTTCCAAGATGTTCTCCAAGCTTGCACGCGAAATCACCGTTGCGGCAAAATCCGGTCTACCCGACCCGGATATGAACGCGGCGCTGCGCCTTGCCGTTCAAAACGCCAAGGCTCAGTCGATGCCGAAGGACAATATCGACCGCGCCATCAAGAAGGCGTCGGGCGCCGATGCTGAGAACTATGACGCGGTGCGTTACGAGGGCTACGGTCCTGGCGGCACAGCCGTGATCGTCGAAGCGCTGACCGATAACCGCAATCGTACCGCCTCCAACGTCCGCTCGATCTTTACCAAGGCCGGCGGCGCTCTTGGCGAAACCGGTTCGGTGTCCTTCTCCTTCGACCATGTCGGCGAGATCACCTACAAGGCGTCGGTCGGCGATGCGGATACGGTCATGGAAGCTGCGATCGAAGCGGGTGCGGACGATGTGATTTCCGACGAGGAAGGCCACACGATCATCTGCGGGTTCGAGGCGCTCGGTGAAGTCTCCAAGGCACTCGACGCCACGCTCGGCGGTGCCGAGACCGTCAAGTCGATCTGGAAGCCGCAGAACACGATCGAAGTCGACGAGGAACGTGCGCTGTCGCTGATGAAGCTGATCGGCAATCTCGAAGACGACGACGACGTGCAGAACGTCTATTCGAACTTCGAAGTCTCTGATGAGGTCATGGCCAAGTTGTCGGCCTGATCGCCTCTCTAGTCATGAAATGAAGCGGGCCGGTCGTTGAGACCGGCCCGTATTCGTTTACGCGGCTCGCTGCAGCTGGCTATCCATCAGCGACAGCTGCGAAAACAATTCCACCGAGCGGAGACGCTTGTCGATATCGTGGATCGGCATCGAGATGATGAGCTCGTCGGCCTGGGTTTCGGCCAGGAACTCACCAAGCTTGCGTTCGATGGTTCGCGGCGAGCCGACCGCTGCGTAGCGCAACGTGTGCTCCACATTCATCTTCTCCATCGGCGTCCAGAAACCGTCCATCGTATCGAGCGGTTTCGGGAAAAGGCCGCGGACGTTCTTGCGCAGGTTGACAAACTGCTGCTGCGACGAGGTGAAGAGCCTGTTTGCTTCCTCATCCGTATCTGCTGCCACACCCATGACACCGGCCATCACATACGGTTTGTCGAGATCCGCCGAGGGCTGGAAGCGATCGCGGTAGATGGCGATCGCGTCGAGCAGCATATCTGGCGCAAAGTGCGAGGCAAACGCGTAGGGGAGACCCAAAGCGGCCGCCACGTGGGCGCTGTAGGTCGAGGAGCCGAGCAGCCAGATCGGCACATTCGCCTCGGTTCCCGGCACGGCAAGGATTGCCTGGTTCGGGACGGGCGTTCCGAGCAGATGCTTGAGCTCGACGATATCCTGCGGAAAGTTTTCTGCGCCCGCATCGAGATTGCGTCTCAGCGCATTTGCCGTGCGCATGTCGGTTCCGGGCGCTCGGCCGAGGCCGAGATCGACACGGCCGGGGAGCAGCGCTTCTAGCGTGCCGAACTGTTCGGCAATCACAAGAGGAGAATGGTTTGGCAGCATGATGCCGCCGGAGCCAACCCGGATGGTTTTGGTCGCGGCGCCGACATGGGCGATGACGAGCGCGGTGGCCGCGCTGGCAATGCCCGGCATGCCATGGTGTTCGGCAAGCCAGAGGCGGTTATAGCCATGCTGTTCGGCCTTGATCGCAAGCCTGCGGGACTGGTCGAGAGCCTGGCTGACGGAATACCCTTCGCCGATCAGCGAAAGGTCGAGAATGGAAAACGGGATCATCGGCATATCCTGAAATGGATAGGAAAACGTGTTCTCCCTATCTAGGCAGCCGGTCTTGCAAATACGACCCCGCCGGCGATGAAAGTCGCTAGGCGGGGTCGGTGGAGGTCCGACAGTGAGGTCGCTGCCTCAGGTCTTGATCAGGCGCAGGAAGGGCTTGCGACCTCCCGACGACGGGGGCGATCCTTCAGGCGGAAAGACTGGCGGCGCCGGCAAAATGGTCACGTCGGAGTAGCGTGCGGCAGCGCGATCGATCTCGCCGATGCTGCGGTTCAGGCTGTCGAGAACAAGCGGCGTGGTCAGGATTTCGGGGGCCTGGGCATCCTTTGCCTTGGCCATTTCGTCGAGTTCGCCACGGATAGCCTCGGCCTCGGCCGCCTGAGCATCGGCGGATTCGGTCAGTTCCTCGACATTCTGGGCCAATGCATCGACGTAAAGGCCGATCGCACGCAGTTCGCGCTCGATCTCTTCGGTCTTGACGCGGATTGCGCTCATGCCTGTATCACCGGACGTACCGGCCGACAGTTCCATCGTCTCGATCAGCTTCAACGCGGCAGCGACCGCTTCGCGCGGTCGGCGCATGTCGAGCTTGGTGTTGTGGGCGATCGTGCCGACATGACGGGTGATTGCCTGACGCTGCTTGGCGCTTCTCTCATGCGCGCTGGTCTTTGACTTCGCGCGGGTAATCCTGTCTGCCTGATCCTGGCGGGCCTGAGCCTGGCTGCGCAGGATGGCGGCCATGGCTTCGGTGTCGGCCCGCATCGTCTCGACACTCGAAACGACGGTGCCGATGGTCCGGTCGATTGTTGCGAGGCCACGATTGAAATCGCGGCGCATGCCCTCAAAACGCAGGGGCATGGGTTCATCAAGTGTGGTGCGGATATCACCGCTTGCAAAGCGGCGCAGACCGCCGTCCAGGATGTCGGCGGTTCTGCGAAGATCGCGCAGCTCGGTCTCATTCCGATCATAGTCCCGTATCATTCGGGCGCCTCCTCGTGATTCTTAAGAAACCCTTTGTGACGAACCAACGCCATTAGGAAAAGGTTGTTGCGGTTGGATCACCACTTCTGCCCAAAACGATGCGGTTATGGTTAACAAAATATGAACGCTTCCGACGGCTTCGGTCCGCATGTTGGCCTTCAGAGTCACTCCGCGTTTCGGCCTTGGCGCAGGATTCCCGGCGTGACACAACAGTTGCCATGACAAAACCGATTCGCATCATCGGCATCGATCCGGGGCTTCGCCGCACAGGGTGGGGTGTTATCGAGACACTGGGAAACTCGTTGCGCTTTGTGGCATCGGGGACGGTCGTGTCCGACGGTGACATCGACCTCGCCTCACGCCTCTGCCAGCTGCACGATGGTCTGGCCGAAGTTGTGCATACCTACACGCCAGACGAGGCGGCGGTCGAGCAGACGTTCGTCAACAAGGATGCGGTGGCGACGTTGAAGCTTGGTCAGGCGCGTGGCGTCGTGATGCTGGTGCCGGCGCGTGCCGGGTTGCCTGTTTCCGAATATGCGCCAAACGCGGTCAAGAAAGCAGTGATTGGCGTTGGCCATGGCGAGAAGCAGCAGATCCACATGATGGTGAAGATCCTGATGCCGAAGGCGGAGTTCAAGGGTAATGATGCCGCCGACGCGCTGGCGATCGCCATCTGCCACGCCCATAACCGCGTTGCAAACCGCATGCGCCAAGCTTTGGCCGGCTGACGCATCATCCTCCTCTGTTCTTGACTTGTTCTTTAGCCCTCAGTAGGTATTTCGGCAGAGGCCGTACGCTCGCATCGGCTTCTGACGCGCGATGCAGCGCGCTATCGTGCCTGTTTCCCGATGCTCGGCATCATGATTTCCGGAACCCATTCTCCTTCATCCTCAGCGGCGGACCTAAAACATGATCGGCAAGCTCAAAGGCACTATCGACGAGATCGGCGAGGACTACGCGCTCGTTGACGTGCACGGCGTCTGCTACGAAGCCTTCTGTTCGGCCCGCACGCTGGCCCGCCTCAATGTGGGCGAAGCGGCAGTGCTGTTTATCGAGACCTATGTGCGCGAGGACCAGTTGAAACTGTTCGGCTTCCTGTCGGCACTGGAGCGCGAGTGGTTCAACCTCCTGCAGAGCGTGCAGGGCGTCGGCGCCAAGGTGGCGCTGGCCTTGCTCTCAACGCTGACACCGGGCGAACTGGCCAATGCGATTGCGCTGCAGGACAAGACCGCAGTTTCGCGGGCACCCGGCGTCGGCCCCAAGGTCGCCGTCCGCATTGTCACCGAACTCAAGAACAAGGCGCCCGCCTTTGCCGGCGAGGCATCCGCAAATATCGGCTTCAAGCAGGAACTGGGCGAGGGCGTGGCGTCTGCGCCCGTCAGCGATGCGGTCTCGGCGCTCACCAATCTTGGCTATTCTCGCGATCAGGCGGCCAATGCCGTCGCCGCTGCTCTGAAGGCAGCCGGTGAGGATGCCGACAGCGCCAAGCTGATCCGGCTGGGTCTGAAGGAACTGGCGAGGTCGTGATATCCGGGGTAAGCACTGGGATATCGGTAGGGCCGGACAATTGCGGGAAGTAACAGATTGGGTGCGTTCACGACCATGGCTCTTGAAGGTCAGATTGGGATAGCGATCGAGGATCGCGACGTGCCGAGAGTTGCCGCCCCGCATGTCTGGCTCGACTGCTCCATGACATCAGACATAAAGGCCGCATCCTGCGCGCCCGAGATGGAAATTCTTGCATGACCGACGAAAACCGCCTCATCTCGCCGGAAAAACGGGGCGAAGATTTCGATACGGCGCTGCGCCCGCAGTCGCTCGACGAGTTTACCGGGCAGGCAGAGGCTCGCGCCAACCTCAAGATCTTCATCGAGGCCGCCAAGAACCGGGGTGAGGCGCTGGATCACGTGCTGTTCGTCGGCCCGCCGGGTCTCGGCAAGACCACGCTTGCGCAGATCATGGCCAAGGAACTGGGCGTCAATTTCCGCTCGACCTCCGGTCCTGTCATTGCCAAGGCCGGTGATCTGGCGGCGCTTCTGACCAATCTCGAAGACCGCGACGTGCTGTTCATCGATGAAATCCACCGTCTCAACCCGGCGGTCGAGGAAATCCTCTATCCGGCGATGGAGGATTTCCAGCTCGATCTGATCATCGGCGAAGGGCCATCGGCACGTTCGGTGAAGATCGACCTGTCGAAATTCACGCTGGTTGCTGCCACCACCCGTATCGGGCTGTTGACCACGCCGCTGCGCGACCGGTTCGGGATTCCCGTGCGGTTGTCGTTCTACACGGTCGAGGAACTGGAAGGTATCGTCCGGCGTGGTGCGCGCCTGATGAACCTGCCGATGACCGATGGCGGCGCGCGCGAGATCGCACGGCGCGCCCGTGGCACGCCGCGTATCGCCGGACGGCTGTTGCGCCGTGTGCGTGATTTCGCCGAAGTGGCGCGTGCGGAAGCCGTGACCAAGGAGATCGCCGACGAGGCGCTGATCCGCCTCAATGTCGACCACGCCGGTTTCGACCAGCTCGACAAGCGGTATCTCAACATGATCGCCGTCAACTTCGGCGGCGGGCCCGTGGGCATCGAGACGATTGCGGCGGGGCTCTCCGAGCCGCGCGACGCGATCGAGGACATTATCGAGCCCTACATGATCCAGCAGGGCTTTATCCAGCGCACGCCGCGGGGACGGGTGCTGACGGCAGTCGCCTGGAAGCATCTCGGCCTGCAGCCGCCCAAGGATATGGAAGCGGCCCAGTTCAGGATCAGTTTCGACGATGAGTAAAAGCGACGAACCCCGGGATCTGCGCATCCGGATAAAGTTCAAGCCGAAGCGCATTTTTCAGATGCGCATCGCGGGGCTTGGTTTTCGCGACGGCCATGTGCTGGTGCACCGCGCCGTGCATGAGACGTTCTGGACCTTTCCCGGCGGACGCGCGGAAGTGGGCGAAACCTCCGAGGAGACCCTGAAACGCGAGATGGTCGAGGAACTCGGGGTCGAGGTGAAGGTCGGACGGCTGCTCTGGGCGGTCGAGAACTTCTTCCACTACGAAGACCGCGACTGGCACGAACCGGCTTCTACTACCTGATGGAGCTGCCGGAGAGCTTTCCGTTTCATCCGACCGATATCGTCCATCGGATCGTCGACACGCACGAACTCGAGTTCAAGTGGGTGAAGGCGACGAGGGACTCGTTGAAGGCGCTGGATATCCCGCCCTATTTCATCGCGGACGAGATCGAAGATCTGACCATGAGCCCGAAACACGTGGTCTGGCGCGATGGCGATCTCGATCTGAAAGACTGATGTTGGAACATCCTTTGCTCGCTTGAGTTTTTTCAGGAGTAGAAGGAGATGATCCATGCAGAAGATCAGCGTCGGAAACGAAGTCGAATGGAAATGGGGAAAGTCGAAGGCCGAAGGTAAGGTCGCCGAGAAGTTCACCAAGGATGTCGAGCGCAAGATCAAGGGCAAGACGATCAAGCGCAAGGCAGATGCCGACAAGCCCGCCTTCCTCGTCAAGCAGGAAGACGGCGACAAGGTTTTGAAAAGCCAATCGGAGCTGAAGAAGACCGATGGCTGAAAGATCTTCGCACGAACATCAGCACGAGCAGTCTAAGACTCGCGCGCGCAGCCCGTCCAAACCATCGCAGCTTGACCACAAGCCGCCGGCCGACGTTGCGGCTGCGGCCGAGAAGGGCCTGAAGCTGCGCGCCGAATACCGGCGTGGCGGCACGACGGTCGGGATCGCCCGCGCTCGCGATCTTCAGCACCGCAAGCACCTGTCGGAACAGACGGTGAAGCGGATGGTGAGCTACTTCAAGCGGCACAATTTCGACAAACGCTCCGACAATTTCGGCGACGACGGCAACCCTTCGGCGGGTTACATCGCCTGGCTTTTGTGGGGTGGCGACGCCGGCCAGAAGTGGGCCGAAGAGCACATGAAGCAGATCGACAAGACGAAACAAGAGGCTAAGACGCAACGCGCCTCGTCCCACTAGGGTCGTAGCGGGAATAAGATCAGGAGGAGGCGAGGCGGCGAATTGTTTGCGCAAGCAGCGGTTTGCCACCGCCCCTCCAGCCAAGCGCCTCGATCTTTGCCGTCGGCATGACGCGCACTTGCGACAGATCAGCCTTCTCGGGCAAGCGGCGGCCATTGTCGACGTGACAGAGGATCTCGCTTCGATCGGTGAGTATGTCTGACACGTTGAAACTTTCGCCGGCGATCCTGGAGGCTTCGGCTTCCAGCATCAAACGAACGGCGGAGCCGACATCGCTGCCGTTTACTTCCGTTCCCGCACGCGGTTCGATGACGCCGCCGGAACGGTAGGTTTCAAACATCTGATCCCATTTGTTGGGTCTCAGATGTCCATAGACACCAGTCAACCGCAGGCTTGCAGTCGAAAAGTCCGGGTCGCAAAGCCCGGCGACTGCCAATTCGCCTTTATGCTTGATCTCGCCGTAGAGACTTGTCGGTGAAAGATCCGTGTCTTCGATCAGCGGCAACCCGTCAGGCAGGCCGTCATAGACGGCGCGACTGGAGATGAAGACTGCGCGGCGGTGACCGGCTCGTTTGGCAGTCTCGAACAGTTTGATCGTGCCATCGAGGTTCATGCGGGCAAACCGCTTGGGATCGTCGCCTTCGCCGCCGCGATATTTGCCGGGGACATGGTCAAAGGCGGCGTGGACGAAGAAATCGGCACCGGTGAAGACATCACTCTGGTCGAGATCGGGATCGAGCGAGAGGGGGACGAATTCGACTGGTTTCGAGAACAGGTCGGGTTGCGGCCGTGTCCGGCCGCCGACGGTGACCGTGTAGCTGGCGTCCAGCAACGCTTCGACGATATAGCGGCCAACGAGTCCGGTCCCGCCCGAGACGAGGACTTTCATGGTAACGGCGCCGGATTGGGCAGCGCGGTGATGTCGGGCGAGCGCCCTTCGTAAAAGTTCCACCAGAGATCGATCAGAGGTTTCAACTGCTGCGCCTTCGGGTGATCCTTCTCCCAGGGCTTTTCATACTGGTAGTGGAGGATGCCGATGCTTTCCCAGTTCCAGAGATCGGGCATTGCGAACCACACATATTGCAGCATGTTCATGGTCACCGGCAGGCCGTGCCAGTCCGGAAAGAAGTGTTCCAGAAACGTCTGGTCGGTGCGCCGCCAGAAGGCGTCGGGAACGTCCAGCGCCGCCATCATACCGTCGAAGGTCTGCAGCGATGGCTTGGCCACGAACACGCCGGAGTTCATCCGGTGGAAGTCGGCCATGCTCCCGTAGACGTTCGGTGCCGCGGAAAACTCCGGATAGGCGAACAGCTTGTCGATGTTCTTCAGCATCAGCGCGTCGGCATCGATGAAAACTGTTGTGTCGTACTCGGTCAGTTGCCACAGGCGCAGCTTGCAGAAGTTGTCGAGCGGCGTGTGGAACTCCGGCTTGTTGCCTTTGGTAAAGGGCGCCGCCCCATGCAGGTTCTTTCGGGCGTGACGGTCGTTGAACGCGTCGGACAGCGGAAGGTGCGCGACTTCCACCAGCCTGCAGCCTAGGGCCTCGAGCGGGCCAAGGTCGGAAGCTGAGACCGCAGCCGTATACAGCACGACGATCTCGGCCGTGGTCCCGGTCAACCTGATCGATCGGGCCAGCGCCGTCGCGCCCATCGCGTAATCGGCATTGGTGACGAGGGTGACGAAGGCGTTTTTCATCGCGCCATCACGAGACGGATTTCAGCCGCATGCCTTCCGGATCGTGCTCGACCTTGGCGGCGATATCGCGCGTCCAAGCGGAAACGGCGGGGACACGGCTGCGATCGACGCGGTAGGCATATTTCTTCGCGACATCAACGATCTCGGCGAGCAGTCCTTCGCCGAGCGTGGTTGGCTGCAGGCCAAGGCTCAGGAACTTGTCGTTCTTCACGACGAGATCGTTTTCGGGGGCTTCCTTGCGCGGGTTGGGCAGCCAGGCAATCTGCGCGCCACTCATCTTGGAGATCATTTCGGCCAGATCGCGCACCCGGTGGGTTTCCGTCATCTGGTTAAAGATCTCGACCCGGTTGTTGCGGGCAGGCGGTGTGTTGAGCGCGATCTCGATGCAGCGCACCGAATCCTGAATATGGATGAAGGCGCGCGTCTGGCCGCCGGTTCCGTGTACCGTCAGCGGATAGCCGATCGCCGACTGGATCAGGAAGCGGTTGAGAACCGTGCCGTAATCGCCGTCGTAATCGAACCGGTTGATCAGCTGCTCGTGGCGGCGGGTCTGCTCCGTGTGGGTTCCCCAGACGATGCCCTGGTGGAGATCGGTGATCCGCAGGCCGTCGTTCTTCGCGTAGAACGCAAACAGCTGCTGATCGAGGCATTTCGTCATGTGGTAGATCGAGCCGGGATTGCTTGGATAGAGGATCTCCTGGCTAACCGTGCGCCCATCCATCGTCTCGATGCCAACAGGAAGGTAGCCTTCCGGGATCGCCGCACCGACGGTCGAGTAGCCATAGACACCCATTGTGCCCAGGTGGATGAGATGCGCGTCGAGGTCGAGCTCGACCATGGCATTCAACAGATTGTGCGTGGCGTTGACGTTGTTGTTGACAGTGTAGTTCTTGTGGCGGTCGCTCTTCATCGAATAGGGGGCTGCCCGCTGTTCGGCGAAGTGGATGATGGCATCGGGACGGTTCGCCACCAACCAACCCTTCAGAAGCTCGTAATCCTTGGCAAGGTCGATTAGGTGAAAGTGGATGCGGCGGCCGGTCTCGGCGTGCCAGATGCGGGTCCGTTCCTGAATGCTGTCCATCGGCGTCAGCGACTGAACACCGAGTTCCGTATCGATCCAGCGGCGCGACAGGTTATCGAGAATATGCACCTCGTGGCCGGCATCGGACAGGTGAAGCGATGTCGGCCAGCCGACGAAACCATCGCCGCCAAGGACTGCAATCTTCATGAATGTTCTCTCCGTTCGCGGGTGCCCTATTTTATGCGGGCGGGAAGTATGACAGGACACCGAAAGTGGATCGGTATTCCGCCTTTATCCAGGGGATGAAGATGGAATTTCAAGGCAAGCTTATGACAGAGCAGAATTTTTTGTTATCCGGAGAACTGATCGAGGGCGGTCACAGCCTCGTCCAGCGGGTCTATTACGAGGACACGGACTTCTCCGGCCTCGTCTATCACGCCCGCTACCTGCACTTTCTCGAGCGCGGCCGAACAGACTATCTGCGGTGCCTCGGCTGCGAGCAGGGTGCGCTTCTGTCGGCGGATGAGGAGGGGCTGGTCTTCGTTGTTCACCGCATGGAGATCGACTTCAAGCAACCGGCCCGGATGGACGATATCCTGACGATCCGGACGATCACCGAAAAGGCCGGTGGCGCCAAGATGGTGCTGACCCAGGAAATCCGCCGCGGCGAAACGCTGCTGATCGCGGCGAAGGTGGTCATCGCCGTCATCAACAGACACGGCCGTCCACGACGACTGCCGGAGGCGATCGCGGAGAAGTTTCTAACAGTGCCGATCTGAGCTTCGGACAATAGAGCCAAAGCGCTGATCAAGCTTGCGGCCGTAACACATTATTAACGATAATGTAGTCTTACTAACCCGTGAGGAATTTGTGCAACGCACGCCTTCCTTTGACCAAATTTGAAGGCGAGAAGCCAAGCTGAAAACTCAGGACATCTTGGGCGTTAGGCGGCGATCTCGGCGGACAGAAACATTCTCGCGAGAGCGCGCTTTGGAACCCGCCCGGTTGTGAAATGCCGGGCGTTTGGATTCGGGGATTGAAGACAGATGGAACAGGTAGCTCTGGAAGCTGCGACGCATGACGTGAGCCTTTGGGCGCTGTTCATGCAGGCCGGACTGATCGTCAAGATGGTGATGATCGGGCTCATGGGTGCCTCGGTCTGGACCTGGGCGATCGTCATCGACAAATATATGAGCTTTGCAAAGGCGCGGCGCCAGTTCGATCAGTTCGAGCAGGTGTTCTGGTCGGGTCAGTCGCTCGAAGAACTCTACCGCACGCTTGGCGAGCGCCAGAACACGGGCCTTGCCGCCATCTTCGTCGCTGCCATGCGCGAATGGAAGAAGAGCTTTGAGCGCGGCGCCCGTTCGCCGATCGGTCTCCAGATGCGTATCGACCGCGCCATGGACGTGACGATGTCGCGTGAAGGCGAGGCCTACGAGGCACGTCTCGGTTCGCTCGCAACCATCGGTTCGGCCGGTCCGTTCATCGGTCTGTTCGGTACCGTCATCGGTATCATGACCTCCTTCCAGGCGATTGCCGGATCGAAGTCCACCAACCTTGCGGTCGTTGCACCGGGTATCGCCGAAGCGCTGCTGGCAACCGCCATCGGTCTTGTCGCCGCTATCCCGGCGGTTATCGCCTACAACCGTTTCATGGGCGAGGCTGGCAAGCTTTCATCGCGGATGGAAGGTTTTGCCGACGAGTTCTCGGCCATCCTTTCGCGCCAGATCGACGAGAAGCTGCAGCCACGCCAGGCCGCTCAGTAATCAGGCACAACGCCAGGAGTAAGCACCATGGGCATGTCGGCCGGAGGAGCAAAGTCGGGAGGCGGTCGTCGCGGACGTCGCGGTGGGCGAAGCCGTAGCGGCGCGATCAGCGAAATCAACGTCACGCCGCTTGTCGACGTCATGCTCGTGCTTCTCATCATCTTCATGGTCGCCGCACCGATGATGACTGTCGGCGTGCCGATCGACCTGCCTGAAACCCAGGCCAAGGCGATGAATTCCGATACGCAGCCGATCACCGTTTCGGTCAATCCGGAAGGGCAGATCTTCCTGCAGGAAACCCCGATCACGATCGACGAGATCCTGCCGAAGCTGCAGGCGATCGCCACGACCGGCTATAACGAGCGCATCTATGTGCGTGGCGACACTGCCGCTGCCTATGGCGTGGTGATGAAGGTCATGGCCCGCATTTCGTCTGCCGGTTACAAGAACCTCGGCCTCGTTACCCTTCAGGAACAGGAGCAGTGATCCCACGCCATGAAGGGTAGTATCGGCACATCGCTGGTTCTCCATTCGGTGCTTCTCGGCTGGGCGCTTGTCTCGCTGAGTTCACCGATGCAGCTCAACGTCGCCGACGTCGAGGCGCTGCCGGTCGACATTGTCCCGGTGGAATCGATCACCCAGATGCAGCAGGGTGACAAGAAGGCGCCTCTCACCGAAAAGCCTTCGGTGAAGGAAACCAAGAACCAGAAGGTCGTCGAAAACGCCGAGAATGCCGGCGAGAGCGACATCGACCTGAAGTCCCAGCCGACACCGGCCAAGAAGCCCCTGAAGACCGAAGCCGCCGCCGCGCCAAAGCCGGTGGAGCGCCCGACGCCGACCCCGACGGACGAGGACAACCAGGTCAAGGATATCGTCAAGGAAGAGACGGCGCCGAAGCCTCAGGAAGTGGCAGCGCTGCCGCAGCCGAAGCCGGAGCCGACCCCGCCAAAGCCCGAGCCGACGCCGCCCAAGGCCGAGACACCGCCACCGACCCCAACTCCGACCGAAGCCAAGACCGAGGAAGCGCCGCTCCCCGACAGCGTTCCGCTGCCGGCTGCCAAGCCGAAGCAGGAACCGCCGAAGGAGCAGGCAAAGCCCGTCGAAAAGCCGGTCGAGAAAAAGCCTGACCCGCCGAAGCCGACCGAAACCGCCAAGGCGGATACCAAGGCGACGGAAGCTTCAAAGCCGACCGACAAGAAGGAAGGCAAGAAGCAGGAGACGGCCAAGTCCTCGTCTTCCAAGGCCAGCGACTTCAATGCCGACCAGATCGCAGCGCTCCTCAACAAGCAGGACGCGTCGGGCGGCGGTGCGAAGCGTTCCACGTCGCCTGCCTCCACGGGCAGCACGAAGCCGTCGACCGGTTCGAAGCTCAGCGTCAGCGAAATGGACGCGTTGCGCGGGCAGATCGGCAAGAACTGGTCCTATATCGCCGGCATCGAAGGTGCAGAAGGCGTGGTCATCCGCGTCCATATGCGGCTCGACCAGTCGGGCATGATCGTCGGCGAACCCGAAGTTTCCTCAAGCGGCGGTTCAGATACGGCCCGCCGGACGCTCGAATCCAGCGCGCGCCGCGCTGTCTTGCGTTCGTCGCCGTTCAAGAACCTGCCGGCAGACAAATACGATGCGTGGAGCGAAGTCATCGTGAACTTCAGCCCCAGCGATCTTGATATGCTTTGAAAGGCCAAACCATGATCAGACGTTCCTTCCTCGGGCTCATGATGGCGTCCGCCGGTGCTGCCGCGATCTCCAACCCCGCAAACGCGGTGGTCGAGATCAACATCAACAAGGGCAATGTCGAGCCGCTGCCGATCGCGATTACCGATTTCCTGTCCAACAACGAGCTTGGACCGCAGATTTCGCAGGTTATCGCCGCCGATCTTCAGCGCTCGGGCCTCTTTGCGCCTGTGAACAAGCAGGCGTTCATCGAAAAGATCACCGATCCGGGCCGCGCGCCGCGTTTCGAAGACTGGAAGGCGATCAACGCCCAGGCGCTGGTCGTCGGCCGTGTCAGCCGTGAAGGCGACGGTCGTCTGCGCGCCGAATTCCGTCTCTGGGATACGTTTGCCGGCCAGCAGATGACCGGCCAGCAGTTCTTCACCCAGCCGGAAAACTGGCGTCGTCTCGCCCACATCATCGCCGACGCGATCTATAAGCAGATCACCGGTGAGCAGGGCTATTTCGATACCCGCGTCGTGTTCGTATCCGAAAGCGGTCCGAAGACTGCCCGTCAGCGCCAGCTGGCAATCATGGACCAGGACGGTTTCAACGTCCGCATGCTGACCGGTACCAAGGATCTCGTTCTGACGCCGCGCTTTTCGCCGAGCCGTCAGGAAGTCACCTACATGTCGTTCGAGGGCAACCAGCCGCGGGTCTACCTGCTGCAGCTGGAAACCGGACAGCGCGAAGTGGTGGGCAATTTCCCCGGCATGACGTTCTCGCCTCGCTTCTCGCCTGACGGTCAGAAGGTGATTATGAGCCTTCAGCAGGAAGGCAACGCCAATATCTACACGATGGACCTGCGTTCGCGCACGACGACGCGCCTGACGTCGACGGCTGCGATCGATACCGCGCCATCCTATTCGCCCGATGGTGCGCGCATCACGTTCGAAAGCGACCGTGGCGGCCGCCAGCAAATCTATGTGATGGGTGCAGACGGTTCGGGCCAGAGCCGCGTCTCGTTCGGCGATGGTTCCTATTCGACGCCGGTCTGGTCGCCGCGTGGCGATCTGATCGCGTTCACCAAGCAGTCGGGCGGCAAGTTCTCGATCGGCGTGATGCGTCCGGACGGTTCCGGCGAGCGCATCCTAACATCGGGCTTCCATAACGAGGGTCCGACCTGGGCACCGAACGGTCGCGTTCTGATGTTCTTCCGTCAGAATGCCGGTGCCGGTGGTCCGCAGTTGTATTCGATCGATCTCAGCGGCTATAACGAGCAGATGGTCAAGACACCGGCATTCGGGTCCGATCCGGCCTGGTCGCCGCTTCTTGAATAGGAGGCACGTTTGAGGCGCGGCAGATCTGCCGCGCTTGCGTTCCAACCGGCAGCGAACGACTGAAAAATAGGGCACCGGAAGGAATTCGTTAACCATAAGCGTTTGATCATGGTTAACCTAAATCCGTTAGAGTTCGGCAACTCTTAAATTAAATGATCAAGGAGAGAACGGCCATGAGCCGCATTCATACCCCGGCGATGAGCCGTATGCAGACCCTCGCTCGCAACCCGGCCGTCATCGCTCTGACGCTGGCCCTCGCTCTCGCAGGCTGCGCCAACAAGAAGAACCTTCCGAACAACGCGGGTGACCTTGGCCTCAACGGCGGTGGTGCCGGCGGCTCGGCAACACCTGGCTCGAGCCAGGACTTCACGGTCAATGTCGGCGACCGGATCTTCTTCGATACGGACTCGACCTCGATCCGTGCAGATGCCCAGCAGACGCTCGATCGTCAGGCTCAGTGGCTGCAGCGTTACCCGAACTACGCGATCACCGTCGAAGGCCATGCCGACGAACGCGGTACACGCGAATACAACCTGGCACTCGGCGCCCGTCGCGCTTCGTCCACCAAGGAATATCTTGCTTCGCGCGGCATTCCTGCCAACCGCATCAAGACCATTTCCTTCGGCAAGGAACGTCCGGTCGCAGTTTGCGACGACATCTCCTGCTGGTCGCAGAACCGCCGCGCGGTTACCGTTCTCGGTGGCGCTGGCATGTAATGCCGGTGAGGGGCGGGGCCAGTCCCCGTTCCACACATGACATTTTGGTGAGAAAAGGTGGCCTTCGCGCCACCTTTTTTGTTTTTCCTTAGTTTGGCCCCGTTTCCCTTGATTTTGAACGTCGACTTGGTTGCTTTTTGACGGCAGTTCAGAAAAATCCGTATTGCGCCAATCCGGCGCAAGCTACAACGCCGCGCACCGGGTTTCCGATGCGCACAGCGCGTTGTAGAACATAGGTTGCGCTTCGTTCTTTCCGAAAGCCATTCCGGCTTGAGGGCCGAAGCGCGGGAAGCAGGACGGACGACATGAAGAAAATTGTCTTGGCAGCGATGCTGGGGCTGGCGGCGATGGCGGGCCCTGCTGGGGCCTTCTCATTTCCGAAACTCTTCCAGGGCGAGCAAAGCGTTCCGCAACAGCCGCAGGCCGAACAACGGCCTGTGATCCTCGCGCAGGGCGGCGATGCCGTCCGGACGCAGCAGCTTCAGGAAGAGGTACGGCAGCTTAACGGCCGTATCGAGGAAATGAGTTATCAGCTCCTGCAGATGCAGGAACAACTGCGCAAAACGCAGGAAGATAACGAATTCCGTTTCCAGGACCTGGAAAAGAAGAAGAGAAGCGACTTGGGCGACACGGGCGGGCAACCGGCCGTGGCGTCCAACCGCCCTTCGTCTTCGGCTTCCTCCGGCGAAACCTCCCCACCTGCTGCGCAAGGCGCCGACGACGTGGCTCGCATCATCGGTGAGCCATCCAGCCCATCCGCGACCACAGGCAACCGCGCCGCACCAGCGCCAACAACGCTTGGATCGATGAATCTCGACACGAGCGGAAATACTGTCGGTGCGTCCCGCAACGACAATGCCCGCAATTCGGCCGGTCTTCCCGGTGTTGCTTCCGGCTCGTCGCGAAGCGGTGGGTCCCAGGATCCGCAGCAGACGGCCTCGCTCGGCAGTGAGGGCGACAGCTACAAGATCGCCTATGACCATGTTCTTTCCGGCGACTACCCGCTCGCCGAGAAAGAGTTCTCCAGCTACCTCGCCAGCTACCCGAAGAGCTCACGGGCCGCAGACGCCAATTTCTGGCTCGGCGAAGCGCAGTTCTCGCAGGCGAAATATGCCGATGCGGCAAAGACCTTTCTCAACGCGCACCAGACCTACGGCAAGTCCGCCAAGGCGCCGGAAATGCTGTTGAAGCTCGGCATGTCGCTTGCGGCACTCGACAACAAGGACACCGCCTGCGCGACGCTTCGCGAGGTTCCCAAGCGC
>Ga0213834_100272_pt1 | contig 34678 bp, 25 predicted proteins | sample SWPTP12_FD_160580 | JGI IMG/M metagenome (GOLD analysis project Ga0213834, IMG submission 160580) | Coastal seawater microbial communities from Marineland, Florida, United States - SWP TP1 #2 | ecosystem: Environmental > Aquatic > Marine > Coastal | place: USA: Florida | collected 2016-08-06 | reverse complement strand
CATCTCATTGCTGAGACAACGCTTAATACTTTTGTGAACATTTGATAATTTAAGTAATCAGTGACCGAAGTCACTGGCACCTTCATCAAACGCCCACACTTATCGACTGTTAATTTTTAAAGAACTTTATTCGGTACTGCTTGCTGTTTAGTGCGAATCGTTTTGTTCGCTGCAGCAGAGAGATGAGATTATGCAGTGTTTCGCGTTTATCGTCAACTTCTTTTCTATCGTGCGCCGCGTTTTCCGCGGTTCTGTCTGTCAACGCAACACCTTGATTTCGTGGTCGTTTTCAGCAGGAGGCGAATTATAGCGAAGGCCCGTGGGGGTCGGCAAGTGATTTTTTGTGAACATTCCACGTGCTACTGGCATCGACCTTGCTTAAGTACTGATGACTGGGCCGCGGACGATGATCGATTGTTCACATGCGGGACAGGTGCTACATTATGGGACAGTCATTTTCCAGCACGAGAGCCGCAGCACAGGGCCACTAAGGAGACATGGGATGATGCATCGGGACTCTGCTTCACGGCTGGGCGGCTCAGCAGCGCCCCTGCCTGGCGTGGGCTGGAACGCCGACATGACGGCCGCGATCGAAACCTCGCACCGGCGCTCGGAGGGCTATGGCTTGTGCCCCGGCGCCCGCCCCGATTTCAATCCACTGGCGCGCAACGACCTGTCCTTGCTGGTCGAGCAGAACCGCCTGCTGCATACCCATGCGGTGCCGGCCATGGAGACGCTCTACCAGCAGATCGTCAACACCCATAACATGGTGTTGCTGACGGATGCGCAGGGCGTCATCGTCCACTCGCTGGGCGACGCCGACTTCCTCGAAAAAGCCAACCGCGTGGCCTTGACGCCGGGCGTGGCCTGGTCGGAGGAGCGCCGCGGCACGAATGCGATCGGCACCGCCATCGTCGAAAAGGCGCCGGCCCTGGTGCACGCGGACCAGCACTTCCTCGCCGCGAACCATTTCCTCACTTGCTCGGCCGCGCCGATCACCGACCACCAGGGCCGCGTGGTCGGAGTGCTCGATGTCAGCGGCGACCAGCGCAGCTATCACAAGCACACAATGGCCCTGGTGCGCATGTCGGCGCTGATGATCGAGAACCAGCTGTTCGCGGCCAGCTTCGAGCATGCGATCACCCTGCACTTCCATGCGCGGCCCGAATTCATCGGCACCCTGATGGAAGGCATCGCCTCCTTCAGCCCGGGCGGACGCTTTCTGGCGGCGAACCGCAACGGCCTGTTCCAGCTCGGCCTGTCCTATCCGGCGCTGCAATCGCATACCTTCAGTTCCCTGTTCGGCTTGCCGGTGGCGGCCCTGTTCGACCATTACCGCACGGCGGCCCCGTCCCTGCTCGACCTGTGCATGCACAACGGCGTGCGCGTGCGCGGCCGCGCCGAGCTGCGCCTGGGCAGCGGCGTGCATGCGCTGACCAGTCCGAGCGAGGCGACGACGCCGGTGCCGGCGCCCGCCGCCCAACGCCCGCGCCGCCTGTCCGGCCTGCGCTACCTCGACACGGGCGACCCGCAACTGGCGCAAGTGATCGCCAAGGTGAACAAGGTGCTGGGGCGCGACATCCCGATCCTGATCATGGGCGAAACCGGCACCGGCAAGGAATTGCTGGCCCAGGCCATCCACAACGATTCGCCACGGGCCCAAGGCCCCTTCGTCGCCGTCAACTGCGCGTCGATCCCCGAGACCCTGATCGAGTCCGAACTGTTCGGCTACGAGGACGGCGCCTTCACCGGCGCGCGCAAGAAGGGGGCGGTCGGCAAGATCCTGCAGGCGAACGGCGGCACCCTCTTTCTCGACGAGATCGGCGACATGCCGGTCGGCCTGCAGGCGCACCTGCTGCGCGTGCTGCAGGAACGGATGGTCACGCCGCTGGGCAGCGGCAAGTCGATTCCCGTCAACGTGGAACTGATTTGCGCGACGAACCACAATCTGCGCGAACGCATCGCGCGCGGCCTGTTCCGCGAAGACTTGTACTACCGCCTGAACGGCCTGGTCGTCAAACTGCCGCCGCTGCGCGAGCGCACCGATCTCGAAACCGTGGTGCGCAAGATCCTGTCGAGCGAGTCGGAAGGCGGTCCCTATGTCGTGTCGGACGAGGTGCTGCGCCTGTTCCGCCGGCACAAATGGCCGGGTAACTTCCGCCAGTTGACCAATTTGCTGCGCACGGCCGTGATCATGGCCGGCGACGAGGACGAGATCGGCCTGCGCCACATGCCCGACGACTTCCTCGACGATATCGACCAGAGCGTGCCGGCCGCGCCGCTGGCCGCCGCCGAGCGCCTGATCGCGAACGGCGCCAATCTCGAAGAGATGGAGCTGAGCGCCATCGTGAAATCGCTCGAGGCGCACGGCGGCAACGTCTCGGCCACCGCGCGCGCGCTCGGCGTGTCGCGCAATACCATCTACCGCAAGCTGCCGCACCTGAAGTAAGCGCCTCACTCAGGCCACCAGCGGCAGGCCGGGCGAGCGCCGCGCGCTACCCTGCTTGTCGATCGTCAGCAAGTCGACGCCGGGCAGGCGCGCGGCCAGCGCGTGGGCGCCGCGGCTGCCCAGCACCATGCAGGCGGTCGACAGGCCATCGGCTTCGATCGCGCTCGGCGCCAGCACGGTGACGCTGGCCAGTTCCGGCGGCGAGTCGCCGGTGGCCGGATCGAAGATGTGGTGATGCAGGCGGTCGGCCGAGAAGCTCGTTTCATAATCCCCCGAGGTGGCGACGCAGCGGCCGTCGACGCGCACGGTCGCCGCCATTTTTCCCGGCAGGCGCGGATCGGGCACGCCCAGTTGCCAGCTGCGCCCGCCGGCGTCGCCGCTGGCCGCGAACTCGCCGGTGTCGAGCAAGGCGTGGATCACGCCATGGGCGCGCACCGCGCGCAGCGCCAGGTCGGCCGCATAGCCCTGCGCCAGGCCATTCAACGTGATGCGCATGCCGGGTTTGCGCAGCACCACGCGCTCGCGCGCCGCGTCGACCAGGTTCCAGCCCAGCAGCGCGCGCGCCTGCGCCCGTTCCCGGCTGGACGCCGGCAAGCCCTGTTCAAAAGCGCGCCGGCTGGCTTGCCATAGCGGCTGCACCGTGATGTCGAAGGCGCCGCCCGTCAATCGCGACAATGCGCGGGCGTGCCCGAGGACGGCCAGCAGATGCGGGTCGGGCCGCGCCAGGTAACCGTCGCGGTTCAGGCGAAACACCTCGCTGGCGGGATCGTAAATGCTCATCAGGCGATCGACTTGGCGCGCCGCCGCCAGCGCGTCGTCGATCGCGCGGCGCGCCACCCGGGCATCGGCATGGCGCACGCTGACGCTGACCGTGGTGCCGAAGGCCAGCGCCGCGCCGCTATGCACAGGCGCGGCCTGCGCGCCGGATGCGGAACCCAGCGCCATCGTTCCCAGGCTGGCCGCCATGAAGCGCCGTCGTTGCATCTCGTCCTCCTTGTCAACCGACCGGCACGATCGGGATCGACCGTGCCCGTTTCTTTTCCAGGATGCGTGGCGCGCACAGCGCGTCGCTCTCGTAGATCGCCACGCAGTCCAGGCACTGGAAGCATTCGTCGTACTGCACCTTGCCGCTCGCCTCGATCGCGCCATAAGCGCAGCGGTGGCGGCAGGTCTGGCACGGGGTGCCGCATTCGGCGCGGCGCAGGATCGTGTCCAGCAGCCGCACTTTGCCGAGCAGGGCCAGCGCCGCGCCGAACGGGCACAGGTAGCGGCAAAAGAATTTATAGGACACCATCGACAGCGCAAGCAATCCCGCGGCCCAGGCGACAAACGGCCAGGCACGCACGAAGCCGAGCGTGATCGCGGTCTTGAAGGGTTCGATCTCGACCAGGCGGTCGCACAGCGCCGGCAGGAACAGGCTAGAGAGCACGATGGCCGCCAGCACCCCGTATTTCGCCCGTTTCAGGCGCAGGTCGAGACGGCGCTTGAGGCGCAGCTGCGGCAAGCGCAGCAGCTTGCCGGCAAGCGCCGCCAGTTCCTGCAAGGCGCCGTAGGGACAAAGCCAGCCGCAAAAGGCGCCGCGGCCCCAGGCCAGCAGCGACAGCAGCACCACCACCGACAAGGCCAGCGTCATCGGATCGAACAGCAGGAAGCCGAGGCTGCGGCCGTCGCGCAGCGCCTGCAGCACGCCGGTGATGTTGACGATCGAGAGCTGGGCCTGGGCGACATAGCCGATGAAGACCACCGTAAACAGCAGCCAGGCGCGCCGCAGCCAGAGCAGGCGCGTGGCCTTGCGGGCGACGCGTCGCGACAAGGCGAGTGACGCGCCGAGCAGCGCCAGTGCCACGCCCAGCACGGTCAGGTGCGCCAGCCGGTTGCGCCAGCTGGCATGCCAGGCCGGCGCCGCCGCTTCGGGTTCGACATAAAAGCGTGCCGGCAGCTGGTAGCGCAGGCGCAGTTCGCGCGTGATTTTTTCCGGGTAGACGATGCCCTTGCTGCGCGTGATGGGCAGCGCGAATTCCAGCGGCTGGGCGGGATCGAGCCCGGCCTGGGCGATCACGCGCAGGGCCACCAGTTCCGTCACCGGCAGGCGCGCGCCCGGCGCCAGTGCGAGTTCAAGATCGAGGTCGCGCAGTTCGAGCGGCAGGCGGTCCTGGCGCAGCGCGATCGCGCCCGGCACGCTGCCGCGCACGAAATCCTCGCTCAGGATGCCGTGGCGGCCGCTGCTTGCCGCCAGCAGCGCATGGTCGCCCGGCTCGAGGCGGTTGCTGAGGCGGCGCCAGCTCGGCGCGTCGAGCAGGTTGCGCCCTGCGCTGGGCACCGAGGCCCAGGCCAGGTAGAGGTCGATGAAGACCGCGTCGGGCTGCGCCAGCGCCTGCGCATCGAGCCCGGCGCCCGCGCTGCCGGCGAACAGCGCCTCGACCTCGCGGTTCAATACGCGCAGGTGCGCGACCAGGCCGGCCGCCTGCAGGGCGCGCAGGTCCATCGGTTCGAACACGTTGGCGCGGATGCGCCCGATGCGGCTCGGGTCGCGCCCGGCGGCAAAGCCAAGCTTGGCGCGCGCCACCCGCAAGGCCGCCGACAGCAGGCTCTGGTTGAGGATGCGCACCGAGGCGGTGGCCTTCGCCACGCCGTCGAGCCGCACGCGGTTGGCGCCGCCCGGGCCGCCGACCTCGATGCTCTGGCTCAGGGAAGCGCCCTTGTACTGGCGCACGAAAGCGAGCAGCGGCGCTTCGCCCAGGCCGTCCAGGAACACCGGTTCGTGCTGCGACAGCACGGCGACGTCGAGAAAGACGCCTTGCGGATCGATGGCGACGAGCAGGTTGATCGGCACCCCGGCAAAACCGGGAATCGGCGCCAGGTCGGCCGATTCGAACACATAGCCGACCAGTTCGGTGGTCGTGCCGTTTTGCTTGAACAGGGGCCAGGCCGGGAGATCGGCGGCGCGCGCGCCGACCGTCAGGGGCGCCGGGAAGCGGCGCGCCAGATCCTCGCGCGACAGCGTGCCGGCCAGCGCCAGCGACGACGCCAGCAGCAAGAGCAAGAGTAGCAGCAGCCGCTGCGGCGTTGCGTGAGACTGCATGGCAAGGCGGTTCCAAAAAAACTGACGGCCGCAGCCGCCAGAAAAGGCAGGCAATGGAGGCGGCCGTTGGAGGTCGGCCGCGGACCATCAGATCCGGGTGGGCAGCTTGAAGACCCAGACCGAACCGCCCTGCTCGAGGAAATTGACTTTCTTGGCCACTTCGCCGCCCCACAGCGGGACCGCGCCGCCCCAGCCCGAGACCACGGCGATGTACTGGACGCCGCCGTCTTCCCAGGTGACCGGCGGCGCCACCACGCCGGAGCCGGTCTGGAACTTCCAGAGTTCCTTGCCGGTCCTGGCGTCGAGCGCTTTCAGGAAGCCTTCGGGCGTACCGTAGAACACCAGGCCGCCGGCGGTGGTCATCACGCCGCCCCAGAGTGGCGCCGTGTTCTTCGCTTCCCAGACGATCTTGCCGGTCTTCGGATCGATCGCGCGCAGGGCGCCGATGTAGTCGTCGTTCAGCGGCCGGATGGTGAAGCCGGCGCCGAGGAAGGCGCCGCCCTTCTTGTAGCTGATCGGCTCGTTCCAGATATCCATGCCCCACTCGTTGGCCGGCACGTAGAACAGGCCCGTCTGCTGGCTATACGCCATCGGCATCTGGTTTTTCGCGCCCAGGAAGGCCGGCGCGGCGAACACGGTGTTCCCCTTCTTGCCGTCGCCATTGCCCTTGGTCGGGTCGCTCGGCCGGTTCGCGGCAATGAAATTCGGGCGCCCGGTTTTCAGGTCGATGCCGCTGGCCCAGGTGATCTTGCGCACGAACGGGAAGGCGTTCTGCAGCTTGCCGTCTTTCGCGTCGATCACGTAGAAGAAGCCGTTGCGGTCGGCCTTGCCGCCGTAGCGCTTGCCGTTCATGTCGAAGGTGACGAACTCGTTGGCGCCGTCGAAGTCCCAGGAGTCGTTGGGCGTGTTCTGGTAGGCCCATTTGATCTGGCCGGTCTTCACGTCGAGCGCCACGGTCGACGAGGAGTACAGGTTGTCGCCCGGCCGCAGGTGGCTGTTCCAGGGCGCCGGATTGCCGGTGCCGAAATAGGCGAGACCGGTGCTGCCATCATAGGTGCCGCCCATCCAGGTCGAGGCGCCGCCGGTCTTCCAGAGTTCGCCCGGCCAGCTCTTGTTGACGGTGCCGGTGACGCCGTTCTCGATCCCCTTGCCGTCCTTGTCGTAGCGGTAGCCCATGTGGCCTTCGACGGTCGGGCGCATCCACAGCAGCTCGCCGGTCATCGGATTGCGTGCCTCGACCCGGCCGACGACGCCGAACTCGCCGCCCGAGACGCCGGTGAGCAGCATGCCGTTGGCGATCAGGGGCGCGGCCGTCATCGAGTAGCCGGCGGCGTAGTCGTCGACCTTTTCCTTCCACACCACCTTGCCGGTCTCCTGGTCGAGTGCGACCAGCTGGGCGTCGAGCGTGCCGAAGATGACCAGGTTGCCGTACAGGGCGGCCCCGCGGTTGACCACGTCGCAGCAGGGCATGATGCCGTCGGGCAGGCGGTGTTCGTACTTCCACAGCTTGGTGCCGGTCTTCATGTCGACGGCAAAGATGCGCGAGTAGGAGGCGGTCACGAACATCTTGCCGTTGTGGATCAGCGGCTGCGATTCCTGGCCGCGCTGTTTTTCTCCACCGAAGGAGAACGACCAGGCCGGCACCAGCTGGCCGACGGTTTTGGTATTCACCTGGGTCAGCGTCGAATAACGCTGTCCTTCGGTGCCCATGCCGAACGAGAGGACGCTTTTGGCGTCCTTGGCGTCGTTGGCCAGCATGGCATTGGTGACGTCGAGCGCGTGGGCGGGGCCGAGGGTGGTCAGGCCGGCGAGCAGCCAGAGGATGGGTTGTTTCACGAATGTCTCCTTGTTGTTGTAGGTTCAGGCGTGCCGGCGCGGCGGCTGGGCACGCAGCAGCGCGCATTCCTCGTCGGTGAACAGGCGCGAGCGGGTCAGGAAGCGGCGGCCGGTGCCGTTATCGAGCGAGAACATGCCGCCGTTGCCGGCGACGACGTCGATGATCAGCTGGGTATGTTCCCAATAAGCGAACTGCTCGAGCCCCATGTAGAAGGGCGTGCCGGCGAGATTACCCAGGTAGACGTCGCTGTCGCTCAGGTCGAATTCGCCCGCCGGATAGCACATCGGCGCGCTGCCGTCGCAACAGCCGCCGGACTGGAAGAACATCACGGGGCCGTGGCGCCGCCGCAGCTCCTCGATGAAGTCCAGCGCGGCGGGCGTCGCCGTTACGCGTTCCAGCGAAATCGTCATGGGATGCCTCCGAAATCGTATTAAATTAACTCCGAAACCGTAGTGATTTCGCTGGTGCGGGATGCACCCGGCCAAGGTCCCGCCTTCGACGGCGGAACCCGGACTGCCTGCAATGTGGAACGTTTAGAAGAAGCCGAGCGCTTTCGGGCTGTAGCTGACCAGCAGGTTCTTGGTCTGCTGGTAGTGATCGAGCATCATCTTGTGGTTCTCGCGGCCGATGCCCGACTGTTTATAGCCGCCGAACGCGGCGTGGGCCGGGTACAGGTGGTAGCAGTTGGTCCAGACGCGGCCGGCCTGGATCGCGCGGCCCATGCGGAAGGCGCGCGAGGCGTCGCGCGTCCAGAGGCCGGCGCCGAGGCCATACAAGGTATCGTTGGCGATGGCCAATGCGTCGGCTTCGTCCTTGAACGTCGTGACCGAGACCACCGGCCCGAAGATCTCTTCCTGGAAGACGCGCATCTTGTTGTCGCCCTTGAACACGGTCGGCGTCACGTAATAGCCGCCGGCCAGTTCGCCGCCCTGGTTGTTGCGCCCGCCGCCGGTCAGCACCTCGGCGCCTTCCTGGCGGCCGATATCGAGGTAGGACAGGATTTTTTCGAGCTGCTCCTGCGAGGCCTGGGCGCCGATCATGGTGCTCGAATCGAGCGGATTGCCCTGCTTGATGGCGGCCACGCGCGCCAGGGCACGCTCGATGAAACGCTCGTAGATCGATTCCTGGACCAGCACGCGCGAGGGGCAGGTGCAGACCTCGCCCTGGTTCAGCGCGAACATGGCGAAGCCTTCCAGGCACTTGTCGAAGAACTCGTCGTCGGCATCCATCACGTCGGCAAAGAAAATGTTCGGCGACTTGCCGCCCAGTTCCAGCGTGACCGGGATCAGGTTTTGCGCGGCGTAGCCCATGATCAGGCGCCCGGTGCCGGTTTCGCCGGTGAACGCGATCTTGGCGATGCGTTTACTGGAGGCCAGCGGCTTGCCCGCTTCCAGGCCGAAGCCGTTGACGATGTTGACCACGCCCGGCGGCAGCAGGTCGCCGATCAGCTCGAACAGCACCATGATCGAGGCCGGGGTCTGCTCGGCCGGTTTCAGGACCACGCAATTACCGGCGGCCAGGGCCGGCGCCAGCTTCCAGACCGCCATCAGGATCGGGAAATTCCAGGGAATGATCTGGCCCACCACGCCGAGCGGCTCGTGGAAGTGGTAGGCATAGGTTTCGTGGTCGATCTGGGCGATCGAGCCCTCTTGCGCGCGGATGCAGCCGGCGAAATAGCGGAAATGGTCGATCGCGAGCGGAATGTCGGCCGCCATGGTTTCGCGGATCGGTTTGCCGTTGTCGATGGTCTCGGCGGTGGCGATCATCTGCAGGTTCTGCTCGATGCGGTCGGCGATCTTGTTCAGGATGTTGGCGCGCTCGGCCGGCGAGGTCTTGCCCCAGGCTTCCTTGGCCTCGTGGGCGGCGTCCAGCGCCAGTTCGATGTCCTCGGCGGTGGAACGGGCGATTTCGCAGAACGGCTGGCCGGTGATCGGGGTGATGTTCGGGAAATACTCGCCCTTGACCGGCGCCACGTAGCGGCCACCGATGTAGTTGTCGTAGCGCTGCTTGAACGGGTTGGCGACGCCGAGCTTGCTGATGTCCGCGAGATTCATGTCATCCTCTTTCTTCATGGTTATGGGCCGTTGGCGGCAACGGGTGTGTCGAAGCACCCTTGGAGCGTGTGAAAAAATCGCCATGGCTGCGTTGCATCGTCTCGCCGTACCCACGTACTGTCTTCGACGATGCGCCTTGCCCTGACAATTTTTTCACACGCTCCTTGGAGTTTCGCAAGCTCCGTGCCAGCTTCTGCGCCCAGCACACGCCGCCCTGCGTCGCGTGTTTCTGGTACACCTGCTCCAGATTGGAACAACTCGACTGATCAACGGATCAGTACACCCCAGGGCAGTCCCCCCACCGCGATATCGTTCAAGCGGGTATTGCTGGCAGTATCGATTACCGAAACACTGTCCGAGCGGCCATTGGCCACGTACAGGCGCGTCCCATCTGGCGTCAGCGCCATGTTCCACGGGCGTTTGCCTACGGGGATGGTGGCGCTCACCGTATTCGTCGCGCTGTCGATCACCGTCACCGTGCCGTCGATGCCGTTGCTGGCATACACCTGCTTGCCGCTCGGGTGGACCGCGATGCCGGCGGTATTGCGTCCGGCCGCGATGGTGGCGATCGCGCGCCGGCTGGCCATGTCGACGACATACACGGCGCCGGCCAGCTCGCAGGCGACATAGGCGCGCGATCCGTCCGGACTGAAGCCGATGCCGCGCGGACGCAGACCGACCGCCACCGAGCCCACCTGGCGCCGCGCCGCGACATCGACCAGGTCGACCTGCTCGGCTTCCTCGGCGCTGACCAGCAGCCAGCGCCCGTCGGGGCTGAACACGGCGTGCTCGGGGTTGCGCCCTTGCACCGGGATCTCGGCCAGGATGCGGCGCGTGGCGGCGTCGACCAGCACCACGCTGTTGCTCTCCTCGACGGCCACGGCCAGCAGGCGCCCGTCGCTCGAGGCGCTGACGCCTTCCGGCGACTTGCCGACCGCGACGCTGGCGATGGTGGCGCCGCTGGCCGCGTCCAGCGCCAGCAGCGCGCCGCCGCCGGCATCGGTGACCCACAGGGTGCGCCCGGCCGGGTCGGCGGCGATGCCGCGCGGACGGCTGCCGGCGGCGATCTGGCGCACCAGGCTGCCGCTGGCGGTGTCGATCACGCTGAGGGTCGACGATTTCTCGTTCGGCACATAGGCAAACGGAGCGGCGCCGGCATGGCAGGTGAAGAATGCGGCGGCCAGGGCCAGGGCGGAGCGCAGGGAGCGCAGTTGCATGATCGACATCCTTTTCGGTGTTCGCGCGCGGCCGCGCGCCAGCGAACCAGATGCAAGCGCCATGCCATGCCAGTGTCGTGTGCGCGCTTTTGACATGGCAGGTATATTGCTTATTACTTAACTGCCCTGCCCATGCCAGGGAGCAATCACAACCATGGAGAGACAATGACGCAACACGCATTTCGCTTGAGCGCGATCGCCGCCCTGTGCGCATGCTGGCCGCTGATCACACGCGCCGCCGACCAGCCAGGCCCGGAATCGGCCGCCAGCGCGCAAGGCCCGATGGCCGTGGTCGTGGTGACCGGCAGCCGCTCCGAGCACGCCAGCTTCGACCTGCCGGCCGCCATCGACGTGATCGACGCCTCGCAGATCCGCGACACCCAGGCGCGCGTGAACGCTTCCGAGGCGCTGGCCGCGGTGCCCGGCCTGGTCGCGCGCGACCGCCAGAACTACGCGCAAGACCTGCAAATTTCATCGCGCGGCTTCGGCGCCCGTTCCGCCTTCGGCGTGCGCGGCGTGCGCCTGATCGCCGATGGCATCCCGGCCACCATGCCCGACGGCCAGGGCCAGGCCGCCACCTTCAATCTCGACATGGCCGAGCGCATCGAAGTGCTGCGCGGCCCCTTCTCGGCCCTGTACGGGAATCATTCGGGCGGCGTGGTCCAGCTGTTCACGCGCGATCCGAAAGGGCCGGCCTCGGTCGAAACCAGCGTGACCGGCGGCAGCGACGGCCTGCGCAAGGTCGACGTCAACGCCCAGGGCAATGCCAACGGCGTCGGCTACCTGATCGACGCCTCGCGCTTCGACACCGACGGCTTTCGCGACCATGGCGCCGCGCGCCGCGACCAGGCCTATGCCAAGCTGACGCTGGCGACCTCCCCGACCGGCAAACTCGTACTCACCGCCAGCGGCTTGCGCCAGGACGACACCCAAGATCCGCTCGGCGTGACCTGGGCGACTTACCAGCGCGACCCGCGCGCCGGCGAGATCGATACCACCGACACCGCCTCGCCGCAGCGCACCCTGGCCGAGCGCTACAACACCCGCAAGAGCATCGACCACACCCAGTTCGGCGCGACCTGGGAACAGCGCTTCGGCGCGAACCGCCTGCAAGTGACTGCGTATGGCGGCAACCGGCGCGTGGTGCAGTACCAGTCGTTCTCGCGCGCCTTCCAGGCGCCACCGACCCATTCGGGCGGCGTGGTCGACTTCGACCGCGATTTCCGCGGCCTGGACGTCAACTGGCGCGACGTGCGCGAGCTTGGCGGCGGCACCCTGCGCACCACGCTCGGCATCGACAGCGGCCGTTCGACGGACGCACGCCAGGGCTTCGAAAATTATGTCGGCACCGTGTTCGGCCTGCGCGGCAACCTGCGCCGCGACGAAGAGGACAAGGTCAGCAATGTCGACCCTTACCTGCAGGCGGAATGGGAACGCGGCGACTGGGTCGTGACCGGCGGCCTGCGCCGCAGCCGCATCACCTTCGACGTGGCCGACCGTTATCTGTCGAACGGCAACGACAGCGGCCAGGTGCGCTACAGCCACACGACGCCGCTGGTGGGCCTGCTGTACAAGCTGTCGCCGACCCTGAACCTGTATGCCAGCGCGGCGCGCGGCTTCGAGACCCCGACCCTGAACGAACTGTTTTATTCGGGCGCCGGCGCCGGCTTCAATTTCAACCTGCGCCCGGCCACCGGCACCCACCTGGAAGCGGGCCTGAAGACCTATCTCGGCAATCACCTGCGTGTGAACGCGGCGCTATTCCAGGTCAAGACCGACGACGAACTGGTGGTCGACGTCTCCAGCGGCGGGCGCACCAGCTACCGCAACGCCAGCGCCACCCTGCGCCAGGGCGGCGAATTGTCGGTCGACGCCGAACTGGGCGCCGGCTGGAACGCCAGGCTGGCCTTGACGGCGCTGCGCGCGATCTACGACCAGGGCTTCGGCACGGTTCCCGCGGGCAGCCGCCTGCCGGGCGTGCCGAAGACCAGCGTCTACGGCGAATTTGGCTGGAAGGAAGCGGCCGGCCGCTACGGCGCCGCGTTCGAAGCGATCGGCAACGGCCGCGTGTATGCCGAGGACAGCAACACCGCGCAGCCGGCGCCGGGCTATGCGATCTTCAATGCGCGCGCCCAGGCCAGCCAGGCATGGGGCGGGTGGAAGATCAAGGAGTTCGTCCGCGTGAACAACCTGTTCGACAAGCAGTACGTGGGGTCGGTCATCGTGGGAGACGCGAACCGGCGCTTTTATGAAGGCGCACCGGGCAGGAACTGGATGGCGGGGGTGAGTGCGCAGTATCAGTTTTAAGCCTTAAAACCGATACCGCACACCGGCATTGAGCATGCGCGGCGCACCCGGCGCGACAAAGCGCGCATGCGCCGGCGCCAGCGCCCCCGCATGCGGCTGCAACAGCCGCCCATCCGGGAACATATCCACCGCGATCGCGCCGAAACTTTCATAGCGCCGGTCGAACACATTGCTGACCCGCGCAAACCATTCCCAGCGCGGCGCCGGGCGCCAGCGCGCATGCAGGTTCACGACGGCATGCCCGCGCACGCTCCAGTCGGCCCGGCGCGCTTTGCCGTCGTCGCCGGCGTCGGCCACCAGCCCATCCTCGTTGCCCTGGGTCGGCGCATGCGACAGCGCTTGCAGGTCCGCCCCCAGCACCAGGCCCGGCGTCGCATCCCAGTCGAGGCCGAGTTTGAGCGTATGGCGCGGCAGGCCCGCGATCGGCGTTCCGGGTTGTACGGTCACCGTGCGCGCGCCCGTAAACAGCGTGCCGTCGGCCTCGTAGCTGGCGCGCAGATAGCTGTAGTCGGCTTGTGCGCGCCAGGCGCCCCATTGCCCGTGCGCGCCAAGGTCCATCCCTTGATGGCGGGTGCGCGCGAAGTTGGAAAAATAGCCGGCGCGTGAAACGCCGGCGCGTCCGAACAGGATGTCGTCCCGGTTCACGGTGCGATAGAGCGTGGCGCTGAAACCCCGGCCTTCGCTGCCGCCGCGCAGGCCCGCTTCCACGGTGCGCGCAATCACCTGTTTCAAATAAGGATCCGATTGCAGCCCCACCGGCAGCCGGCATGGCTCCTCCGGGTCGGCGCAACCGAGTTCGATCACGGTCGGCACCCGGTTGCTCTGGGCGATGTTGGCGAACCAGGTCAGCGCGCCTTGCGCATGGGTGAGCCCGATGGCGGGATTGACGCGCCGGTAGGTAAACGCTTCCGGCGCGCGCGGGCCGTCTTCGGTCGTCAAGGTATTGCCGACGCGCGCATGGTTGTAGCGCGCCGAGGCAGTGACGTGGGTTGCGGACGACAGCGCCAGCGTCGCCGCGCCATACACGCCGAGTGTGCGCGCCGTGCCGGCGACCGAGGACGCCGCTTCGACCTCGGCCTCCGGGTCCGCCTCGACGCCGCGCCCTGCCGTGAAAAAGGCGGCCTGCTCGAACTGGGCGAAGTGGACCCGGCTGCGGTCCCAGGTGGCGCCCAGGTTGAACGCATGGGGGCCGCGCTGGTGCGCGAGATTGAGACTGGCGCCGTGGCCGCGCTGGCGTGTGCTGGTGGTGTTCAGGCTGGCCGGATGCAGGGCGGCGCCCTCCCCGCGCGTGACGCCGCATTCGTCCGGGTCAAGAGGCGTACCGTCGGCCTGGAAGCCGTCGGCGCAGTCAAGGGCGTAATCGGCGTAGGCGTCGCCGACATCGCCGCCGACGGTGTCGCGCCGGCTGTTGCGGGTGTAGGCGGAGGCGGTCAGTTCCGACCCGCCGCGCAGCCGGTGGGTCAGGCGCAAGGCGCTTTGCAGCAGGCGATTGCGGGTGCGGTCGGGGAAGGTGTAGACGGCGCGCCGGTCGGTTTCATACAGGCCGGGTTCGGATTCGCCCGCTTCCAGCCGGTAGCTCGGCACCAGGCCGTTGCCCAGCATGCGGCTGCGCCCGCCCAGCAGCGTGAGCTGCCAGTCGGTGTCAACCCCCGTACGGCCGGCTTTGATGAACAGGTTGCCGAGCCGGCCGGCGGAGTGATCGCGCCAGCCATCCTCGTCGAACAGGGTGGCCGCCGCGAAGCCGTGCCAGCCATCCGCGCCGCGCAGGCCGTAGGCCAGATCCGCGCGCTTGCGGCCGTGCGCGCCGATCGAGAACGCGCCTTCGAAGCCGGGGTCGGACAGGCCGGAACGGCTTTCGAGCGCGATCGCGCCGCCCAGCGTGCTCAGGCCATACAAGGGGTTCGAACCCGGCACCAGCGACACGCGCTTGAGCGCCGCTTCCGGCAGCATGTCCCAGTTGACGACGTCGCCAAAGGCTTCGTTGACGCGCACGCCGTCCAGATACACCGACAAGCCCTGGCCGGTGCCGAGCAAGGGAGAGGCGCGAAAACCGCGGTAGCTCAGATCGACCTGGAACGGACTGCCGACGATTTCGTTGACATTGACCCCGTGCAGGCGGCGCGCCATGGTCTCGACCAGGTTGGCGCCCTGGGCGTCGCGCAAGGCCGCGCGGTCGAGTGTCTGGATCGCATACGGCAGCAGGCGCGCTTCGCTGCCGCCGTCGGCGAAGGGCAGCACCCCGACCACCTCGACGCGCGCGATGGGCGCCTCCTGCGTTTCCGGCACCGGCTCGGGATCCGGCGCGGCGGCGGCGCGCGCGAGTATCAGCATCAGCGCCGCGCCCAGCGCCAGGGGCGCGCTCATGGCGTCACCACTTGCACGCCGTGGCGGGCGAACAGCGCTTTCAGTTCGCCGCTGGCCGTCATCTCGTTGAGCGCGGCCTGCAAGCGCCGTCCGAGTTCCTCGTCGTCCTTGCGCACCGCCATCCCGACCGCCCAGCCCGAGCGCGGCAGGCGCTGGAAGCTCGCCTCGCTGAGGGGGAAGGCCGGGTCGCCGCGCATCGCCGCTTCGATCTCGGAACGCTTGGCCAGCACCGCATCGAGCTCGCCCTTCTTCAAGGCCAGCAGCGCCTCGCCCGCGCTGGGGAAGATGCGCACCTGCTCGCGAAAACGCCCATTGCCCTCGCCCAGCATCAGCATGCCGGCGATCGAGACCTTCTCGACGCCGATGCGCTTGCCCGCCAGCGCGTCGAGGTCGTCGAAGCGCGGGATGCTGCGCTCGGAGCGCACCAGGCGCAGGCTCTCGACGTGGTACGGCGCGAAGATGCGCACCTGCGGGTTGTCGTTCATCAGGCGGTTGTCGACCGGGACGTGCAGCATCAGGTCGGCCGGGCCGTAACCGAGGTAATGGCCCTTCCACACCATGTTGCGCAAGTCGTCGCCCACTTCCTCGTCGGCCGGGAAAGGCATCAGGTTCAGCTTCAGGCCCAGCTTCGCGGCCAGCGCCTGGGCCAGGTCGACGTCGATGCCGGCGCCCTTGTCCGAGAACGGCGCGAACTCGTTATAGACGGCCACTTTCAGGGCACCGCTGCCCGCGATCTTGTTCCAGTCGGCGTGGGCCGGCACCAGCGCCGCCAGCATCAGGCCGGCCACCAACACGCGGACACAGGACAAACAGGATGGTCTCATGCGCTGCCTTTTCCGGTGGATGAATCAGTTGGCTTCGCGCCGCGTCTCGAGATAGGCCTTGATCGCCCACATCGCCTCCTGGTTGAAGACGCCTTCGAAGGGCGGCATGTAGACCGCGCCATTGCGCACCTTCCCCGAGCGTACGCTGGTCAGGTAATAATTGTCCATCTCCTTGAAGCAGGCGGTTTTCTTGGCCGCGTTGTTCATGCCGACGCAATCGCGGTCGAGCTGGCGCAGGTCGGGCGCGATGCCGCCAGAGACCGCTTCGAGCCCATGGCAGCGCGCGCAGTTCTGGCCATAGGCCGAGGCGCCGATCTTCTGCGCCAGCGCATTCGTGCGGTAGGGATTTTCGTCGCGCCATTTCTCGCCCAGGACTGGCAAGCCCTTGGTGTCGACGCTTTGCGGCGTGACGTTGCCATGGGCCTGGGCGAACAGGGACACGAGGGCGGCGGACAGCGCGAGGGCGCCGCCGAGGGTGCGGATCGGGTGGTTCATACTGGTCTCCAGCGGTTATCAATGCTTGTGCAATGCTTATGATTACCAGCAAAAGCAAACGGCGTGCCATGCCTGAGCGGCGCAGACCGGGTGTACACCTGTTCCAAAACGGAACAGGTGTCACATGGCGGCGGACAGCCGCTGGTCCGGCAAGGCGGCCGAGGTGCCCGGATACAGGCGCGCGAGCGTGGCATTCGTCGCCGGCTCGATCAGCGCCAGCACGCGCGCGCTGGCCGCGCCCAGGTCGGGCGCGGCGCGCAGTTCCTGCCACAGCGTGGCGGCCTGCGTGCCTTGCGCGCTCAACGCCGCCTCGACCTCGGCCTGCCAGAAGGCCGGCGCTTCGCTTTCGACATAATTGCCGCGCCCGCGTCCGAAATGGGCCACGGCCAGGTAGCGCAGTACGGCGCCGACCAACAGTGTTTGCAGGAAGGCGTCGGCGAACTGCACGCCCGGCTTGTCCTTGTCGCCGCCCTGGTTGAAACCCCAGGCCGCACCGGCCGCGGTCAGGCCGCCGACGATGGCGCCCAGCAGCGCGCCGCCGCCCAGCGTCAGCCCGCCCGCCATCAGGTCGGCCGACAAGCCCGTGGCCGCGCCGGAGACGACCGCGCCCAGCAGGCCGGCCTGCGCCTTGTCGATCGGCGCGCGCACCGCGAAGTTTTCGCGCACGCGGGTGTTGATCGCTTTCGCTTCGCCCGGATCGACCTTGTGCAGCACCAGCATGCGCATGGTCGCCTTGTTGATTTCTCCGTTCAGGCGTTCGACCAGCGCCGCCATCGCCACGTCCTGGCGCTGTTGCTGGTCCTTGCTCAGGCCGACCGCCTTCATGGCGCTGCGCAGGAAGCCGCCGCCCGATTCAAGCACCGGCTGGCTGTCGCGCGCGGCCGCCGCCACCTGTTCGGCGCAGATGCGCAAGGCGCTGGCATAGCGCTGGCGGTTGTGCGCTTCCCAGGCGGCGCGCAGGCGCGCATAGCCGGCCTGTTTTTCCGGCGCGACGAGCGGCGCCACGGCTTCGTAGAACACGTGCTCGTGGACCCAGCAACGGGCAAAGGCGTCCAACGCCAGCACCTCGCGCACGACGGCGAAGCGCGCCAGGTGCCGCTTCCATTCCTGCTGCTCGGCCCCTTCGGCGGCGCCGGGACGCGGTGGCCCCATCTGGTTGAGCAGGACCACGACCGGTTTGCCGAGCCATTCGAGGATACTCATCTCGGCCGGCAGGTAGCCGGCGTCGCCCGGCGCTTCCGACGAGTTGACCAGGTAGAGCACGACATCGGCTTCGTCCTTGGCCGCGCGCAAGGCTTGCTGGCTGAGCCAGAACGGGCGGTCGCGGTAGCGGTCGAAGACTTCGCGCAGAAACCAGCCGATCGGGTTGCCGGTCAGGGCCAGGCGTTTGAGCAGGCGCACCGAGTCGCCGAAGCCGGGCGTGTCCCACAGCAGCAGGCTGTCGCCGGACGCCGTCGTTTGCAGCGGGTGGGCTTCGGCGAAGGTGGTCACGTGGGCGGCGTCGCGCACTTCTCCCACGTCGGCGCCGACCAGGGTGCGCGCCAGTGTCGTCTTGCCGTTGTTGGTATGCGAGACCAGCGCGAACTGGATCTTGACCGCGGGGTTGCCCATATCGTCGGTCATCGCAGCTCCGCCAAGGCCAGGCCCGCACCGAGTTCGATCGGATGGCGGGCGGGATCGATCAGGTTCACCACCGTGGCGGCGGTGCCGTGGAAACTGCAGAACTGGCGCCACAGGGCGACGCGTTCGGCCACGCGCGCGTCCAGGCCGGCCTGGCCGGCGCCGCGTTCGGTCATGCTCGATTCGTCGAGCAGCACGGCCACGCCGCGTTTGCTGTTGCGGACGAGGTAATCGAGGAAGGCGCCGTGGTTTTCCTTTTCCGGCGTCGCGGCCAGGCTGAACAGGGCGGCGGTGACGGTGACGCCGGCTTCATCGAAAGGCGTGCCCTGGAGCGCGTCCTTCGGCTCCTCGCCATACGCCACCGTGGGGCGCAGCAGCACGCGCGCCTGGGCGCCGAGGGCCATCGCCGCCACCGTCCACAGGCCGCGGTCGCGCGCTTCGTCGAGCGTGAAACTGTAGGGCAGCACGCGCAGCACGGCGGCCGTGCCGGCGCCGATGCTGTCGGCCAGCTTGCGGAAATACGGATGCTCGAGTTCGAGCGGGAAGCGCCGCGCCAGGCGCCGCGCGCGCCAGCCCTGGAAGCCGGCCAGGACCAGGCGCGGCAGTACGACGAAGAGCAGGATGGTCGCGCCATACAAATGCACCCAGCGCGCGCCGCCCGCGGGAGAGACGCCGGCGCCGAAGCGCAGCGCTTCGATGTCGGCCGGCGAAAAGCCCTGCAGCTGCGGAAGCAGGAACAGCACCGGTGCGAACAGCCAGGACAGCAGGGTGTGGACTTGGCTAGCGTCGAGGAAGGTGCTTTCCCAGCCGGCCACGTACTGGGTCAGCAGGCCGCGCGCATACAGCGACAGCACGGCGCCCAGGGCAAAGGCGGCCGCCGCCAGGTGCACGGTGCGCGACAGGCGTGCGCGCGTCAGCGGTTCGCTCAGCACGGCCCATTCGCCCATGAAATTCGTCATCCCGGTGGCAAGCGCCCCCGGCAGCTTGCGCGTCAGCGCCGCCTTGCCCACGCTCAGGCGGCGTAACAGCCCCTGCCCCGCCCAGCCGGTCTTGCGGCCCGGGATCAGCGCCCAGATCAACAGGATCAGGTAGACCAGCAAATTCCAGCCGACGATGAACAGCAAGGGCGCCGACAGCAGGTCGACCCGGTGCGGATCGGCGATGCGGTCGAGCAGCGCGCCTGCGCACAGGGCGAGTGGCGGCAGCGCCGCCCAGACCCCGGGCAGGCCGAGGCCGCGACGCTGGAAGCTGGCGAAGGCCGGCGTGCGCTCGGCCAGGCGTTTCAGGATTTGTTCCGAGCGCTGCTCGAGAAAATGTTCCTGGGTCAGCGCGGCCTTGCTGTCGGCCGCCTGCCAGGCGGCCAGCTCGCGCGCGCTGCGGCTAGCGTACTTGCGGTCGTCCTCGCTCAGCACCTGGAGCCCGGTATCGGCGCTTTCGATCGCGCGCACCAGCACCACCCGTCGTGCAACCTGTTCGTTCATGCTTGTCCTGTCATATTCGATTGGCAACATCGCAACGTCGATTGTGCACCAAATTTGCCGACTGCCCGGCACGGCCCGCCCGCGCCAGTGTGGTGGTAGCAAAACTACGTGCTCAAGGTTGACTTCACTCAAGCACGGGAGTAGCTTCTACCGGCGGTATTCATCAGCTACCCGGCAGAGGTAGCGGAAGTACAGCGAGCGCCCGAAAGAAGACGCTTTCATAAACATATAACGGAGACTGTCATGCGATTCCAGCAAACACTGCTTGCCGCCCTGATCACGGGCGCCATGCTCGGCGCCCCGGCCTGGGCCGCCATCAACCCGAACAAGCTCGGCGCCGCCTACGACGCCACCAAGGCCAACGTCACCTTCAAGGTGTATTCGGGCAAGGCCACCCGGATCGAGGTCTACCTGTACAGCACGGCCACCGGCACGGCCGAAAAGGCGCGCTACGTGATGACCAACACGGGCGGCATCTGGAGCGTGACGCTGCCGACCGCCACCCTGAGCGGCCTGGGCCTGGGCGGCACGCTGTATTACGGCTACCGCGCCTGGGGTCCGAACTGGCCCTACAACGCCAGCTGGACCAAGGGGTCCAGCCTCGGTTTCGTCAGCGATGTCGACGCCGCCGGCAACCGCTTCAATCCGAATAAACTGCTGAGCGACCCGTATGCGCTCGAGCTGAGCCACGACCCGACCACGGCGACGATGAGCAACGGCACCATCTACGCCAGCGGCTCGACCTACCGCAACATCGACAGCGGCGCGTCCGCGCCGAAAGGCATCGTGCTGGCGGGCGACACCCAGGCGATCGGCACCAAGCCGACCCGCGCCTTCAAGGACGATGTCGTCTACGAGGCGCATGTGCGCGGCTTGACGATGAACGATACCGGCATCAGCGCCGCCTACCGCGGCACCTATAAAGGCGCGGGCCAGAAAGCGGCCGCGCTGGCCGCGCTGGGCGTGACCGCCATCGAATTCCTGCCGGTCCAGGAAACCCAGAACGATACCAACGACAACGATCCGACCAGCACCACGGGCGACAATTACTGGGGTTACATGACCCTGAACTATTTCGCCCCCGACCGCCGCTATGCCTACGACAAGACGCCGGGCGGCCCGACCCGCGAATTCAAGGAAATGGTGAAAGCCTTCCACGACAACGGCATCAAGGTCCTGATCGACGTCGTCTACAACCATACCGGCGAAGGCGGCGCCTGGTCGCCGACCGACAAGACGACCTATAACCTGTACGGCATGCGCGGCCTGGACAACCCGACCTATTACAGCCTGACGGCGGACTTCCAGAATTCCTGGGACAACACTGGCGTGGGCGGCAACTACAACACCCGCAACACGGTCGCCCAAAACCTGATCGTCGATTCGCTCGCCTACTGGCGCGACCAGCTGGGCGTGGACGGTTACCGTTTCGACCTGGCCTCCGTGCTGGGCAACACCTGCCAGCACGGCTGCTACAACTTCGACAAGATGGACGCCGGCAATGCGCTGAACCGCATCGTCGCCGAATTGCCGCCCCGGCCTGCCGCCGGCGGCAGCGGCGTCGACCTGATCGCCGAACCCTGGGCGATCGGCGGCAATTCCTACCAGGTGGGCGGCTTCCCGAGCGGCTGGGCCGAATGGAATGGCGGCTACCGCGACGTCGTGCGCCAGTCGCAAAACAAGCTCGGCAGCGTGGCGATCACGCCCGGGCAGATGGCGTCGCGCTTCGCCGGTTCCAGCGATTTGTATGGCGACGATGGCCGCAAGCCATGGCACTCGGTCAATTTCATTACCGCGCACGATGGCTTTACCTTGAAGGACCTGTACAGCTGCAACACCAAGAACAACAACCAGGCCTGGCCTTACGGCCCCAGCGACGGCGGCGAGGACAACAACAATAGCTGGGACCAGGGCGGCATCGCGGCCGACCAGAGAAAAGCGGCGCGCAACGGCATGGCGCTGATGATGTTGTCGGCCGGCGTGCCGATGATCGTCGGCGGCGACGAGGCGCTGCGCAGCATCAATTGCAGCAACAATCCGTACAACCTCGATTCCTCCGCCAACTGGCTGGGCTGGACCCGTACCACGGACCAGAGCAATTTCCAGGCATTTTCGAAAGCGATGATCGCCTTCCGCAAGGCTCATCCCGCCCTGCGTCCGGCGAACTTCTATTCGAGCGTGGACACGAATGGCAACGTGATGGAACAGCTGCGCTGGTTCAAGCCCGATGGCGGCGTGGCCGATGCGGCTTACTTCGACAATGCGGCCAACCACGCGATCGCCTGGCGCATCGACGGTTCGGAGTTCGGCGATACGGCCTCGAGCATCTACGTCGCCCATAACGCCTGGAGCGCGCAGGTCAACTTCACGCTGCCCTGGCCGGGCGCCGGCAAGAGCTGGTACCGCGTCACCGATACCTGCACCTGGGCCGAAGGGGCCGCGCAGGTACAGGCGCCGGGCACCGAGGTGGCCGTCGGCGGCGAAAACACCAGTTATGGCGTGTGCGGGCGCGGCACGCTGCTCTTGATCGCCAAGTAAATCGCGGCGGGGACCATCAACTCCGTTGAATGTTCCCCGCCATCGCAGCCGGACTGATGCCGGTCTGTAGTTGGCCATGTGCGTCGCATACCAAGCTCGCGCATATTCAAAAATGTCGGACACTGGCAGCCAGTTCCACGGCTGAAGGGTGTATTCTGCACAACAGATGGGGTGTCAAACTCACAAAACAGTCCATAAAGTGACAGTCGCCGGCACAAGCCGGCACTCGTTACGGACGTAGGAGACAGTATGTCGAAGTTTGCCGTCGAGCACGTCAAGCGCGTCCATTCGGTCGTCCACGACCGCATCGGGGGCGACCGCATTGGATCCGGCAACCGGATCACCCGCTCCTGGATCCGTTGTCTCAACGAATACCAGCTCAATCCCGACAGCTGCGCCGATCCCGAAGTGGTGGCCTACGACGAACTCCAGGAACGCCAGGAGCGCCTGAGCGACGTCCAGGCCGTGGCCAAGGTCGAGATGGCGAACCTGTACCAGCAACTGGCCGGCTCCGGTTACGCCATCATGCTGACCGACAGCGAAGGCGTGCTGCTCAATTATTTCGGCGACCCCGCGTTCACCCATGCCGCCTCCAAGACCGGTCTCATGCAAGGCGCGGTCTGGAGCGAGCGCGTGCAGGGTACGAACGGCATGGGCACCTGCCTGGTCGAACGGCGTCCGATCACCGTGCACCAGGATGAACATTACCTGTCCCGGAATATCGGCCTGTCCTGCGCGGCGGCGCCGATCTTCGACCATGAGGGCGAACTGGTCGCCGTGCTCGATGCCTCCGGCGAATCGCGCCTGGCCCAGCAGCACACGCTGGCCCTGGTCAGCATGTCGGTGCAAATGATCGAAAACCGGGTCTTCCTGCACCAGTTCCGCCACGACTTCATCCTGCGCTTCCACAACCGGCCCGAGTTCGTCGGCACCCTGAGCGAAGGCGCCATCGCGCTCTCCGTCACCGGCACGGTCCTGGCCGCGAGCCGCGCCGCGCTCGCCCTGCTTGGCTACTCGGCACCGGCCGAGATCGTCGGGCGCGATGTCTGCGAATTATTCAATATCACCTTTTCCGGACTGGTCGACAGCAGCGTGCGGCGTGCCTACCACCCGGTACCGATTTTCGAAGTGCGCAGCAATGCGCGCTTTTTCGCCGTGCTCTACCAGCCGGTGGCCGGCACAGGGACGCGCCGCGGCCAGCGCGTGGAGGTCGCGCCGGCACTGCCCGCCACCTGCGCGCTCGATGCGCTGCAGTTCGGCGACCCCATCATGCAAGCCAATGTGGAAACGGCCAAGCGGGTCATGGAGCGCAATGTCGCCGTGGTACTGCTGGGCGAAACCGGCACCGGCAAGGAGCGCTTCGCGCGCGCGATGCACTTGTCCGGCAGCCGCGCCACCCGTCCCTTCGTCGCCATCAATTGCGCCTCGATCCCGGAATCCCTCGTCGAAAGCGAGCTGTTCGGCTACCGCGCGGGCGCGTTCACCGGCGCCAGCAAGGAGGGCCAACGCGGCAAGCTGCTGCAAGCCAATGGCGGCACCCTGTTCCTCGACGAGATCGGCGACATGCCGGTTTCCCTCCAGGCCAGGCTGCTGCGCGTGCTCGAGGAGCGCGAAGTTGTGCCGCTCGGCGGCGAGACGCCCGTGAAACTCGACATCCGCCTGGTCAGCGCCACCCATTGCGACCTCGCCGAGAAAATCGAGAGCGGCGCTTTCCGCGAAGATCTATATTACCGGCTGCAAGGCGTCACCTTCACCATGCCGCCGCTGCGTGAACGGCAAGACCGCGGCGCGCTGATCCGCCAGTTGGCCTTCGAAGAAAGCGATCCCGGCTGCCCGGTCGCGCTGGAGGACAGCCTGCTGGCCCTGCTCGAGCGGCAACGCTGGCCCGGCAACCTGCGCCAGCTGCGCCACCTGCTGCGCACCATGATCGCGCTGCGCGCCTCGGACTGCCTGGGCGTGCATGACTTGCCGCCCGAATACCGGCCCACGCCCGGCAGCGTGGCGGCCGCCGATCCGGCGCCGGCGCCCGTGCTGGCCCTGGGCGCGGCCCCCGGCACCAAGCCGCCAGCCGGACTGAACCCGTTCGAGTGCGCGGAACGCGAGGTGCTGCTGCAGGAGCTCAAACGCCACCAGTGGAATCTCAGCGGCGTCGCGCGCGAACTCAATATCAGCCGCAACACGCTGTACCGCAAGCTGCAGCGCTTGCATATCGAGCATCCCGACAAGTCGCTGTTTCACTAAGAACCTATTCCAGTAGGGAGGAGGAAGTTGATGACGATGCATGGCAAGCGGGGGCAAGGCGCGAGGAGGCCGCATGGCGAGCCATGCAACGACGAGCAACGCAGCAGCCGCTTGTCAGGCGCGTCAGCAACGACTCATTCCCTACTGGGATAGGTTCTAAGAACCTATCCCAGTAGGGAGGAAGAAGTTGATGACGATGCATGGCAAGCGGGGGCAAGGCGCGAGGAGGCCGCATGGCGAGCCATGCAACGACGAGCAACGCAGCAGCCGCTTGTCAGGCGCGTCAGCAACGACTCATTTCCTACTGGGATAGGTTCTAAGAACCTATTCCAGTAGGGAGGAGGAAGTTGATGACGATGCATGGCAAGCGGGGGCAAGGCGCGAGGAGGCCGCATGGCGAGCCATGCAACGACGAGCAACGCAGCAGCCGCTTGTCAGGCGCGTCAGCAACGACTCACTCCCTACTGGGATAGGTTCTAAGCACCTGGCGGCGGGCGCGTCGACAACGACTCATCCTTACTGACACAACTTGCACGCCATGGGAAACCCCTCACACGAGCGCTATACCGATACTGCAATCGCCCTGCACTGGCTGATCGCCCTGCTGCTGCTTGGCCAGTTCGCCTTCGGCTTGCTGCTGGGCGATATCCCGCGCGGCACGCCGGCGCGCGGCTATTACGTCAACCTGCATAAAAGCAGCGGCATCCTTATTGGCCTCCTGATCCTGCTGCGCCTGGGCTGGCGCCTGACGCACACGCCGCCGCCGCTGCCGGCCGGCATGCCGCGCTGGCAGCGGCGCGCGGCCCGTATCAGTCACATCGCCTTGTATGGGTGCATGCTGGCCTTGCCGCTGTCGGGCTATCTCGGCTCCAATTTCAGCAAGCACGGCGTCAAGTTTTTCAATCTCGTGCACTGGGCGCCCTGGGGGCCGGACGACAAGACCTTGTATGCCTTCTTCAACGGCACCCACCATGTTGCCGCGCTGCTGCTGGCGTTGCTCGTTGCCATTCACGTGCTCGCTGTCGCCAAGCACATGCTGATCGACCGCGACGGCCTGCTGCTGCGCATGTGGCCGCGGCGCGGCGCGCGCGGCGGGCAGGCGCCGGCCAATTTGTCTGTGGAGAACCGATGACCATCCTGTCCGTCCGCCATCTTGCCGCCGTGATCCTGGCGGCCCTGCCCGCCTTCTTGCTTGCCGCCCCGTTCGCCTATGTACCGAACGAAGGATCGGGCACGATTTCGATCATCGACACGGCCACCGACCAGGTGGTCGGCGAGCTGCCCGGCGGATCCAAGCCGCGCGGCATGGCCGTCGGCAGCGACAGCCGCTGGCTATATGTCAGCGACCAGCCGAACAACCGCCTGCAGCTGGTCGATCTACGAGCGCGCAAGCTGGGCGCCGCGGTGGCGCTGGGCGAGTCGCCTGAAGGCGTATCGATCTCGCCGGACGGCCGCTGGGTGATCGCGGCGGTCGAGGGCAAGAACGACATCGCGGTGCTCGACACCAGTACCAATGCGCTGGCGTTTTCGATCCCCGTGCGCGGCAAGAATCCCGAGCACGCCGTGTTCAGCCCGAACGGACGCCTGGTGTTCGTCAGTGCCGAGGAAGGCGACGCCGTCGACATCCTCGATTTCGCCGGCCGCAAGCAACTGGCCCAGGTGGCGGTGGGCGCGCGTCCGCGCGGCATCGGCTTCTTGCCCGACAGTAGCCGCGCCTATGTCGCGACCGAAAACGCCCACGAAGTCTTCGTCATCGACACCACCAGCTTTGCCATCGTCGCGCGCGTCAAGGCGGGCCTGCGCGCCAACGGCATCGCCGTGCACCCGAGCGGCAAGGAAGTGTATGTGTCGAACGGCGGCGACGCCAACGTGTCCGTGATCGACACGGCGAGCAACCAGGTCGTCGCCACGATTCCGGTCGGCCAGCGCCCCTGGAACATGGCGCTCACGCCGGACGGCAAGAAGCTGTATGTGGCCAATGGCCGTTCGAACAGCGTGACGGTGATCGACACGGCCAGCCGCACCCGGCTGCGCGACATCGCGGTGGGCAAACTGCCGTGGGGCGTGGTGATCAGGTAGCGCGCATCACTTGGCCGTCGGAGCAAGACTCGCGGTGGCGCGCGCCTCGGCCAGGACGGAGAGCGGAAAGCAAGGCGGCCAGGGCGATGTGTTCAGACCGGCGTCGCTTCGCCCGGGAAGCTGCCGAGGTCCACGCTGACCGCACTGCGCCGGGTCAGCGGCGCCGGCAAGGCCGCCGGTCCTTTCAGTAAATCGATCGCCAGGCCGGCCGGGTTGCAGCCGATCGAGGCGTGCAGGCCCGCATACGCGGCCGTCAGGCGCGGGTTGACATCGAGCACCACGGCGCCGCGCTCGCCCAGGATGATGTCCACGCCCACATAACCCCACAAGGTCGGCAATGCCGCCGCCACCTGCTGCGCCAGGCGCTCGAGCGCGCCGTCGGGGTCGGCCAGGCCATTCACGGTACTGCCCAGGAAGTGAAACCGGTTGTCGCGCACCGCCACCCGTTCCAGGTTGCGCGCCAGGAGCCGCGCCGTCCCGTCGCAACACATCAGCGACAGGCTGCCCAGCTTGCCCGCAATAAAAGGCTGCAACACATAGCCTTGCGCCGCACTGGTCCGGATCCAGGCGAGCGCCGCCGCGCGGTCGCTGAACAGGCGGGTGTCGAGGCAGCCGACCCCATCCTCGGGCTTGACCACCCAGGCACCCTCGCAGTCGGGCAAGGCGGCGTGCGGCCGGTAAGTCGGCACGGTCGCCACGCCGCCGTCGGCCAATGCCCGCGCCAGCTTGATCTTGCTGGCCGCGACCCGCACCGCACCGGGCGCGCTGCCGAGCAGGATGCGCTTGGCGCGCAGGATCTCGCGCGACAGATTTTCCAATAACCCCTCCGATTCCGGCGCCAGCGGCCAGACCGCGTCCGCCGCCGCCACGCAGGCCGCGAAGCGCGCGTCGAAGGATGCGCGCGGCTGCGCACCGCCCACGGCGGACGCGTCGGGTGCGCCTTGCGCCATCGTGCACACTTCGACCCCGGGCACGGCAGCGAGGTCGGCCAGCAAGGCATCGAACAGCATGCCGCCCTGCCGCACGAACGAACGCGGCAGGGAGCGCGTCATCGCACCACCCTCCACCAGATAATCGAAAGCAAACACTCTTAAGGGCGCCATCGTGTGCCTCCGGCCGGTTCATCTCCAGGCAGCGTTCATCCGCCGCGCACGCAGCGTATGAAAAAAAACGCCAGGGCCAGGCCTTGATGCCCTTGCGATCGTCATCGACCGGTCGCTGCCAGGGCCAGACGGTACAAGGCCGCCATGGAGGATTTTTCCATACGCGCTCAGTGCGGCGGATCGACGACCTTGGCCAGGGTGAGCGTCTCGTCGATGACGGGCATCAGTGCGGCCGGCGGCGCGCCCCCGGGTTTTAGTGCACCAGGGGCCGGCGCGCCCTGCGCCGCGGTGCGCGCCACCACCGTGCCCGCCGGCGGCGGACCGTCTCCCGGGCTGCCGAGCGAGGCGCGTACCTGGTACAGGCCGCCAGGCACGGCATCGCTGAGCACGAAGGTATAGGTCTTGCGCAGGTAGTGCTCGAAGCGCGCGTGCAGGGGATCGTCGCGGTAGGGCTGGATGCGCACTGCCTGCGCCGCGATCGTCTTGCCCTGGTAGCTGATGCGCTCAGGCGTGAGCGCTGCGCTGTTGGCCAGCGCCATCCGGATGCGCTTGCGGAAATACGTGACCGAGCCCCCGGTCAAGCGCTTCATCTCGGCGATGTCATGCTCGAGAAAGCCGAGCAGCACCGGGTTGCCGTGCGCATCGTCGACCTCGGACAGTGCATGCCTGCGCGCGCCGCTCAGAAAGCGCAGCGCGGCGTGCACCTGGCCCTTGCTGCGCGAGACATCGAGCTGGACGCTGTCGGTAAACGCCGGCTCGATATTGCTAAGCTTGCGAAATTCATACACCAGCGTGGCGGGCGCCTTCATTGTCGCCAGATGGTCGGTCTCGAACAATAAAACTTCGGCTGGCGACACGGGTTCGGCGCCGGCCGCGTCGACCGCCAGCGCGGCCAGGAGGACGAATGGCAGGCCAGCGCTGCGCACATGACGCGCCGCGCGCGCGTGAGGGAATGAAGACAGGCGGCTCATGGCGTCTTCGCCACGGGCGGGGCCGTTGCAGGAATGCCCGCCGCCGGCAAAGCTGACGGCGAGGAAGCTGACGGCGCGGCCGCCGCCGGCGCGGCCTGCTGTGCCAGCATGGGCACGCCATATTCTTCGAGGATGGCGTGGATCTTTCCTTCATTTGCGACGATCAATTGATCGATCTGCTGGCGGAACTCCTTGTCGGCGTGGCGCACGGCCATCGCGATCTCGAAATCGAACTTCATGCCCGGTTTCGACGCCAGCGGCAGCGCGACTATCGGCGCGCCATGGGCATTCCGGGCGAAATAACCGGCTATCGGCCCCCAGGCGAAGGCGATGTCGATCTTCCCGCTGGCCAGGTCCTTTTCGACGATTTCTCCCGGATACTGCTCGGCGTCGCCGGTCTGGCTCTGGTACCAGGACACCTGTTCCATCAAGCCGTTTTCCAGCAACCAGTCGGTGACGGGCGAGCCTGCGAATGCGCCAAAGCGCAATTTTTTACGTTGTGCGGGGTCGAGCGCGAGTAAATCGTCCAGGCTGCGTACCCGGTCCAGTCCCTTGCCTCTGACATAGGCCATCGCATAGCTGGAGCGGTAATACGGCCGCGTGGTCGCGGCCAGGTCGAAACCCTTGGCCACGCCCGTGACCAGGTCGCATTTGTAGTGATCGGCATTCTCTTCCTTGGCACGCAAGGTATTGCGGATAAATCCCATCCGCTGCGGGAACCAGGTGTGCTCCAGCTTCCACCCCAGCTGCTGCGCAAACAGGGCGGCAATCTTGTTCTCGAAACCGGCCAATGCGCGGTTCGACAGTGGCAGGTTATTCGGGTCCTGACAGACCCGCAGCACCTTGTCCTGTCCCGGCGCCAGCATCGGCTGGGCGCTCGCCGTGCCGGCCAGGCAGGTCAGCGCGAAAGCGATGCCGGCCAGCGGCTTGTTCCACCCCCTCATTTGCCGATCTCCTGCAGCCGGCCCGGCTCGATGGCGCCGTCCGAGCGTCCCTTCAGGTAGGCGTACAGGTTGTCGATGTTTTCGCTCACCATCTTGCTGCTGTCAAAATTCGGCATGCCTTTTTCCACCCGGCCCTTGAGCACGGTGGCCTTGAATTCGTCCTTGCTCAGCACTTTCAAACTGTTTACTAGCGAAGGGCCGACCATGCCTTCCTGGGCGGCGCCATGGCAGCGCTCGCACGCCATCGCGCGCCAGGTTTTCCAGCCGCTCAGGGTCTGGGCATCGACCTTGTTTCCTTCAGCTACTTTATACGGTGCCATATCGGCCGCGACGGCCGCCGTGGACACGTTTCCGGACAGCGCCGCCAGGGTCCAGCACGCGGCGGCGATCACTGCTGTAGTCGTGAGTCTGTTCATGTTCATTCCTGGCAAGCGAGGGTGGGCCGCCGGGAGCCGGCGGCCGTCCTCAATTCACGTACGCGGGATTAATGATGGCGCGCCAATCAGCGATCTGGCAAGGCGAACACTGTCAGCACGCCACCGAGCTCGGTGTACTTGGCCAGGTCCTTGTAGCCACCCACCGCGCCCAGTCCCTCGGTACCCTTGGTCAGGCCGGCCGCAAGGCCGATGCCGGCCCAGCCGCCGATACCCGAAAGCACGCCGATGTATTGCTTGCCCTTGTATTCCCAGGTGTGGACGTTGCCGATGATTCCCGATGGCGTCTTGAACTTCCACAGTTCCTTGCCGTTGAGGTCGACGGCCTTCAGGTAACCTTCCAGGGTGCCATAGAACACGACGTCGCCCGCGGTCGAGAGCGCGCCGCTCCAGACCGAAAACTTCTCGGGCTTGGACCAGACGATCTTGCCGGTGCCCGCATCCCAGGCGATGAAGTTGCCCAGGCCGCCGTGGCTGTTCGGCGCCGCATACATCGAGAGGGTCGAACCGACATACGGCTGGCCGGCCGTGTATTCGATCTGGAACGGCTCGTAATCCATGCACACGTGGTTGGTCGGCACATAGAACAGGCCGGTCTTGCGGTTGAAGCTGGCCGGCTGCTGGTCCTTGGTGCCGAGCGCGGAGGGGCAGATCCCCTTCGAATTGACGTCCGGCCCGTTCTTGTCGGTGCTGTACTTGGCCACCACCTGCGGACGGCCGGTCTTCATGTCGACGTGGGTCGCCCAGTTCACTTTCGGATCGAATTTTTCAGCGACCAGCAACTCGCCGCTGACGCGATCGAGGGTATAGCCGAAGCCGTTGCGGTCGAAGTGCACGAGCGCCTTGCGCGGCTGGCCGTTGACCTTGATGTCGGCCAAAATCATTTCGTTGACGCCGTCGTAATCCCACTCGTCGTGCGGCGTCATCTGGTAGACCCATTTCGCCATGCCGGTATCGAGGTCGCGCGCGAAGATGGTCATCGACCACTTGTTGTCGCCGGGACGCTGGCGCGGATTCCAGGTGCTGGGGTTACCGGTGCCGTAGTACACCAGGTTCGTCGCGGGATCGTAGCTGTACCAGCCCCAGGTCGTGCCGCCGCCCAGTTTCCATTGATCGCCCTTCCAGCTTTTCAGCGAGGAGTCCGGACCGATCGGCGCCATCTTGCCATCGGTCCAGGTCATGGTCTTGGCCGGATCGACCATCAGCTCGTTGTCGGGACCGGTGCTATAGGCCTTCCACAGCACCTTGCCGGTGTTCATGTCGTGCGCCGTGACGCGTCCGCGCACGCCGAATTCGCCGCCGCTGATACCGGTCAGAATCTTGTCCTTGAAGACGTGCGGGGTATTTGTCGTGGTCTCGCCGATCTTCGGATCGCCGACCTTGTTCTTCCACAGTTCGGCGCCGGTCTTGGCATCGAGCGCGACCAGGGTGGTGTCGGCTTGCTGCAGGAAGATCTTGCCGTTGGCATAGGCCACGCCGCGGTTGACCGTGTCGCAGCACATCACCGGGATCACCGTCGCGTCCTGCTTCGGCTCGTACTTCCAGCGAATGCTCTGGTCTTCGAGCGAGATCGCAAACACCTTGTTCGGGAAGGGACTGTGGATGTACATGGTGTCGCCGATGACGAGCGGCCCGCCTTCGTGGCCACGCAGCACGCCCGTGGAGAAGGTCCAGGCCACTTGCAGGTTCCTGGCGTTCTTGCTGGTGATTTGCTTGAGTTCGCTGTAGCGGTGATTCGCCAGGTTACCGGACTGCATGGCCCAATTTTTCGGGTCCTTGGTCAATTGCTCGACGTCGGAAGGGGCAGCGAAGGCCGGGGCGGCCGCCAGTGCCAGGCAGGGCCACCAGCGGATGAGTCTTGTGGAAAATGACATGGTTAAGTCTCCTTTGGTTTTTATAAGCAGTGCGACCCGGTCCAGCGCGCGCCAGGCTTCCAAATTCAATCGGCGGGGTAGCCCCCTTCTCACCACAGCACTTAGCGTGCCAGTGCCGGCGCCGCAGCCGGCGCTGCCACGCTGCCCCGGGCCTGCATGCCCTGCGCGCCACCGTGTTCAACATTCGTGACAGTCGACCGCGACCTGTGCCATCCATGACGCAACGCCTGGCGGCACACCGGCCTCAACGCTCTGCGACGTGACAGGCCTTGTTGGCGTTCGCCTGCAGCGCCTTGACCTTGCTGGCCATGTCCTTGACCGGCGCCGGATCGCGAAACACGGCGCCGCGCTCGCCGGCCAGGGTTTGGTTGCGGGAGGCGGTCGACATCGTCACGTAGTCGTCATAAGACATTTCCTTGGCGATGTAATCGATGGCACAGGAGCACTTGTAGAGATATTCGTACTTGCCTTCGTGCTTTTGCATGCACTCGAGGACATATTCGACGCGGCCGCTGGTCGGATAATCATGGGCCAGGGCGGCCAGCGGCGACATCGCCACCGCCAACAGCAATAGGTGTCGCTTCATCTGTTCTCCATTCGATATACCTGGGGTGGCGCGAGGATCGGGCCGCCCCAGGCCGGCGATGCAAGTCGGCTCAGGCGTCCTTGAGCACGCCGCGCGTCTTGGCCACATGGGTCGAAATCGCATCCATCAAGGCCGGCGACAGGGCGTCGTAGGGCGGCAAGCCCATTTCGTTCAGGCGCGCGCGGATCGCGCCCATGTTTTCCGGGCGGGCGCCCGATTCGATGATCGAGGAGACGAAGGCGGCGAATTCCGGCGCGGCCCAACCGCTTTCCTTCGACAATTCGGTGTGCACGAAGTCGAGCCCGTGGAAGGCATGGCCCGTGTTCTCGATGCGCCCGTACATGTGCACGCCGCACTCGCGGCAGGCATGGCGCTGGATGGTGGCGCTCTCGTCGACAACCTGGAGCTTGTCTTCGTTGGCGGTGACGCGGACATTCTCGCGTCCGACCACGGCCACCTGCGAGAACAGCGCGCCGGCCGGCTTCCAGCATTTGGTGCAGCCGCACACGTGGTTGTGCGCCACCTGCCCCTTGATCTCGACCGTCACCGGATTGCTCGCGCACAGGCAGGACAAGGTGCCGCCGGCAAATCCGGGCGCCGCCCGCTTGATGCCGTCGACGGCCGGGTGGATGTTCACTTCGTTGCTCATGGTCGCTCCTCCTGTTGGGTGGTTAGCACTACGGTTCAGTACAGCACTACCGAGCGGATCGACTCGCCGCTCTTCATCAGCGCGAATCCCTCGTTGATGCGCTCGAGTGGCAAGGTATGCGTGATCAGGTCGTCGATGTTGATCTTGCCGTCCATGTACCAGTCGACGATCCTGGGCACGTCGGTGCGCCCGCGCGCGCCGCCGAAGGCCGAGCCCTTCCACTCGCGTCCGGTCACCAGCTGGAAGGGGCGCGTGCTGATTTCCTGGCCCGCCGCGGCCACGCCGATGATGAAGGACTGCCCCCAGCCCTTGTGCGTGCATTCGAGCGCCTGGCGCATCACCTGGGTGTTGCCGATGCATTCGAAGGAGTAATCGGCGCCGCCATCGGTCAGCTGCACGATGTGGTCGACGATGTTGCCGACCTCGTTGGGATTGACGAAATGGGTCATGCCGAACTTGCGGGCGATCTCGACCCGGCCGGGGTTGATGTCGACGCCGATGATCTTGTCGGCCCCCACCATGCGCGCCCCCTGGATCACGTTCAGGCCGATGCCGCCCAAGCCGAACACGACGACGTTCGCGCCCGCCTCCACCTTGGCCGAAAAGACGACCGCGCCCACGCCGGTGGTGACGCCGCAGCCGATGTAGCAGGCCTTGTCGAAGGGTGCATCGGGGCGGATTTTCGCCAGCGCGATTTCGGGGACGACGATGTAATTGGAAAAGGTCGAGGTGCCCATGTAGTGGAACAGCTTCTGCCCGTCGAGCGAGAAGCGCGAGGTCGCGTCGGGCATCAGCCCGCGGCCCTGGGTCGAGCGGATCGCCTGGCACAGGTTGGTCTTGCGCGACAGGCAGAACTTGCATTGCCTGCATTCGGGCGTGTACAGCGGGATCACATGGTCGTCCGGCTTGACCGAGGTGACACCGGGTCCCGTTTCCAGCACGATACCGGCGCCCTCATGGCCGAGGATGGCCGGGAAAATGCCTTCCGGATCGGCACCGGACAGGGTGTAGTAATCGGTGTGGCAGATGCCGGTCGCCTTGATTTCCACCAATACCTCGCCGGCGCGCGGGCCTTCCAGGTCGACTTCGGCAATGGACAGGGGTTCTCCGGCCTTCCACGCAATGGCTGCTCTCGTTTTCATGGCATCTTTCGTGTCGATGAAGTCCGCGGGTCGTGCGGACGGGTTGCAAACAAGTGGGCATTGAAGCGTGCTGCTGCTTCGAAACCGCAACACTGCTGTGCCAGCTGTCCCGGTGGGAGGACAGGTGTTCCGCCGCTGGCGCCGACACCGTCCCGGGCAGGCGGCCGCTGGCCTGTGCGGAAGCTATGAATGCAAGCGCCGTGCCACTATAGGCAGACTAGAAGAAGAGATGAAGACGGAGGGGGTGGTGCGGATGTAAATGCTTCAGAAATGCGGACGAAAAAAAACCCCACCTGCACTATGCGCGATCTTGAGCGCGCATAGGCTGATGGGGTTTTTTCTTGCTGCATATTACTTAGCCTGACGATAACCTACTTTCACACTGGT
>Ga0213834_100268_pt1 | contig 35553 bp, 26 predicted proteins | sample SWPTP12_FD_160580 | JGI IMG/M metagenome (GOLD analysis project Ga0213834, IMG submission 160580) | Coastal seawater microbial communities from Marineland, Florida, United States - SWP TP1 #2 | ecosystem: Environmental > Aquatic > Marine > Coastal | place: USA: Florida | collected 2016-08-06 | reverse complement strand
CGTTCGCGTCTGCAGGCGTTCGAAGGCGTTGTAATTGCCAAGCGTAACCGTGGTGTGAACAGTGCTTTCACTGTTCGTAAAATCTCCAACGGTGTTGGCGTTGAGCGTACTTTCCAGACCTACAGCCCACAGATCGACAGCATGGCTGTGAAACGTCGCGGCGACGTTCGCAAGGCCAAACTGTACTACCTGCGTGACCTGTCCGGTAAAGCAGCTCGCATCAAGGAAAAACTGGTTTAATTCCAGTCTTCCGATGCAAAAAAAGCAGCCTGCGGGCTGCTTTTTTGTTGTCTGGCATTTGGTTTTGTCCCGACTTCGCAGGTATGAAACACTTGCCCTCGCTTTTCACCACTCTAGTCAAAACCCATGCCCGCCATCGACCACCCCATGATCGACCGCTTTCTCGACGCCCTGTGGCTGGAGAAAGGGCTGTCCGATAACACCCGTGCGTCCTACCGCAGCGACCTGGCGTTGTTCAACGGCTGGCTGCAGGACAAGGGTATCGACCTGATGAGCGTCAGCCGTGATGCGATTTTTGACCATCTCGCCTGGCGAGTGGACAACGGCTACAAGGCTCGCTCGAGTGCTCGGTTCCTGTCGGGAGCGCGTGGGTTCTATCGTTATCTGCTGCGAGAAAAACTCATTTCCGTTGATCCGACGCTGCAGGTCGACATGCCGCAGTTGGGCAAACCCTTGCCTAAATCCCTCTCCGAAGCCGATGTCGAAGCCTTGCTGGCGGCTCCTGATCTGAGCGAGGCGATCGGTCAACGTGACCGCGCCATGCTGGAAGTGCTCTACGCTTGCGGCTTGCGGGTAACCGAGCTGATAAGCCTGACGCTTGAGCAGGTCAATTTGCGTCAGGGCGTGCTGCGAATCATGGGCAAGGGCAGCAAGGAGCGGCTGGTGCCGATGGGCGAAGAAGCGATCGTCTGGGTCGAGCGCTATGTGCGCGACGCGCGTCAGGAACTGCTCGGCGGCCGGCCCAGCGATGTGCTGTTCCCCAGCCAGCGAGGCGAGCAGATGACTCGGCAGACCTTCTGGCACCGAATCAAGCACCAGGCCAAGGTCGCCGGGATCGGCAAATCCCTGTCACCGCACACCCTGCGCCACGCGTTCGCGACCCATCTGCTCAATCACGGCGCCGATCTGCGCGTGGTCCAGATGCTGCTCGGCCACAGCGACCTGTCCACCACGCAGATCTACACACACGTGGCTCGGGCACGGCTACAGGAAATGCATGCGAAGCATCACCCGCGCGGGTAGAACATCGGTGATGCACTAAGCCTGGCGGTTATAGCTAACCGCTTTTGGAATTATTTCCAAATGATCTTGGTGTATTTATTATTTTTGGATGATCTCTGCTAGCGTAAGTTTGTGGTCTCGTTATTTTGCGTTTGGAGATTAAATATCATGGTCGATGTAGATTATGCACAATCCTTTTTGGCTATAGTTAGCCCTGCTGGGCCTGCTCTCGGTTTGGAGTTGTCATTTGAGTCTGCCGATGGTTCGGATGGCAATGACGACGAATCGAATGTTCAAACGCTTCGCCTGACACCTCCGACCAGATCAATAGTGCTTGAATTTATGAGGCTGAGTGATGGGGACTCCTTAAATGGGAGTTTTTACAAGCTACGATTTTGGGGGTATTGCCCCGATAAGCGGGCCGCCATCACGCCGCCTCCACCCAGCGTCGCGGCCAAGCCAGCATCCGAAACCAAGCCGCCTCCTGAAGCTCGGCCGTTAATTGGAACTGAAGTCGATTTATTCAATTGGCCTGCATCAGATGACTTTCATCTCAGCATTTCAAGGCAGTTACAAAGTTATGATAAAGAAGTCGATCCGCAACCGTTGCCGCTACAACCGGCGCAAACGGATCCTGGTCGGAGATGGCTATATATTAAAGGCGATAAAATAATTCAGTCTTCCGAGTCGGCTGATTTCCGGCTAGGGCCAACTTTTTCTTCTGGTGGAACTGCATCCTATGTTTCTGTTGAAGCTGCTGGTTGGCAACTAGGAAAGCTGGCTGTTGCCAATGATCGTGAGTTTACCTATGTGCCGGTGATAATTAAATTAGTGGGTTATCGTGATGAAGTGGTCCTTGGGGATCATGATTATCCTGGCCCGGATTTCGAAATTCGCGTGATCGGAAGTTACCGTGAAGGCGGCACGATAAAATTTGCTTAGAAGGGAGAATGAGCCCACGAAAGGATGGCCGTGACGACGTCCAGCACTGCTGCCCTGATCTGCCCCTGATCTGCCTCGAAAAAGCCCCGCACCAACGGTGCTTGATCAGACAGGCTGTCCACCTCATCGTAAAACGTCCTGCTGGTCGTGACGGCTAGTCGGCCTCGTGAGCCTTATGTGATAGGCTTTGCCGGTTTCGCAGACTGGAGCCTCGAAAACCGACCGGCGCGTTGCCGTTTGCCGTTTTCAATCCCGCCCGTCTGCCCACCGCTCGAGGAGTTTTCATGCGCGTGACTCGTTTTATGGGTGCTGCCGTTGTAGCGCTTGCCGGTTTCTTCAGCCTGTTCGCCCACGCCGACGAGGCGTCGGACAAAGCCATTCGCAAGACCCTGGAATCGCTCAATCTGGAAATCCCGGTCGAGAGCATTTCCAGCAGTCCGCTCAATGGCGTTTACGAGGTCAACCTCAAAGGTGGCCGCGTGCTGTACGCCAGCGCCGATGGGCAGTTCGTGATGCAGGGCAACCTTTATCAGATCCAGGGCGGCAAGCCGGTCAACCTCACCGAGAAGGTCGAGCGTTTGGCGATTTCCAAAACCATCAACGGCATTCCCACCGCTGAAATGGTCGTCTATCCGGCCATCGGTGAGACCAAATCCCACATCACTGTCTTTACCGACACCACCTGTCCGTACTGCCACAAGCTGCATGGCGAAGTGCCGGAGCTGAACAAGCGCGGCATCGAAGTGCGTTATGTCGCATTCCCGCGTCAGGGCCTGGGCTCGCCGGGTGACGAACAACTGCAGGCAGTCTGGTGTTCCAAGGACCGTCGCGGCGCCATGGACCGCATGGTCGACGGCAAGAACATTCAGGCGCCCAAGTGCGACAACCCGGTCACCCGGCAATTCGAGATCGGTCAGTCCATCGGGGTCAACGGCACGCCGGCGATCGTTCTGGCGGACGGGCAGCTGATTCCGGGCTATCAGCCAGCGCCGCAAGTGGCCAAACTGGCGCTGAGCGCCAAGTAATCCTGTCGCTCGCGGGCTGCCTGCGAGGGACATTCAGGCGCAGCCATTCTGGCGTCTGATCAACAGCGAGCCGCAGTTCACTGCGGCTGTTTCCACGGCCGGCCTCGCGTCGGCCGTTTTATGGGGAGTTCATAGTGAAACCGGTCAAAGTAGGCATCTGTGGGCTGGGTACTGTCGGTGGCGGTACCTTCAATGTGCTTAAGCGTAACGCCGAGGAAATTGCCCGCCGCGCCGGGCGTGGAATCGAAGTGGCGCAAATTGCCATGCGTTCGCCAAACCCCAATTGCCAGATTACCGGTACCCCGACCACGACCGACGTTTTCGACGTGGCGAGCAACCCAGAAATCGACATCGTCATCGAGCTGATCGGTGGTTACACCGTCGCTCGCGAACTGGTCCTCAAGGCCATTGAAAACGGCAAGCACGTTGTCACCGCCAACAAGGCGCTGATCGCTGTGCACGGCAACGAGATTTTCGCCAAGGCGCGCGAGAAGGGCGTCATCGTCGCCTTCGAAGCCGCGGTTGCAGGTGGTATTCCGGTCATTAAAGCCATTCGCGAAGGGCTGTCGGCGAACCGCATCAACTGGGTGGCGGGCATCATCAACGGCACCGGCAATTTCATCCTGACCGAGATGCGCGAGAAGGGTCGCGCCTTCCCGGACGTCCTGGCCGAAGCCCAGGCGCTGGGTTACGCCGAAGCCGATCCGACCTTCGACGTCGAAGGCATCGACGCGGCGCACAAACTGACCATTCTGGCGTCCATTGCGTTCGGCATTCCGTTGCAGTTCGACAAGGCCTACACCGAAGGCATCACCCGGCTGACCACCGCCGACGTGAATTATGCTGAAGCGCTGGGTTACCGCATCAAGCACCTGGGCGTGGCCCGCAGCACACCGAGCGGTATCGAGCTGCGCGTACACCCGACGCTGATCCCTGCCGACCGGCTGATCGCCAACGTCAACGGCGTGATGAACGCGGTGATGGTCAACGGCGATGCCGCCGGTTCCACGCTGTTCTACGGTGCCGGTGCCGGCATGGAGCCTACCGCTTCGTCGGTCGTCGCCGATCTGGTGGACGTGGTTCGCGCCCTGACCACCGATCCGGAAAACCGTGTTCCGCATCTGGCATTCCAGCCCGATTCTCTGTCGGCTCATCCGATCCTGCCCATCGAGGCCTGCGAGAGCGCTTACTATCTGCGTATTCAGGCGAAGGATCATCCGGGTGTACTGGCGCAAGTGGCCAGCATCCTGTCCGAGCGCGGCATCAATATCGAGTCGATCATGCAGAAGGAAGTCGAGGAACACGACGGCCTGGTGCCGATGATCCTGCTGACCCATCGCGTCGTCGAGCAACGCATGAACGATGCGATTCAAGCGCTCGAAGCGTTGCAGGATGTCGCTGGACCGGTTGTACGGATCCGCGTCGAACATTTGAACTGAAGCGGCACGCTTCAAGCGTTAAGCTGCAAGAAAGCAAAACAACTTCGCGGTGAGCTTCAGCCCGCAGTTTGCAAGTCGACGCTCAGGGCGCTGACTTGCAGCTTGCAAGGTGAAGCTTGCGGCTCGAACCGAAGGTTTGATTTATGCGCTATATCAGTACTCGCGGCCAGGCGCCGGCCCTGAATTTCGAAGACGTGCTGCTGGCGGGGCTCGCCAGTGATGGCGGCCTCTATGTGCCGGAGAATCTGCCGCGTTTCACTCAGGAAGAGATCGCTTCCTGGGCTGGCCTGCCTTATCACGAACTCGCTTTCCGGGTGATGCGTCCCTTCGTGACCGGCAGCATTCCGGATGCCGATTTCAAGAAGATCCTCGAAGAGACCTACGGCGTGTTCACCCACAGCGCCGTTGCGCCGCTGCGCCAGTTGAACGGCAACGAATGGGTCATGGAGCTGTTTCACGGCCCGACCCTGGCGTTCAAGGACTTCGCCCTGCAACTGCTGGGTCGTCTGCTGGATTATGTGCTTGAGAAGCGCGGCGAGCGCGTGGTCATCATTGGCGCGACGTCCGGCGATACCGGCTCGGCGGCGATCGAAGGCTGCCGTCGTTGCGACAACGTCGATATCTTCATCCTGCACCCGAACAATCGTGTTTCCGATGTTCAACGCCGTCAGATGACTACCATCTTCGGCGACAACATCCACAACATCGCCATCGAAGGCAACTTCGACGACTGCCAGGAAATGGTCAAGAACAGCTTCGCTGATCAAGGCTTCCTCAAAGGCACGCGTCTGGTGGCGGTGAACTCGATCAACTGGGCGCGGATCATGGCCCAGATCGTTTACTACTTCCACGCAGCGCTGCAGCTCGGCGGCCCTGCGCGCTCGGTGGCGTTCTCGGTGCCGACCGGCAACTTCGGCGATATCTTCGCCGGTTACCTGGCGCGCAACATGGGACTGCCGATCAGCCAGTTGATCGTCGCCACCAACCGCAACGACATCCTGCACCGCTTCATGAGCGGCAATCAGTACGTCAAGGAAACACTGCACGCGACGCTGTCGCCTTCCATGGACATCATGGTTTCCTCGAACTTCGAGCGTCTGCTGTTCGACATGCACGGCCGTAACGGCGCGGCGATCGCCGGCCTGATGGACAGCTTCAAGCAGGGCGGTGGCTTCAGCGTCGAAGAAGATCGCTGGACCGAAACCCGCAAGCTGTTCGACTCCCTGGCCGTCAGCGATGAGCAAACGTGCGAGACCATCGCCGAAGTGTTCGCCAGCACCGGCGAGCTGCTTGACCCTCACACGGCCATTGGCGTGAAGGCTGCACGCGACTGCCGTCGCAGCCTGGACACGCCGATGGTGGTGCTGGGTACGGCCCATCCGGTCAAATTCCCGGAAGCCGTGCAGAAAGCCGGTGTAGGAAAAGCGCTTGAGCTGCCTGCACATTTGTCTGATTTGTTTGAGCGAGACGAGCGTTGCACTGTTCTGCCAAATGACCTCAAGGCCATGCAGGCCTTCGTCAGTCAGCACGGCAATCGGGGCAAGCCTCTGTAACGGTATCCCCGTGTAACAGTTTAAGGCCCGCCACCCGGCGGGCCTTACTGTTTGTGCGTGCCACACTTGCGAAGTATTTTTCATTTCGCGGACAAGCCAGTGGCTTTCGATTACCGATTCTTCAAGGCGCCAGGCGCGCCGATTCATCACCCCATTCTCAGGCACGCGTTGCTGCTGTTTTTATGCGCGTGGAACTCTGCCGGTCATGCGATAGAGAATCTTCCTTTTGCGCTGGCCGAACCTTTTCTGGCTCAGCGCCCACTCGTGCTCGACGGCACTGATCGACGCTGGCTGGCGGAGCGCAAGGTGCTCAGGGTCGGGGTATCGATTGCCGACCACGAGCCCATCGACATCACCAGCGACCGCAACCGCTACCAGGGCATCAGCGCCGATTACCTGAGCATGATCAGCGCCCGTTTATCCATTCCCGTTCAGGTTCAGGCATTCGCCAAGCGCGAAGATGCAGTGGCAGCGCTGCGATCCGGGGCGATCGATATGCTCAGTGGTGCGAGCGGTTACGAGCGAGCCATCACCGGCCTGACCTTCACCCAAACTTATATGCCGGACAAGTCGGTGGTCGTGGCCCGCGGCACGGACTCAAGCCTGCTTCCCTCGCTGAGGGGCAAGCGCGTGCTGTTGCTCGAGGGCTACGTCGATTCCGAGCAGGCGCACCGCCTTTACCCTGACAGCGAGATTCTGCTCGCCCCCAGTCTGTACAGCGCGGTTGAAGCGTTGGCCCATGGCGAAGCCGACGCGGTCATCGGCAACGAACTGATCGTGCGAGCCTACAGCGTGCTGCGGCCGTATCTGGGCTTGCAGATCAAGTTCATCAGCCTGATCCCGCCGGGCGGCTTTTCGTTCGCCCTGCGTGAGCGCGACTCAAGGCTGACCGGACTGATCAACCGCGCCATGGCCGGCCTGGACGAGTCGGTGAGTCATCAGATTCTGGAGCGCTGGACGTCAGGCCTGGGCACCGATGTGATCGGTCAGCGCCTGAATTTCAATGCCGCCGAACAACTGTGGATACGCAAGCATCCGCAGGTGGTCGTTGCTTCCACGCAACATCCGCCTTACATCTACAAGGACGACAAGGGCCGCTGGGTCGGGTTGAACGTGGACCTGCTGTCACGCATCTCGCGCATGACCGGATTGATGTTCGTGTACGAAGAAGCGCCGTCCACGCGTGTGCTTCTGGAGACGCTGACATCCGGTTCGGCGCACATGAACACCACGCTGGCCGAGACGCCCGAGCGCAAGACCCTTCTGAATTTCACTTACGCATTCGGCGGCAATAACTGGGTGTTTCTGGTGCCAGCCAATGACCCGTCGCCTGTCAGCCTGGCGCAGATGTCGGGAAAGGTGCTTGCGCTGCCGGCGCGGCACGCGTTGCTGGAGTACGTTCAGACGAGCTACCCGGACATCCTCCTGCGGCTGGTCCCGACCTACGAGGAGGCGCGTCAGGCGGTGGAAGAAGGCGATGCTCACTTCACCATCCAGAACGAGGCCGGCGCCTGGCTCTATACCTCGGACCGGTTGAAGGTGGGCCGCAGCGTGGAAGGAAAGTGGTCGTCGGACAGCTTTTCGGTGATCAAGAGCGAGCCGGAGTTGCTGGGCATTCTGAACAAGGCGCTCGAGGAGTTTCCGGTCGCGCAGATGCGTGCGATCCGCATGAAGTGGTTAGGCACGGTAAGCGCTCCGCCCTCGGTCTGGCAGCGCATTCCTGCTTGGGTTTACTGGAGCGTCAGCACTGCACTGCTGCTGGGGCTGGTGTCGCTGGCCTGGCGCAGCCGTCTGCAGGTACAGATTCATCGGCGGCGGCGCGCTGAAGAGCAGCTCAGCGACCAGCTCGCGTTCAAGCGAGCGTTGTTCGACGGGATTCCCGACCCGCTGTACGTGCGCGATCTGCAAGGGCGACTGATTTCGTGCAACCGCGGCTACGAAGCGTTTTTCGGCATCAGTCACGAGCAGATGAATGGCCGGCGCGTGATTGATGTCGACCTCGTTCCGCAGGAGTGTGCCGCCCACATGCACGCCGATTACATGACCTTGCTGGAAACGCAGAAGCCGTTGCAGGTCGAGCGCAGCATGAATCTGTTTGGCAGGCAGATCGAAGCCATGCAGTGGAGCGTGCCGTTCTATCGCGCGGACGGTCAGTTGCAGGGGCTTCTGGGTGGCTGGGTCGACTGCACCGAGCGCAAGCGTCTGGAGCGCGAATTGCTCCTGGCGCAACAGAACGCGGCGGTGGCGGATCAGGTCGTCAGCACCTTCCTTGCCACAATGAGGTACGAATTCCACGCGCCGATGGCCTCGATCATCGAACTGCTGGAGAAGGAGCAGGCACGGCTTGCGGGGCAGCCAGTGTCACAAACCCTGGACAGAGTCTGCGAGTCCACGCGCGAGTTATTAACGCGAATGGACAAGCATCTAAATTGCGCGGCGGAGCCCGACCACTGACCGTCAAACCCGCGCGACCGCTCTGCCTCGGGCGTTGGACTGGGTGAAGTCTGTCTGTCACATTCGGCAGGCATGCTCCAGGCTTCAGGTTGCCGCATTGCCCGATTCATGGCGCAAAGAACTTTCCGCTTCTGCCAATGGTCATTGATAAGCACCTTTGCATTCAAACTGTTGAGTGGTGATCCGGATGGAAAATATCAGCTTGTTGCTAAGCGAAGCACTGGCCCCTTATCAGGCGAGTCTTGGCGCTGCCGGTGTGAACGGCGAGCGTCTCGTAACGCTGAAAAATGCAGCCGGTGCGATCGTGATCGAACGTGTTTTTTCGGCCTCTCAACTGAGCGACCGACGCCAGTTGACGGATGTGGTGGATGGTTTGCACCGTGATTTGATGGTGGCAGAAGGGCGCATCGAGCCTTGTGTCATCGCGGCAATGCGCAATGCCTCGCAAGCGGGCGTGTTCTCGGGCGGTCGACCTTTTGTCTGAGGCCTGGGGAACCTTATCGGTTGGGTAGGCTCCTATCAATTACGGCAGGCGCAGGCATTGTGCTCCGGTGTTTATGTTGCCTGCCGTACGGGTCCAAGATGGACCACGGTTGACCCCGAGCAGTCTCCCCGCTGCTCGGGGTTTCTTTTTGCCTGCTGCCTGTGTCGGGCAATGATCAGTTCTGGCCTTCATCGAAAAAGGTCTGCGCGTCGCGCAGGTACTCTTCCTTTTTAACCATCCATTCAGCGTAAAACCCGATCAGCTTCGTGACCCGCAGCACGCGCATCTCCCGATTGATGACCTGCATGGCTGCGCGCCCTTGATCGTTCTTTGAGCAGCCGATGTGGGCGAACTGGTATTTGGGCGCATTCTTGATCGGGAAGAATTCGAGCTCGCTCAAGGGAATCCCCTGCTGCTGCGCGTGATAACGAGCCTCCGGCCAGTAGCTGATGATCGCCTGGAACCGGTCCAGCCGCTCCATCTCCAGCATGCTGCCGACAGCGGCGTTGCCGTAATGCAGGATCAGGTTGTCCGACTGGGTCGTTTCCCGGAGGATTTTGTCGATGACCGGCCCATAGCTGCGCTCGGCGACGATGCCGACCTTGACCTTGTTGCTGGCCAGCAGGGCTGCCAGGTCCAGATGACCGTCGTTGTCCAGAAAGGGCGCGAACAGTGCGTGATTTCTCTGCTCGATGGTCACGCCATTGCCGGGGGTGGCGTACGTCGGGATGGAAAACAGAATGGTCTTTTCGCGCTCGGCGGTCCACAGCAGCGTCGGGTCGCAGGCGAAGCCATCAGGGTCCTGCAGCATCTGAGTGCCGCGAGCGCGGTTGACGTGCATGACCTTGTGATCGTATTCGGGCATGTGAGCGATCAGTTCGGGCATCAGCTTGTCGATGGCGCCCTGACCGGTTTGCGGCCCGGAAAAAATGGTCAGCGGCGGGAAATCGCGCAGCAACCAGGTCAGCGTCTCCTTGGCCTGCGCAGTCGCAGGCATGCCGACCATGACCGAAATGAAAAGCAGCGCAGCGCATCCGGCGCCACGCGCTTGCGTAAAACGATTGACCATCCGTCGATGCAATTCCCGAAAAAACTGACTGGAGCCGAAGCTGGCGTGACCACGCGGCCTCTGGGCTGATCGCTGGCAGCCACCGACAACGGGATACTCTCTGTACTTCATGCTAGAGGGTCTCTCATCAAGGTATCGGCGTTGTGGATCATTTGTTTAACACTCGTGACGATGGCTTGAGTAAAGCACTGCGCCGAGTGTCTGCCACACGCAATTTGCGACGGTTGCTGCAATCGCTCATCGAGTTCCATCGTTCAAAGGGGCGTCATCGGTTAGACTTGCCGCCTTTCCCGTCTCTAGAAGCCCGTTCATGGCCCAGCCGTCCACGACCTACAAATTCGAACTGAACCTCACCGACCTCGATCGCGGGGTTTACGAAAACGTCAAACAGACCATCGCCCGCCACCCTTCGGAAACCGAAGAGCGCATGACCGTTCGCCTGTTGGCATACGCTTTCTGGTACAGCGAGCAACTGTCGTTCGGTCGTGGCCTGTCGGAAGTCGACGAGCCGGCCCTGTGGGAAAAAAGCCTGGATGATCGCGTGCTGCACTGGATCGAAGTCGGCCAGCCGGACGCAGAGCGCCTGACCTGGTGCTCGCGTCGTACCGAACGCACCAGCCTGTTGGCCTACGGCAGTCTGCGCGTCTGGGAAGGCAAGGTCGTTCCAGCCGTCAAATCCCTGAAGAACGTCAACATTGCCGCAGTGCCGCAAGAAGTGCTGGAGACGCTGGCCAAGGACATGCCGCGCGTGATCAAGTGGGACGTGATGATCAGCGAAGGCACGATCTTCGTGACCGACGACCGCGGCCAACACGAAGTACAGCTGCAGTGGCTGGCGGGTGAACGGGGCTGATCGCCATCGTTGACCGTGCCGACCCCGAACCTGCTCCAACACCAGAACACCAGCGGAACCCGCATGCGCATCGAACCACGGCTGTTACCTGAAACCCTGCCTTTTCTGGGCGATCTGCCCCCTCTGCTGACCCGGCTCTACGCGGCGCGTGGCGTGGCGTCGCGGGAGGAACTGGATAAGGGGCTGGCGCGGCTGATTCCCTATCAGCAGCTCAAGGGCATCGATGCGGCGGTGGATCTGTTGGTGACGGCGTTGCAGCAGCGTCAGCGCATTCTCATCGTAGGCGACTTCGATGCCGACGGTGCGACGGCCAGCACGGTGGGCGTACTGGGCTTGCGGCTGTTGGGCGCCGCCCATGTCGAATACCTGGTGCCCAATCGTTTCGAATACGGCTATGGCCTGACGCCGGAGATCGTCCAGGTCGCGCTCCAGCGCCAACCTGATCTGCTGATGACCGTGGACAACGGCATCTCGAGCGTCGAAGGGGTCGCCGCCGCCAAGGCGGCAGGCTTGCAGGTACTGGTCACCGACCACCACCTGCCGGGCCACGAACTGCCCGCCGCCGATGCCATCGTCAACCCCAATCAGCCGGGCTGCACGTTCCCCAGCAAGGCACTGGCTGGCGTGGGCGTTATCTTTTACGTGCTGATGGCGCTGCGTGCGCGGTTGCGCGACCTTGGCTGGTTCGAGGCTGGCGGGCGTGCTCAGCCCAACCTGGGCGAATTGCTGGATCTGGTGGCGCTGGGAAGCGTCGCCGACGTCGTGCCGCTGGACGCCAACAACCGTATCCTCGTGCATCAGGGCCTGATGCGCATCCGCGCCGGACGTGCGCGCCCCGGATTGCGCGCCATTCTGGAAGTCGCCCGGCGCGAGCCGTCGCGCATCACCTCCACCGATCTGGGTTTCATTCTCGGCCCTCGACTGAATGCCGCCGGGCGTCTGGATGACATGAGCCTGGGCATCGAATGCCTGCTTTGCGACGACGAAGCACAGGCGCGGGAGATGGCGGTGAAGCTCGATGAGCTGAACCAGGACCGCAAATCCATCGAGCAGGGCATGCAGCGCGAGGCGCTCGCCCAGCTCAAGGACCTGCCGGTCGAGTCGATGCCGTTCGGCCTGTGTCTGTTCGAGCCGGAATGGCATCAGGGCGTCATCGGTATCCTTGCCTCGCGCATGAAAGAGCGCTATCACCGTCCGACCATCGCGTTTGCGAGCGCGGGCGAGGGCGTGCTCAAAGGCTCTGCGCGTTCGGTGCCCGGCTTCCATATTCGTGACGCGCTGGATGCGGTCGCCGCCCGACACCCGGAGCTGATCAGCAAGTTCGGCGGCCATGCCATGGCGGCCGGGCTGTCGTTGCCGGAAGCGAACTTTCCGGCGTTTGCCGACGCGTTCGATGCCGAGGTGCGACGCCAACTGACTGAGGAGGATCTGACCGGTCGGCTGTTGTCCGACGGCACGCTGGCGGTGGAGGAATTTCATCTGGAGCTGGCGCGTGCGCTTCGCAACGCCGGGCCGTGGGGGCAGCATTTTCCGGAGCCGTTGTTTCACGGCGTGTTCCAGCTGGTGGAGCAGCGGGTGGTCGGCGAGCGTCATCTGAAGATGGTGCTCAAGACCGAGTGCGGCACGGTCAGGCTCGAAGGCATTGCGTTCAGCGTTGATCGGGACGTGTGGCCGAACCCGACCATTCGTTGGGTCGAACTGGCGTACAAGCTCGATCTGAACGAGTTTCGCGGCAACGAAACGGTGCAGTTGATGGTGGTGCATCTGTCGCCGCGCTGAACGCCGTCACGCGGCAGGAACCCGAACTTCTCTCCAGTTGTCGACTAGGCTTCAGGTTCAATACGAACAGTGCCTGGATCCTTTGAATCGACCTGAGAGGTGCTCATGAGCCTGCTGCTTGAACCCTACACCCTTCGCAAACTCACCTTTCTCAATCGCATCGCGGTCTCGCCGATGTGTCAGTACTCCTGCGTCGACGGGCTGGCCAATGACTGGCATCTGGTTCATCTGGGCAGTCGTGCCGTGGGCGGCGCCGGGCTGATCTTTACCGAAGCGGCGGCGGTGACCCGTGACGGTCGCATCACGCCCGAAGACCTCGGCATCTGGAACGATGAGCAGATCGAACCGCTGCAACGGATCACCCGCTTCATCACCGCGCAAGGCGCAGTGGCGGGCATTCAGCTGGCGCATGCCGGTCGCAAGGCCAGCACCTGGCGTCCATGGCTCGGCAAGCACGGCAGCATTCCGGCCGATCAGGGCGGATGGACGCCCTGGGGGCCGTCGAAAATCCCGTTCGACCCTCAGCACACCGCGCCGACACCGTTGGACGAGACGCAGATCCAGACCGTCATCCAGGCCTTCGTGGACGCTGCCAGACGCGCGCTGACCGCAGGGTTCAAGGTCGTGGAGATTCACGCAGCCCACGGTTATCTGCTGCATCAGTTCCTGTCTCCGCTGAGCAACCAGCGTCGCGACCAGTACGGCGGATCGTTCGAGAACCGCATTCGTCTGACCCTCGAGGTAACCAAGGCGGTGCGGGAAGTCTGGCCCGAAGAGTTACCGTTGTTCGTGCGGGTGTCGGCCACCGATTGGGTCGAGGATGGCTGGAATCCGGATGAAACGGTTGAACTGGCCAAGCGCCTGAAAACCCTCGGCGTTGACTTGATTGATGTGTCATCGGGCGGCACTGCAGCGAACGCCGAAATTCCGGTCGGGCCGGGTTATCAGACGGAGTTTGCCGGGCGGGTGCGCAACGAGTCGGGCATCGCCACCGGGACTGTGGGCATGATTACCGAGCCGTATCAGGCCGATACCATCCTGCGTACCGGGCAGGCCGACTTGATCCTGCTGGCCCGTGAGCTGCTGCGCGATCCTTACTGGCCGCTGCACGCCGATGACGACCTGGGCGGGCGCAAGGCTGTGTGGCCCGCGCAATATCAGCGTGCGACGCATCGGGATCAGCCGATTCATGAGTCGGATCTGCGCGACTGATGCTGAACGCCGGCACGTCGTGGCAGCGTCACGACGGGTCGGCAGCCCACTCAGTCCGTTGCTGCCGGCCCCGTCACGCTGCTGCGTTTAGCCTTCGAGCAAGCCTTTCACCCGCTCGCTGAGCGCCGGAATCGAAAACGGCTTGGTCAGCACGTGCATGCCCGGTTCCAGCCGACCTTCACCCAGCGCGGCGTTTTCCGCATAACCGGTGACGAACAGCACCTTGAGCGTCGGCCGCAGTGTGCGTGCCGCGTCGGCGAGCTGGCGTCCGTTCATCCCGCCTGGCAGACCGACATCGGAGACCAGCAGGTCGACGGTCTGCCTGGACTGCAGAATCTGCAGCGCCGCCGCCCCGGTGTCGGCTTCCAGCACGCGGTAACCCTGATCGGTCAGCACTTCGGCCACGAGCGCGCGGACCGACGGCTCGTCGTCCACCACCAATAATGTTTCACCGCCTGCGACGTGATTGAACGGAGCCTCCGGTTCGGGCTCGCTGACCCCGACAACGGTCTGCTCGACGTAGGCCGGCAAGTGAATACAGACCTGCGAGCCTTTGCCCGGCGTGGAGCGGATATGTACGCCGCCTCCGGATTGTCGCGCGAAGCCATAGATCATCGACAGGCCGAGGCCGGTGCCCATGCCGATCGGCTTGGTCGTGTAAAACGGATCGAAAGCGCGTTTCACGACATCGGGGCTCATCCCGCTGCCGTTGTCGCTGACACACAGCGTCACATAAGTGCCCGCGGACAGCTCAAGCTCGCGGGCCTGGTCGGCGGTCAGCGTTCTGTTGCCGGTCTCGATCAGCAGTTGTCCGCCATCGGGCATCGCGTCACGGGCATTCAGGCACAGATTGAGCAGCGAGTTTTCAAGCTGATGCGGATCCACCAGCGTGGCCCACAGACCGGGCGTGGCGATGACATCCATCGCGATGGAGGGTCCGACCGTGCGACTGATCAGTTCGGCCATGCCATCCACCAGTTGGTCGACATCGGTGGGCTTCGGATCGAGGGTCTGCCTGCGGGAAAACGCCAACAGCCGGTGGGTCAGGGCGGCCGCTCTTCGCGACGCGTCCATCGCCGCGTTCACATAACGGCCCAGGTTTTCCGTGCGACCGTTGGCGACCCGCGATTTCAGCAGTTCGATGTTGCCGCTGACGCCCATCAGCAGGTTATTGAAGTCGTGAGCCAGTCCGCCGGTGAGCTGACCGACCGCTTCCATTTTCTGTGACTGGCGCAACGCTTCTTCGGCAAGGCGCAGCGCCTCCGCGCGTTCTTTCTCGGCGGTCATGTGCTTGCCGAGCGCGAAAATCACGCCATTGTGAGAAGCCGCTGCCCAGGCGATCCAGCGATAACTGCCGTCCTTGTGTCGAGAGCGGTTCTCGAACAACGGCAGCACGTCGTCGATGGTGTGGGCAAGCGCCGCCTGGCTGGAGCTGAAGTCGTCCGGGTGGGTCAGGTCCAGCACGGAGCTGCCGATCAGTTCGTGGGGTTCGTGGCCCAGGACCGCCGACCAGGCGGGATTGACCCGCAAAAGGTGGCCGTCGAAATCCAGCATCGCCAGCAGGTCCGGCGAGATGTTCCACAGACAATCGAGTTCGGCCGTGCGCGCCGCGAGTGCGTCGGCCTGCTGTTTCTCTGCGGTGAAGTCCCGGGCGCTGCAATACATCTTGCGGCCTTCGGGCACCGCCACCCAGGACAACCAGCGGTAGCTGCCGTCCTTGCAGCGATAACGGTTTTCGACATTCAGGACGGGCTGATTATCGGCCAGGGCGCCGAAAGCGATTTTGCTGCGTTCGCCGTCGTCGGGATGAACCAGTTGGCTGAAGGTCAATGCCGACAGCTCGTCTTCGCTCCAGCCAAGCACGCGTTGCCAGGCCGGGTTGCTGGATTCGAAGCGGAACTGCGCGTCCATCACCGACAGCAGGTCGGGGCTGACTTGCCAGGTCAGGCCACGGTCATGGGAGCGTTCAATCACCTGCCGTTCGAGGTCGGCAATCAAGTCCAGTCGACGTCGTTCGCTGGCTTTGAGCGCCTCTTGATTCTTGACGCGCTCGGTCGTTTCGTTGGTGATGCACAGAAGCCCGACGATGGCGTTGCTTTCGTCCATCACGGGCGAGAAGGTGAACGACCACCACGTCTGCTCGACTTCGCCGTAACGCGCCATGGTCAGCGGCAGATCTTCGCACTGATAGGGCACGCCGCGCAGTGCGTTCTCGGCATAGGGCCGCACCTGTTCCCAGACATCGGCCCACAACTCGTTGATGTGCGCGCCGATGGCGTTTTCGCCCCGAGGCCCGAGCACCGGTGCGTATGCATCGTTGTGGAAGAACAGCATCTCGGGTCCCCAGAGCAGGTACATCGACTCTGGCGAATTGAGGATCAGGTTGAGGTGAATTTTCAGCGCTGCCGGCCACTGCGCGATCGGCCCCAGGGGCGTCGTGGTCCAGTCGGTCTGCGAAATAACGCGGCCTGCCTCACTGTCGCCTGCGGGAAAGCCGGGATGTAGGGTCAATGAGGCAAGCTCCAGTCAGGGGAGAACAGTGTACGAAGCTGGCTGTAAACTTGCCTACCCTTTTATATCCGCCTGAATGGGCGAGTGGGCGTATGAAGAGCGATCCGGCATTCAGACGAATATCAGAACACGCGGGTAAATCCGTTCCAGCTCATTTGGATTGACCGTGGGGATCCATCGGGGTTGCGTTGATATCAAATTATAATCAGTGCGGCGTGGTGTATCCAATGCCTTGGGCCGTTGAATGGCAAGCCCGTCTCCAGAGGAAGGTTTCCTGTGAATACGGGCTTGCCGACCTGCCGGCCGGGTCAGCGGCGGGGTATCAGTGCTTGAACATCACGTGGCGCACGGTGGTGTAATCCTCCAGCCCGTACATCGACATGTCCTTGCCATAGCCGGACAGCTTCTGCCCGCCGTGGGGCATTTCGCTGACCAGCATGAAGTGCGTGTTCACCCACGTGCAGCCGTATTGCAACCGGGCTGACAGGCGATGGGCGCGGCCAACGTCCTGGGTCCATATCGACGATGCCAGGCCGTAGTCCGAATCGTTGGCCCAGCTTAGCACCTGCGCTTCATCCTCGAATGCCGTCACCGAGACCACTGGCCCGAACACTTCGCGGCGGACGATCTCGTCATCCTGCTGGGCGTCGGCGATCACGGTGGGCTGGAAGAAGTAACCGTTGCCTTCGATGGCCTTGCCGCCAGTGATCAGGCGCGTGTGGGACTGAGCGACGGCACGTTCGACGAAGCCAGTCACGCGGTCGCGATGTTGCGCGGTGATCAGCGGGCCGAGTTCCGTTTCGGGGTCGTCCTGCTGACCGACCTTGATCGTGCTGACCGCTTCACCGAGCTTCTGCACGAACGTTTCATAGATGCCTTTTTGCGCGTAGATGCGGCAGGCGGCGGTGCAGTCCTGCCCGGCGTTATAGAAACCGAAGGTGCGGATGCCCTCGACGGCGGCGTCGATGTCGGCGTCGTCGAAGATGATCACCGGCGCTTTGCCGCCCAGTTCCATGTGCATGCGTTTGACGCTGTCGGCGGTGCTGGAAATGATGTGCGAACCGGTGGCGATGGAGCCGGTCAGCGAGACCATGCGCACCTTCGGGTGCGTCACCAGCGGATTGCCCACGGTCTGGCCGCGACCGAATACCAGATTCAGCACGCCGGCGGGGAAGATGCCGTTGGCCAGTTCCACCAGGCGCAAGGCGGTCAGCGGGGTTTGCTCCGAGGGCTTGAGCACCACGGTATTGCCTGCGGCCAGCGCGGGGGCGATTTTCCAGGCGACCATCATCAGCGGGTAATTCCAGGGCGCAATGGACGCAATCACGCCCACCGGATCGCGGCGGATCATCGACGTGTGGCCGGGCAGGTATTCGCCGGCGGCCGAGCCACCCATGCAACGACTGGCGCCCGCGAAGAAGCGGAACACATCGGCGATGGCGGGCATCTCGTCATTCAGTGCGGCGTGGTAGGGCTTGCCGCAGTTGTCCGACTCCAGCTTTGCCAGTTCCTCGGCGTTGGCGTCGATGGCGTCGGCCAGCTTCAACAGCAGCAGCGCACGATCCTTGGGAGCGGTCTGCGACCAGCTTTCGAAGGCGGCATCGGCAGCGCGCACGGCCGTGTCGACCTGACCTTCAGTCGCCTCATTGATCTCCACCAGCACCCGACCCAGCGCCGGATTGAACACAGGTTGCGCGGGACCTTCACCGGCGACCAGTTGGCCATTGATCAGCAGTTTGGTTTGCATGAGTTTCTCCTGAATGACTCAGTCTATGTAGGAGCGTGGCTTGTCCCGCGATCGGCTGTGCAGCAGTCGCAAAATCAGGCGCCGCGGTTTTACTGACACACCGCATTAGCAGGTTTTACGACCGGTTCCCGGCCGATCGCGGGACAAGCCACGCTCCTACAGTTGTATGTATTCCAGGCCGGGAGCGGGATCTGTCACGCGGCCTTACGTTGGTCACTTCCCGCCACTCCCCGCCACGCTTTCACCGCCGCGGGTCAGGTAGTAGGCGCCCAGAATCGGCAGCATGGTGACGATCATCACCAGCATCGCGACCACGTTGGTCACTGGCACATCGCGGGGGCGGCTGAGTTGGTTGAGCAGCCAGAGCGGCAAGGTGCGCTCATGCCCGGCGGTGAATGTGGTGACGATGATTTCGTCGAACGACAACGCGAACGCCAGCATGCCCCCGGCCAGCAACGCCGAGCCAAGGTTGGGCATGATGATGTAGCGAAAGGTCTGCCAGCCGTCCGCGCCCAGGTCCATCGACGCTTCGATCAGGCTGTGAGACGTGCGACGCAGACGTGCGATGACGTTGTTGTAGACGATCACCACGCAGAAGGTTGCGTGACCGACGATGATGGTGAACATGCCCGGTTCGATCCCCAGCGTCTTGAACGCCGACAGCAGCGCAAGCCCGGTGATGATGCCTGGCAGGGCGATGGGCAGGATCAGCATCAGCGAGATGCCGTCCTTGCCGAAGAAGTCGCGGCGATACAGGGCCGCCGAAGCCAGCGTGCCAAGCACCAGTGCGATCAAGGTGGCGACGCAGGCGATCTGCAGCGACAGCGTGATCGATCCGAGCACATCGGGCCGGCCAAAGGCGACGCTGAACCACTTCAAGGTGAACCCTTGCGGCGGGAAGCTGAAGGCGGCGTCTTCGGTATTGAACGCGTAGACGAAGATGATGAGGATCGGGAAGTGCAGAAACACCAGCCCGCCCCAAGCGGCGATTTTCAGGCCCCAGGAGGCCTGATCGCCTTGTTTGATCACAGGCTCAGAGCGCATCGAAAGCCCCCAGTCGTTTGACGATGGACAGGTAAATGGCGATCAGCACGATCGGCACCAGTGTGAAGGCCGCCGCCATGGGCATGTTGCCGATGGCGCCCTGCTGGGCGTACACCATGCTGCCGATGAAGTAGCCCGGCGGGCCGACCAGTTGCGGCACGATGAAGTCGCCCAGCGTCAGCGAAAACGTGAAGATCGAACCGGCGGCAATGCCCGGCACCGACAGCGGCAGAATCACCTGCATGAAGGTCTGGCGCGGCTTGGCGCCCAGGTCGGCGGATGCCTGCAGCAACGACGGCGGCAGACGTTCCAGCGATGCCTGGATCGGCAGGATCATGAACGGCAGCCAGATGTACACGAAGACCATGAAGCGCCCCAGATTCGAGGTCGACAAGGTGCTGCCGCCGATACCCGGAATGCCCAGAACGGCCTGCAACACCGGCTCGAGCCCCAAGTGCTGAACGAACCATTGCGCGACGCCGCCCTTGGCCAGCAGCAGCGTCCAGGCATAGGCCTTGACGATGTAACTGGCCCACATCGGCATCATCACTGCGATGTAGAAGAACGCCTTCGTCTTGCCGGTGGTGTAGCGGGCCATGTAATAGGCGATCGGGAAGGCGACGATGGCGCTGGCAATGGACACCGCGATCGCCATGCTCAGCGTTCGCTGGATCACGTCGAAATTGGCGGGGCTCAACAGCGCGGCAAAGTTGGCGAACGTCAGGTCCGGAGTGACCGTCATGCTGAAGTCGTCGAAGGTGTAGAAACCTTGCCACAACAGCGTCAGCAGGGAGCCAAGGTAGATTGCGCCGAACCAAAGCAGCGGCGGAATCAGCAGCAGCGACAGGTACAGATTGGGCCGCCGATAGAGCAGGCTGGAAAAGCGCCGCGACGGCGATTGTCCTGCCGCTGGCGCCGAATGGGCGAGTGTCTGGCTCATCTCAATGCGCCCCAACCAGCGGTTCGCCGGCCGCGTCGGCCAGTGGAATCATCGCCTCGCGCGCCCAGCGTGCCGTCATGCGCTGGCCCGGCTGGTGTTGCGCGCTCAGGTCCAGCCATTGGCTGTTGGCCTGGCTGACGCAGAGGGTCTGGCCATTGTCCAGTTTCAGCTCGTAACGCGTGGCGCTGCCCTGATACTGGATATCGTGGAGCAGACCGCTGATTTCGATCTCGTGTGCTGCAGCCTGGCCTACGGCGAAGCGGATGTGCTCCGGACGTATCGAAAAAGCGCTGGGCTGGCCGCTCAACTGTTGCGCCAGTTCGCCGCGCAGCACGTTGGAGGTGCCGACGAACTCGGCAACGAAGGTGGTGGCCGGTTTCATGTACAGGTTGCGGGGCGTGTCGACCTGCTCGATTCGACCTTTGTTGAACACCGCCACGCGATCCGACATCGACAGCGCTTCGGTCTGATCGTGGGTGACGAAGATGAAGGTGATGCCGAGTTGGCGTTGCAGCTTTTTCAGCTCGCTCTGCATCTGCTCGCGCAGCTTGAGGTCCAGCGCGCCGAGCGGTTCGTCGAGCAGCAGCACGCGAGGGCGGTTGACCAGCGCACGCGCCAACGCGACACGCTGGCGTTGGCCGCCGGAGAGCTGCACCGGCTTGCGTTCACCGTAGCCACCCAGCGCGACCATGTTCAGGGCTTCTTCGGCACGCGACAAGCGCTCGCTTTTACCGACCCCTTTGACCTTCAGGCCATAGGCGACGTTGTCACGCACGTTCATGTGCGGGAACAGGGCGTAGTCCTGAAACACGGTGTTGACGTCGCGCTGATAGGGCGGCAGGCCCGCTGCTTCTTCGCCGTGAATGCGGATCGAGCCCGCACTGGGTTGCTCGAAACCTGCGATCAGGCGCAGGCACGTGGTTTTGCCCGAACCCGACGGGCCCAGCATGGAAAAGAACTCGCCGTCCTTGATGTCGATGGATACCCGGTCGACGGCCTTCACATCGCCGAACTGCCGGGAAACGTTGGTGAACTGGACTGCAAGGGTCATGGGTGAAACTCCAGTTGGCCGCTGTGGGAGCGGTTTATCCGCCAAGGGCCGGTACAAACGACAAATGTGTGGCGGGAAATACCCGTCTCTGTAGGAGCTGGCTTGTCCTGCGAACGGCCGGGAACCGGTCGTAAAACCGGCTCGCGCGGACGTTCTGGCACACCGCGTTCAACGGTTTTACGACGACTGCGTCGCCGTTCGCAGGACAAGCCAGCTCCTACAGGAGGGGCGCGTCAGGCGTTAACGCCCACCCATGATCGCGATGTAGTCCTGCGTCCAGCGGCTGTACGGCACGTATTTGCCGCCCTCGGCCTGCGGGGTTTTCCAGAAGGCGATCTTGTCGAACAGGTCGAACCCGTTTGTCGCGCAACCTTCGGCGCCCAGCAGATCGCTGGATTTGCACGCTTCGGGGACGACCGGCAACGACCCGAACCAGGCCGCGACGTCACCCTGGACTTTTGGCTGCAGCGACCAGTCCATCCATTTGTACGCGCAGTTCGGGTGCTTGGCCTCGGCGTGCAGCATCGTGGTGTCGGCCCAGCCGGTGGCGCCTTCCTGCGGGATGGTCGAGGCAACGGGCTGTTTGTCGGCGACTAGGCCGTTGACCATGTAGCCCCAGGAGCTCGAGGCCGCGACGCCTTCGTTCTTCACGTCGCTCATCTGCACGGTCGCGTCATGCCAGTAGCGATGCACCAGCGGGTGTTGCGCCCGCAGCAGGTCGAGCACGGCCTTGTACTGGGTTTCGGTCAGTTGGTAGGGATCTTCGATCTTCAGTTCCGGTTTCGCGGTCTTGAGGTACAGCGCGGCGTCCGCGATGTAGATCGGGCCGTCATAGGCCTGCACGCGGCCTTTGTTCGGTTTGCCATCGGGCAGGTCCTGCGCCTCGAACACCACGCTCCAGCTCACCGGCGGGGTCTTGAACACGTTGGTGTTGTACATCAGCACGTTCGGACCCCACTGATACGGCGTGCCATAGGTCTGCTTGTTGACCGTGTACCAAGGCCCGTCCTTGAGGCGCGGATCGAGGGTTTTCCAGTTCGGGATGAGGTCAGTGTTGATCGGCTGCACGCGCTTGCCGGCGACCAGCCTGAGCGATGCATCGCCGGACGCGGTCACCAGATCGTAGCCGCCTTTGGTCATCAGGCTGACCATCTCATCGGAGGTCGCCGCTGTCTTGACGTTGACCTTGCAGCCTGTTTCCCTCTCGAAGCCGGTGACCCAGTCGTAGGCCTTGTCGCTTTCGCCTCGTTCGATATAACCCGGCCAGGCCACGATATCCAGCTGGCCTTCGCCGTCGCCCACCGCCTTGAGCGTTTCGGCCGCCTGTACGGTGCCACTGGCGAACAACGCGGTGATGATGGCGCTCAAGAGCGCGGTCTTGTGTACGGACATGGTGCTTCCCCTCGTTTATTTATGTTCTTGGGCAGAGAGACATCAGTTGCGGGCTTCAAGCGGTGAGAGGTCGTCACTCATGCCCTTTCACTTGTCGCCGGAAGATCGCAGGTACAGCTGTTCTTATTGCTTTGCTTGAAGCTTAAGCTTGCCGCTTACAGCTCGTAGCTGCTCCTGGCCATGATGTGGCGCACGACGCTGTAGTCTTGCAGCGAATCACTGGACAGGTCCTTGCCGTAGCCCGAGCGCTTCAAGCCGCCGTGAGGCATTTCACTCACCAGCATGAAATGACTGTTGATCCATGTGCAGCCGTACTGCAAGCGCGCGGCCACCTGCATGGCCTTGTCCAGGTTCTGCGTCCAGATCGACGACGCCAGGCCGTATTCGGAATCGTTGGCCCAGTCCACGGCTTGGGAAAGCTCGTCGAAGCGGGTGACCGTCACGACCGGGCCGAACACCTCGCGCTGAACGATTTCGTCGCCCTGTTTGCAGCCGGCGAGCAGGGTTGGCTGGTAGAAGAAACCCGGGCCCGAATGCACGGCCGCGCCCGTGATCCGCTCGATGTGTGGCTGGCTTAGCGCGCGCTCGACGAAACTCGCCACCCGGTCGCGCTGACGGGTGCTGATCAGTGGCCCGATTTCATTATCGGCGTCGCGTTTGCTGGCGAAGCGCAGGCTGCTGACCGCAGCACCGAGCTCAGCGACAAGTGTGTCGTGGATGCCGGCCTGCGCGTAGATGCGGCACGCGGCCGTGCAGTCCTGGCCGGCGTTGTAATAGCCATACGTGCGCACGCCCTCGATCACGGCGGCAATGTCGGCATCGTTGCAGACGATCACCGGAGCCTTGCCGCCCAACTCCAGATGAGTGCGTTTGAGCGTCCGGGCGGCGGCCTGAAGGATTTTCTGGCCGGTGACGATATCGCCGGTCAGCGAGACCATGCGCACTTTCGGGTGGCTGACCAGATGGCTGCCGACCCCTTCGCCACCGCCACAGACGATGTTGATCACTCCGGCGGGTAATAACTGCGCAAGCATCGGGGCCAGCGCGAGAATCGATAACGGCGTGTGTTCCGACGGCTTGAACACCAGCGTATTGCCTGCCGCCAGTGCTGGCGCGATCTTCCAGGCAGCCATCATGATCGGGTAGTTCCAGGGCGCGATCGAGGCGACCACGCCAATCGGATCGCGCCTCACCATGCTGGTATAGCCCGGCAGGTATTCGCCGGACAGCTGGCCGGTCTGACAACGGACAGCGCCGGCGAAGAAGCGGAACACATCGACCGTGGCGCTCAGGTCGTCCTGGCGCGCCAGGTGCAACGGTTTGCCGCAATTGAGCGATTCGAGTACTGCCAGCGCGTCGGCGTTGCGTTCGATGGCGTCGGCAATGCCGAGCAGCAGATTCGCACGTTGCTGGGGCGTCGTGCGTGACCAAGCGGTAAAGGCGCGGTGAGCGGCAAGAATCGCCTGTTCGACCTGCTCGGTGCTGGCCTCCGCAATGTGAGTCAGCACTTCGCCAGTGGCGGGATTGAGGATCGGCTCGACAAACCCCTGACCCGCCACCAGCTCTCCGTCGATGAGCAACGAGGTGAGCACTTGTGGCGTTGCGGAGTGCGGGGTCGGTGCGCCGGCCATGGTTCGAGCTTCCTTGTATCGATGCTTGTCATTGATGGCCTGAACCAGACTGCCTATGTCGGGCGCAACGCTGAGCCTTGTGGAGCGAATTCATTCAAAAAAGCTGTATCTGCCGCGCTGTCTCCATCAGCTGATGATCACCCGCCGTGGCGCGCCGCAAAACCCGGAAACAACTCCGTTCCCAAGCCTCAGAGCCTAGTGCCGCATCGAGAGCGCGACAAATTCTAAATACTGAATGCAGCGTTCGATTAAATAGATGGCCTGCGTCCCGGATGCGGCTGTTCACGTGCCACGCTGAGGAATGGGTCGACCAGTGAGGGGCGCGCCGTGCCACGCCGCCATGCCAGGCCCACGTCCAGCGTCTGCGTCAGGTCGGCGATCGGTCGGGCTTCGATAATGTCGCCCTCCAGCGACCACGGACGATAGGTCATGTCCGGCTGAATCGAGACGCCGAGGCCGGCGGCCACCAGACTGCGAACGGCCTCGGTGGAAGCCGTGCGCAGACTCACATTGGGCTGAAGTCCGGCGCGGGACCATATTCGCTGTGCGTTCACGCCCATTTCATCCACGTTCAGCTGAATGAGCGGCTCGCGGGCGACGTCGGCAAGATTGATGTTGTCGTGCTCCAGCAGCGGATCTTGAGCGGGCAGCCACAGGCGATGGGGCGAATGGGTCAGCACTTCGGTCTGCAACGCGTGGCGGTCTTCCAGATTGGACAGAATCAGCACGCCGACGTCGATTTCACCACTGACCAGCAAATGCTCGATGTAAGGGCGTTCGTCTTCCATCACGCGCAGGTCGACGTTGGGGTACGCCCGCTGAAAGCGCGTCAGCAGGTCCGCCAGATAGTAGCCAGCGACCAGGCTGGTGACGCCGATGACCAATTGTCCGGCCACTTGATCGGCGCTGTGTTGCAGGCTGCGTTTGGCGTTCTCCACCGTTGCGAGGATCAGATGCGCCTGACGCAGAAACTGATGCCCCTGATGGGTCAGGGTCATGCCTTTTGCGTGTCGGCTGAACAGGCTGACGCCGATGTCTTCTTCCAGTTGCTGGATCGCCAGGGTCAGCGTCGATTGAGAAATGAACACCGCCTGCGCCGCGGCCGAGATCGAGCCGGTTTCCGCAACGGCGATGAAGTGGCGAATCTGGCGCAGCGTCATCATGGCGATCAGCTCATTCTTTTTTTCAGGTGTTCGGCACTGTATATCGTTTTTTCCGATGGTCGCCTAGCGGCTGAAGGACTCGTTGCAACATTCAGAAGCACAGCGGGTGCTCGGGCGTGGCCGACTTCCTCTTACTCTGCGAGCTGATTCCTTTTTGTCTCATCTATCGAGGTGGATTCATGAACACGCGAGGCTTGCTCGATCAATTGTTGAAATCCGGTCAGGACCTGCTGCAGAACAAGGCGTCCGGTGTGCAGGGCAAAGGCACGCAGGGGGGTGTTGGCGACCTGTTGGGTAAAGTGGGCGGCGGCAATCTGGGCGGATTGCTTTCCGGGGCCGGTGGCGGCGCGCTGGCAGCCGGTGCGATGGGTATGTTGCTGGGCAACAAAAGCGCTCGCAAGATCGGCGGCAAGGCGTTGACTTACGGTGGTCTGGCGGCGTTGGGCGTACTGGCCTACAAGGCTTACGGCAACTGGCAGGCCAGTCAGGGCATGGCCCAGTCTGCTGCGCCGCAGACAGTCGACCGCGTTCCGCCCGCGCAGGTCGAGCAGCACAGTGAGGCGATTCTGCGAGCCCTCGTCGCGGCGGCCAAGGCCGACGGGCATGTGGACGAGCGCGAACGCGAGCTCATCGAAGGCGAGTTCACCCGCATCACCGGTGACAGCGAATTGCAGCACTGGCTGCACGCCGAGTTGAACAAGCCTCTGGATCCGGTCGACGTCGCCCGGTCCGCGCGCACGCCAGAGATCGCAGCCGAGATGTACCTGGCCAGCGTCATGATGGTCGACGAAGAGCACTTCATGGAGCGCGCTTATCTGGATGAGCTGGCCAAACAATTGAAACTCGCACCTGAGCTAAAGACCGAGCTGGAGGTTCAGGTGCGCCAGGCGCAGTAATTCGCATCTATCAAGCGCCGTTGTTGCAGGCGCGCGCGGGGTCGCAGCCGGATTCCGGACAAATGCCGGTTGTCCTTCCGAAGACCGGCTGGCCCTGCGCGATCGCAACATGCGCAAGCGCTTCGAATAATGCCTTTCTCATTGCCATCAAGCAATTTCCCCACACGCCGATAGCCTGTCAGATATTTCCCTAATATCTGTACGTTTTTGCGTTATCTATGTCGGAAACAGCCCAGTTAATTGGTAGGTCACTAGGCTATACTCCGCTCGCTTTGGGCCGTTCGTCGGTCCGCTTCTTGAACCCGGTTTTGCCGGTGTTGAACTCTTGAGGGCTGACTGTGAAGAACTGGACATTGCGTCAACGTATCTTGGCGAGCTTCGCTGTAATCATCGCCATCATGCTGCTGATGGTGGTCGTGTCATACACCCGGCTGCTCTCGATCCAGAACAGTGAAGAGGCGGTTGGCGAAGATGCATTGCCGGGGGTCTATTTCAGTACGTTGGTGCGCAGCGCCTGGGGTGAAAGTTATATCCGCACGCTCGAATTGATCGGTGAAGGCAAAGCGCGTGAGTTGACCCGCGCCGAGCAAGATCAGTACATCGACTTCGAAAACCGCCTGCAAAGCCAGATCGACGGCTACAAGAAGACCATCTTCGACGACACCGATCGCAACAACTTCGGGGTCTTCGAGAAACAGCGAGAAACGTATGCGCGGCTGTTGAGCGACGTGCTCAAGGCGTATCAGTCCGGCGATTACGCCACCGCCCGCACCGTATTCTATGGACAGGTCAATCCGATCTGGCTTCAGGGCCGCAAGCAACTCAATGACCTCATCGTTGCCAACAAGGCCGTGGCCGATCAGGCGACCGCCAATATCTCGTCTGCCGTTCTGACCGCGAAAATCAGCATGGGCATCTCCCTGGTGGTCGCCATTCTGGCCGCTGTTGCCTGTGGCCTGCTGCTGATGCGCACGATTCTGGCGCCGATGAACCGCATCGTGCGGATTCTCGAAACCATGCGCACCGGCGATCTCAGCAGCCGTCTGACGCTGGATCGCAATGACGAATTCGGCTCGGTGCAGACCGGATTCAACGACATGGTCACCGAACTGGCCGCGCTGGTTTCGCAGGCGCAGCGTTCGTCGGTGCAGGTCACGACCTCGGTCACTGAAATCGCCGCCACGTCAAAGCAGCAGCAGGCGACCGCCACCGAAACCGCGGCGACCACCACGGAAATCGGCGCGACCTCCCGTGAGATTGCCGCGACCTCGCGTGATCTGGTGCGCACCATGACCGAGGTGACATCGGCTGCCGATCAGGCATCCATTCTCGCCGGCTCCGGCCAGCAAGGCCTGGCGCGCATGGAAGAAACCATGCATTCGGTCATGGGCGCGGCCGATCTGGTGAATTCCAAGCTGGCGATCCTCAACGAGAAAGCCGGCAACATCAATCAGGTGGTGGTGACCATCGTCAAGGTGGCTGATCAGACTAACCTGCTGTCGCTCAACGCTGCGATCGAGGCTGAAAAAGCCGGCGAATACGGCCGTGGTTTTGCCGTGGTCGCTACCGAAGTGCGGCGTCTGGCTGACCAGACGGCCGTTGCCACCTACGACATCGAACAGATGGTTCGCGAGATCCAGTCGGCGGTGTCGGCAGGTGTGATGGGCATGGACAAGTTTTCCGAAGAAGTGCGTCGCGGCATGTTCGAAGTGACGCAGGTGGGCGAGCAGCTCTCGCAGATCATTCATCAGGTCCAGGCCCTGGCGCCGCGCGTGCTGATGGTCAATGAAGGCATGCAGGCGCAGGCCACTGGCGCCGAACAGATCAATCAGGCGCTGGTGCAACTGGGCGATGCCAGCAGCCAGACGGTCGAGTCGCTGCGTCAGGCCAGCTTTGCCATCGACGAGCTGAGCCAGGTGGCGGTCGGGCTGCGCAGCGGCGTGTCGCGTTTCAAGGTCTGAGTCCGGGCCATGATCGAGCATTCAGCCAAACGCAGCGCCGTGGTCGTGCCGAAAAACAAGCTGTTCCTGCTGTTTCGCATCGGCGCGGAACGCTATGCGCTGGAGGCCACGGCCGTCGCCGAAGTGCTGCCGCGTCTGGTGCTCAAGCCCATCGCTCATGCGCCGCACTGGGTGGCGGGCGTGTTCGCCCACCGTGGCGCGGTGGTGCCGGTGATTGACCTGAGTGCACTGACGTTCGGGCACGCGGCGCAGTCGCGCACCAGTACCCGACTGGTGCTGGTGCACTACCGAGCGCATGCCGACCGTGCACCGCAGTGGCTCGGGCTGATTCTCGAACAGGCGACCGATACCTTGCGTTGCGCCCCGGACGAGTTCAAGCACTACGGCCTGGACAATCGTCAGGCGCCGTATCTTGGGCCGGTTCGCGAAGATGAGCTCGGCTTGCTGCAGTGGATTCGCGTGGAGGATCTGCTCAGCGATGCGGTGCGCGAATTGCTGTTTCCCGAAACGCCCCTGAGCCTCGAACCCTTTGAGGACGCGCCATGAGCAGCGACGCGCGCTTCTTCGCGTTCCTCAAGGATCGCATCGGGCTGGACGTGGCGTCGGTGGGCGAGGCCATCATCGAGCGCGCCGTGCGCCAGCGGTGCACCACTTCCCGGCTCGACGGCCATGACGCTTACTGGCAACTGTTGCAGCGCTCGCCCGACGAACAACAGGCGCTGATCGAAGCGGTGATTGTCCCGGAAACCTGGTTTTTCCGGTATCCGGAATCCTTCGCCACCCTGGGCAAACTCGCCAGTGCGCGTCTGGAACAGCTCGGCGGCGTCCGGCCGCTGCGCATCCTGAGCCTGCCGTGTTCGACGGGCGAGGAGCCTTATTCCATCGCCATGGCCTTGTTCGACGCCGGTTTGCAGGCGGCGCAGTTCAAGGTCGAAGCCATCGACATCAGCCCGCTTTCGATCCAGCGTGCGCGTCGAGGCGTGTATGGCAAAAATTCATTTCGTGGTGAGCGGCTGACCTTCCGCGAGCGCTATTTCGATCCGGTCGAGGACGGCTTCCGTCTGCAGGACCGGGTGCGCGAGCAAGTGGTGTTTCAGCCCGGTAATCTGCTGGATCCGACCTTGCTGGTGGCGCAGTCGGCGTACGATTTCGTGTTCTGCCGCAACCTGCTGATCTACTTCGATGTCGACACCCAGCGCCAGGGTTTCGAAGCGCTCAAGCGCATGACCCGCGACGACGGCGTACTGTTTATCGGTCCTGCCGAGGGCAGCCTGTTGGGGCGCATGGGCATGGTGTCGATCGGTATCGCGCAGTCCTTTGCGTTCCGACGGCGCGATGACGCGAGCCCCGAACCGCTGGCCATCGTTGCCGCGCCTGCACGACCGCCGCTGCCGGCGGAACCGCCTGCGCGCGTTGCCAGACCTGTCATGCCTGCCGCGCGCAGTCAGAGCATCCTCAAGCCATTCGCGCCGTTGTCGCCCGCCCGACCCGCTGACGTTCAGTCGCCAGGGAACAGCGAGGCCGCAGCCTTGCTGGGCAGCATTGCGGCGCTGGCCAATGAAGGCCGCACGGCCGAAGCCAAAGCCGCTTGCGAGCAGTACCTCAGGCGTCATGAGCCCATTGCGGCGGTGTTTTACTGGCAAGGCCTGCTCAGTGAGGTGACCGGCGAGGCGGCCGCAGCCCAGCGTTTCTACCGCAAAGCGCTGTACCTGCAGCCGCAGCACCCCGAAGCATTGGCGCAACTGGCCGCGCTGCTGGCCGCTCAGGGTGACAGCGCCGGGGCGCGTCGCTTGCAGGAACGCGCTGCGCGGGGCGTGAATAAAGAAGGACACAATCGATGAGCGGCGTACACACAGAGCTGGTCAGCGACGACGCACAGGCCATCGACGACTGCTGGAACCGTATCGGCATTCATGGCGACCGGTCCTGCCCGCTGCTGGTGGAGCATATTCACTGCCGCAACTGCTCGGTGTATTCGGCGGCCGCCACACGCCTGCTGGACCGCTACGCGCTGGCGCAGGAGCAACGGGTGTCGATGCACAGCGAGGAGCTGGCAAGCGACGTCAAGACCCGCTCCATCGTGGTCTTCCGGCTGGGCGAGGAGTGGCTCGGCCTGCCGACGCGCTGCCTGGTCGAAGTGTCTCCGGTGCAAGCGATTCACTCGCTGCCGCATCAACGCTCGCGCGCTTTGCTCGGCGTTGTCAATGTGCGTGGCGCGCTGGTGGCGTGCCTGTCGTTCGTCGAACTGCTGGGGCTGGATGCGTCTATCGCGCCCGCCGTCAACGCGCGGATCATGCCGCGCATGCTGATCGTCTCCGCCGAGGGCGGACCCGTGGTGGTGCCGGTCGATGAGGTCGATGGCATTCATGCGATCGAGGCCCGTCTTCTGGATTCGGCATCGGCGCCGGCGCACAACGGCAATGCACGATTCACCCGTGGCGTGGTGCAGTGGAAAAACCGCAGCCTGCGCCTGCTGGACGAAGAACAACTGTTGTCGGCAGTGAACCGGAGCCTGACATGACGCCCGATCAGATGCGCGATGCCTCGTTGTTCGAACTGTTCACGCTGGAAGCCGAGGCGCAGACCCAAGTGCTCAGCGCAGGCCTGCTGGCACTCGAACGTAACCCGACTCAGGCCGATCAGCTGGAAGCCTGCATGCGCGCTGCCCACTCGCTCAAAGGCGCGGCACGTATTGTCGGTGTCGATGCAGGCGTCAGCGTTTCCCACGTCATGGAAGATTGCCTGGTCGGCGCCCAGGAAGGCCGTCTGCATCTGCAGGCCGAACACATCGACGCCTTGCTGATGGGCACCGATATGCTCATGCGCATTGCCACGCCGGGCGAAAGCAGCGTCGGCCAGGCCGACGTCGAGGGCTATGTGGCGCTGATGAACGCGCTGGTCGATCCCGGCACGGTCAGCAAGCCCGCCATTGCCCCGGCGCCTGCGCCGTCGATGGAAGACCTGCTGCTGGCCAATGCCCAGTCGCTGGTGTCCTCGGTGCAGTCCGCGCATGGGCCGGCACCGGTCGAGCCGACCGCCGCGCCCGTTGCACCGATGACCCCGGCTGAAGCCGAGGTCGAATCATCACCGAAGGCGGAGCGGCGCAACGAGCGCCGCGTTGCCGAAGGTGGCGAGCGCGTCCTGCGAGTGACTGCAGAACGCTTGAATAACCTGCTGGACCTGTCGAGCAAGTCATTGGTCGAGACCCAGCGGCTCAAGCCTTATCTGACCGCCATGCAGCGGGTCAAACGGTCGCAGAGCGGGGCGAGCCGGGCGCTGGACAATCTCGAAGCGCTGCTCGACGCCAACGTCGATCCGGACGCGCAGAAGGCGCTGGACGAAGCGCGGCGCATGCTCAGCGAAGCGCAGCATCTGCTCATTCAGCAAACCGCCGACCTCGACGAATTTGGCTGGCAAGCGTCACAGCGCGCGCAATTGCTCTACGACACCGCGCTGGCGTGCCGCATGCGTCCGTTTGCCGACGTCCTGACCGGGCAAGCGCGGATGGTCCGTGATCTGGGCCGCTCGCTGGGCAAGCAGGTGCGGCTGCAGATCGAAGGCGAGAAAACTCAGGTCGATCGCGATGTCCTGGAAAAGCTCGAAGCGCCACTTACCCATTTGCTGCGCAACGCCGTGGATCACGGCATCGAAATGCCCGAACAGCGTATTGCCAGCGGCAAGCCCGCCGAGGGCCTGATCCAGCTCAAGGCCTCGCATCAGGCCGGTCTGCTTGTCGTCGAGCTGATCGACGATGGCGCCGGTGTCGATCTGGAGCGCCTGCGTCGCAGCATCATCGAGCGCAAGTTGTCGCCGGCCGAAACCGCAGCGCAGTTGAGCGAGGAAGAACTGCTGAGCTTCCTGTTCCTGCCCGGCTTCAGCATGCGCGACAAGGTGACCGAAGTTTCGGGACGCGGCGTCGGTCTGGACGCCGTGCAACATATGGTTCGTCAGTTGCGCGGTGGCGTGGAGCTCGATCAGCGGGCAGGGGAAGGCAGCCGCTTCCATCTTGAAGTGCCGCTGACGCTGTCGGTGGTGCGCAGTCTGGTGGTTGAAGTGGGGGGCGAAGCCTACGCCTTTCCGCTGGCACACATCGAGCGCATGCGTGACGTGCAGGCCGACGAGATCGTGCAACTGGAAGGCCGTCAGCATTTCTGGCATGAAGAGCGCCATGTGGGGCTGGTCGCGGCCAGTCAGTTGCTCAACCGGCCAGCCGCCCAGCACAGCGAAGACGTGCTTAAAGTGGTGGTGATCCGCGAGCGCGACGCGGTCTATGGCGTGGCCGTGGAGCGTTTCATCGGTGAGCGCACGCTGGTGGTGCTGCCGCTGGATCCTCGCCTGGGCAAGGTGCAGGATATCTCCGCCGGCGCGCTGCTGGACGACGGGTCGGCGGTGCTCATCATCGATGTCGAGGACATGCTGCGCTCCGTGGAAAAACTGCTCAATACCGGACGCCTCGAGCGCATCGACCGGCGCAATCGTCAGGCCGACAGCCAGGCGCGCAAGCGTGTGCTGGTGGTCGACGATTCGCTGACCGTGCGTGAGTTGGAGCGCAAGCTGCTGCTGGGGCGCGGCTATGAAGTCGCCGTCGCCGTGGATGGGATGGACGGCTGGAACGCGCTGCGTGCCGAAGATTTCGACCTGCTGATCACTGACATCGACATGCCGCGCATGGACGGTATCGAATTGGTGACGTTGCTGCGGCGTGACAGCCGGTTGCAGTCATTGCCCGTGATGGTGGTGTCGTACAAGGATCGAGAAGAAGATCGACGCCGAGGACTGGATGCCGGCGCCGACTATTATCTGGCCAAGGCCAGTTTCCACGACGATGCGCTGCTCGACGCCGTCGTTGAGTTGATAGGAGATGCGCAGGGATGAAAATCGCCATCGTCAACGACATGCCCATGGCCGTCGAGGCGTTGCGTCGGGCGCTGGCTTTCGAGCCGGCGCATCAGATTGTGTGGGTCGCCAGTAACGGCGCAGAGGCGGTCGAGCGTTGTGCCGAACTGACCCCGGACCTGATCCTGATGGATCTGATCATGCCGGTCATGGACGGCGTAGAGGCAACTCGACGTATCATGGCGGCAACGCCATGCGCGATCGTGATCGTGACCGTGGACCGCGAGCAGAATGTTCACCGGGTTTTCGAGGCCATGGGGCATGGTGCGCTGGACGTGGTGGACACGCCTGCGATCGGTGCCGGTAACCCGAAGGATGCTGCTGCGCCTTTGTTACGCAAGATACTTAATATAGGCTGGCTCATTGGCCAGCGTGACAGTCGCGTGCGTCAGGCGCCGCCACCGCTGGGTGCATCCGCGCAGCGTCAGGGCCTGATCGCGATCGGATCGTCGGCGGGCGGGCCGGCGGCGCTGGAAGTGCTGCTCAAGGGCCTGCCGAAAGACTTTCCGGCGGCCATCGTGCTGGTGCAGCATGTGGATCAGGTTTTCGCGGCCGGCATGGCGCAGTGGTTGAGCAGCTCTTCGGGGCTTGCCGTCAGGCTGGCTCGCGATGGCGAGCCGCCGCAAGGTGGAACCGTACTGCTGGCCGGTACCAACCACCATATTCGTCTGTTGAAGAACGGCACGCTGGCCTATACCGCCGAGCCGGTGAACGAGATTTACAGGCCCTCGATCGATGTGTTCTTCGAGAGTGTGGCCAGCTATTGGAACGGTGACGCAGTGGGCGTTCTGTTGACTGGCATGGGACGTGACGGTGCCCAGGGGCTCAAGCTGATGCGTCAGCGGGGTTTTCTGACCATCGCCCAGAACCAGCAAAGTTGCGCGGTGTACGGCATGCCCAAAGCGGCAGCGGCCATCGATGCAGCCATGGAGATTCGCTCGCTGGACACGATTGCGCCTCGCTTGAAAGAGGTTTTCACCCAATGAATTTCCAGGTGATTTCACAGCCCGCCTGTGACCAGGAGACCCTGAATGCATGATTTGCAGCTGGACGAGATAAACGCCACGGACGAAAACGCTGCCATGGTGTTGCTGGTCGACGATCAGGCAATGATCGGCGAGGCAGTCCGGCGTGGGCTGGCGCACGAAGAAAACATCGACTTCCATTTTTGCGCCGATCCGCATCAGGCCATCGCCCAGGCGATCCAGATCAAACCGACGGTCATTCTGCAGGACCTGGTCATGCCCGGTCTCGACGGCCTGACGCTGGTGCGCGAATACCGCAACAATCCTGCCACCCGCGACATCCCGATCATCGTGCTGTCGACCAAGGAAGACCCGCTGATCAAGAGCGCGGCCTTTGCTGCCGGGGCCAACGATTACCTGGTCAAGCTGCCGGACAACATCGAGCTGGTGGCGCGTATCCGCTATCACTCGCGCTCCTACATGACCCTGTTGCAGCGAGACGAAGCCTATCGCGCGTTGCGCGTCAGTCAGCAGCAGCTGCTGGACACCAACCTCGTCCTGCAACGGCTGATGAACTCCGATGGCCTGACCGGCCTGTCGAACCGTCGCCACTTCGATGAATACCTTGAGCTGGAATGGCGCCGGGCAACGCGCGAGCAGACGCAGCTGTCGCTGATGATGATCGATGTCGACTACTTCAAAATGTACAACGACAGCTTCGGTCACCTGGAAGGCGACGAAGCGCTGCGCCAGGTCGCCAAGGCTATCCGGGCCAGTTGCAGCCGGCCCTCGGACCTGCCTGCGCGCTACGGCGGCGAAGAGTTCGCGCTGGTCTTGCCGAACACCTCGCCGGGCGGCGCGCGACTGCTGGCCGAAAAACTGCGCCAGACCGTCGCCGCCATGAACATCCCGCACAACGCACCCACTCAGGGCTCGACCCTGACTGTGAGCATCGGCCTGTCTACCGTCGTTCCGCAGGTCGGCAGCCACAGCCGCCAGTTGATCCAGAGCGCCGACCAGGGACTGTATGCGGCCAAACACAACGGGCGTAATCAGGTGGCCGTGGGGTAAAAGACGCGTCGAGTGCCAGACAACCCCTGCAACCCCTGCCCAACGGACTGCCATCCCAAGGGCGGCTGGGGTATACTCGCGGGCTTTGTGAAATTCGCCTGCGAGTCCTGTCGACCATGGAAATCAATCCGATCCTGAACACCATCAAGGACCTGTCCGAGCGCTCCCAGTCCATTCGGGGGTATCTTTGACTACGATCACAAAAGTGATCGCCTGACCGAAGTCAACCGCGA
>Ga0213834_100265_pt1 | contig 36289 bp, 36 predicted proteins | sample SWPTP12_FD_160580 | JGI IMG/M metagenome (GOLD analysis project Ga0213834, IMG submission 160580) | Coastal seawater microbial communities from Marineland, Florida, United States - SWP TP1 #2 | ecosystem: Environmental > Aquatic > Marine > Coastal | place: USA: Florida | collected 2016-08-06 | reverse complement strand
GTCGCGGCGAGCAGCTCTACAACTTCCAGGGACTGCGTCGCTTCAAAGACAAATTCCAGCCTGACTGGGAACCCCGTTATATGGCCGTGCCCGCAGGACTCGATCCGCTGGTGGCACTGGCAGACACCGCCGCCCTGATTGCAGGCGGCCTGACTGGATTGGTGAAACGCTGATGATTCAACGCTACTGGCGCTTTTTGCTCGCTGCCCTGGTCATTCTGGTAGTGGCACTGGGTTTCTGGCTGTGGAACCGCCCCGCCGCACAACCGACACTGGAACGCCTCACGCTGGACGATGGCTCGGCGCTGCTGCGCGCAACGCCGTCTACCAAGGTCAAGACCCGCGTGGCCTTGGCCGTGACCACTGAAGATGCACTGACCGAAAAGCAAGTTCTCGCGCTGAGCTATGACGCTTCCGCACAGGTCATTCAGGTGGTGCTCCCCAAAGACGACTGCCAGTTGCAGGAGAAATCCTTCAACGCCGCGCTGCAGAAGCTCGATGGCGCACCCGACGTCGTGGCAGGTATCAGCGCCGGGGGCTCGGTCGCCTGGGACTGGCTCGCCCAGCAGAGCAACGACAAGGCCCAGGCGATCTCGGTGAACTTCGTGCTCAATCAGCCGGATTGCAAGGTCCCGGCGCCGAAGGCCGCGGCGCATGGCAAATGGACTGTGGCGTGGAACGACGGTCCGGACGACGAAACGGCAGTGTTCGTGCGTGACACCCCCAACGCCGAAACCAAGATCAGCGACTACGACATCAAGTACCCGCAGATCCTGAACACCGAAGTCCGTCATCTGCTGATCGCCGACGACGCCAACGGCGGCCTGAACATTCCGGTGGTGGAAGTGCCTTCGAGCCAGCCTTCGGACACTGTGACCCTGTTCCTTTCCGGCGACGGCGGCTGGCGAGATCTGGACAAAGACGTGGCGGGCGACATGGCGAAATCCGGCGGTTACCCGGTGGTCGGTATCGACACCCTGCGCTACTACTGGGAACACAAATCGCCAGAACAGACCGCCACTGACCTGAGCGAGCTGATGGCGCATTACCGGCAGAAGTGGGGTGCCAAGCACTTTGTCCTCGCCGGCTACTCGTTCGGTGCCGACGTGCTGCCCGCGATCTACAACCGCCTGCCGGAAGACGACAAGGCGCGAGTCGACGGCATCATCCTGCTGGCATTTGCGCGCAGCGGCAGCTTTGAAATCGCCGTAGAAGGCTGGCTCGGCGCCTCCGGCAAAGAAGCTGCCACTGGCCCGGAAATGGCCAAACTGCCGGGTGACAAGGTGTTCTGCGTCTACGGCGTGGAAGAGAAAGACGAAAGCGGGTGCACCGAAGCCACCGCCCCTGGCCAGAAGCAGCAACTGCCCGGCGGCCATCACTTCGACGAGGACTACCCTGCCCTTGCCAAGCGTCTGATCGCGGTGATCGACAAGTGGAAAGGCAAGGAAGCAGCCACCGCCGAGTAAATCCAGGGCACAAAAAAATCCCCGCACTCGTGAGACTGCGGGGATTTTTGCTTTCTGCACAACTGCCCGTTTCAACCGCAGGAATACCAGCCCCTTCTGACGGCTACATCTCCACCTGCGTCCCCAATTCGATCACGCGGTTGTACGGCAGCTTGAAGAAACGCAGGTTGCCATTGGCGTTTTTCAGCATGAAAGCGAACAGCCCTTCGCGCCAGCGCGCCATCCCGGCCAGTTTGGTCGAGACCACGGTTTCGCGGCTGAGGAAGTAGGTGGTGCGCATCGGGCTGAAATCCAGATCAGGCAGATGGCACAGCTTCAGCGCGGCCGGGACGTCCGGCTCATCGATGAAACCGAAGTGCAGAATCACCCGGAAGAACCCTTCGCCGTAGGACTCGACCTCGAAACGCTGGGCGGCCGGAACACGCGGGGTGTCCTCATACACCACCGTCAGCAACACCACCTGCTCGTGCAGCACCTGGTTGTGCAGCATATTGTGCAACAGCGCGTGGGGCACGGCGTCAGGGCGGGCAGTGAGGAACACCGCTGTGCCTTGCACACGATGGGGCGGCTGCACGCGAATACTGCTGATGAAGATCGGCAATGGCAGCCCGCCCTCATCAATGCGATCTACCAGCAACTGCTTGCCGCGCTTCCAGGTGGTCATGAGAATGAACAGGGCGATACCGGCGAGGAACGGGAAGGCCCCGCCCTGCACGACTTTCGGCACGTTGGCGGCGAAGAACATGCCGTCCACGAACAGGCAGCCCAGCAGAATCGGGATTGCCACCAGCGGCGGCCACTTCCACGCCAACAGCATGACCGAGGACACCAGAATCGTGGTGCAGAGCATGGTGCCGGTGACCGCCACGCCATAGGCCGATGCCAGCGCGCCGGATGACTCGAAGCCCAGCACCAGCAGAATCACACCGACCATCAAGGACCAGTTCACTGCGCCAATGTAGATCTGGCCTTGTGCATCACTGGACGTGTGCTGAATGTACATGCGCGGGATGTAACCCAGCTGGATCGCCTGCAGGGTCATCGAAAACGCACCGGAAATCACCGCTTGGGAAGCGATAATGGTCGCCAGCGTCGACAGCCCGATCAGCGGCAGCAGGGCCCATCCCGGCGCCAGCAGATAGAACGGGTTGCGCACCGCTTCGGGGTTCTCGATGACCAGTGCGCCCTGACCGAAATAATTGAGCACCAGCGCCGGCAGCACCAGCCCGAACCAGGCGCGGGAAATCGGCTTGCGACCGAAGTGCCCCATGTCCGCATACAGCGCCTCGGCGCCCGTCAGCGCCAGCACCACGGCACCCAGCACAGCGACGCCGATGCCCGGATGATCAATGAAAAAGCGCAACGCCCAGACCGGGTTGACCGCGTGCAGCACTTCCGGTTGCTGGATGATCCCGTGAATACCCAGCGCGCCCAGCGTGACGAACCACAGCACCATGATCGGGCCGAACATCACGCCGATACGCGCCGTGCCATGCCGCTGGATCAGAAACAGCGCCACCAACACGATCAGGGCAATCGGCACCACCCAGTGGTCCAGGCCATCAAACGCCAGTTCCATGCCCTCGACCGCCGAGAGCACCGAAATCGCCGGGGTGATCATGCTGTCGCCATAAAACAAGGCCGCGCCGAACAGGCCGAACACGATCATGGTCGCCTGTAACCTGGGAAAACGTGCCGAGGCCCGGCGTGCCAGCGCCGTCAGGGCCATGATGCCGCCCTCACCGTCGTTGTCGGCGCGCAACACCAGTGCCATGTATTTGAAGGACACGACCCAGATCAACGCCCAGAAGATCAGCGACAGGATACCCAATACAGCGTCGTGGCCGGCCTGCACCCCGTAACCGCCGACAAAGACTTCCTTGATCGTGTAGAGCGGGCTGGTGCCGATGTCGCCATACGCCACCCCCACCGCTCCCACCAACAGACTCAATGGTTTCGCTGAATGCTGCCCGGCTTCTGCCTGACTCGTTGCGTGACCCATTTACCACTCCTGAAACCATGACTCGAGCACCGCGACACGGCGCTGTGAGATTGACCTGCGCCGTACGGGTAAATTCCGATGCACCCGGCCGACGCGGGCCGCCGGGTTCAAGGCGCGAAGCATAGCGCAGCACTCGTCGTAATTCTCGGTTTAAGACTGGTCAATCGATCGACTCATCGATAGAATTGCGCACTTTTTGATCAGAGGCGCGCCAAGCGCCCAGTCAATGCCTCGGCCAGTCGCCCAGGCATACCTACGCCGAGGTTAGTCAATGTCCACCGTCATCACGCCTGCCGCCCCCAAGGTCGGGTTCGTTTCTCTGGGTTGCCCCAAGGCGCTCGTCGATTCGGAGCGCATCCTCACTCAGCTGCGCATGGAAGGCTATCAGGTCGTGCCGACCTACGAAGATGCCGACGTCGTGGTGGTCAACACCTGCGGTTTCATCGACAGCGCCAAGGCCGAATCGCTGGACACCATCGGTGAAGCGATCGCCGAAAACGGCAAGGTCATCGTGACAGGCTGCATGGGCGTGGACGAAAGCGTCATTCGTAACGTGCACCCCAGCGTGCTGGCCGTGACCGGCCCGCAGCAGTACGAGCAAGTGGTCAACGCCGTGCACGATGCCGCGCCGCCCAAGCTCGATCACAATCCGCTGATCGATCTGGTGCCGCCGCAAGGCGTCAAGCTGACCCCGCGCCACTACGCATACCTGAAGATTTCCGAAGGCTGCAACCACAGCTGCAGCTTCTGCATCATCCCGTCCATGCGCGGCAAACTGGTCAGCCGTCCGGTGGGTGATGTGCTCGACGAAGCGCAGCGTCTGGTCAAGGCCGGCGTCAAAGAGCTGCTGGTGATTTCGCAGGACACCAGCGCCTACGGCGTCGACGTCAAATACCGCACCGGTTTCTGGAACGGCCAGCCGGTCAAGACCCGCATGACCGAGCTGTGCGTGGCCCTGAGTTCGCTGGGCGTCTGGGTGCGCATGCACTACGTCTATCCGTACCCGCACGTGGACGAGATCATCCCGCTGATGGCCGAGGGGAAAATCCTGCCGTACCTGGACATCCCGTTCCAGCACGCCAGCCCCAAGATCCTCAAGCTGATGAAGCGCCCGGCCTTCGAAGACAAGACCCTGGCGCGCATCAAGAACTGGCGCGAGCAGTGCCCGGACCTGATCATCCGCTCCACGTTCATCGTGGGCTTCCCGGGCGAGACCGAAGAGGACTTCCAATACCTGCTGGACTGGCTGACCGAGGCGCAGCTCGATCGCGTCGGCTGCTTCCAGTACTCGCCGGTCGAAGGTGCGCCAGCCAACCTGCTGGACGCTGCGATCGTGCCGGACGACATCAAACAGGATCGTTGGGATCGTTTCATGGCGCACCAGCAGGCCATCAGCGCCGCGCGCCTGCAGATGAAGATCGGCAAGGAAATCGAAGTCCTGATCGATGAAGTGGACGAACAGGGCTTCGTTGGCCGTTCGTTCTTCGACGCACCGGAAATCGACGGCAACGTCTTCGTGGAAAGCGACCGCGACCTCAAGCCGGGCGACAAGATCCTGTGCCGCGTGGTCGACGCAGACGAGTACGACCTGTGGGCCGAACCCGTCTGACACCTCCTCGGGCTGCACCCTGAACAACCCCGCCCTTTTCGAACGGCGGGGTTTGTTTTTTCTGGCTATCGTCATCACATTACCGATCGTCATCGTCAGAAGGAGACGCGGCAACATGACCCATCACTCGGTCATCTACCTGCCTAGGCAACACGATTACGAGGAACTCACCCAAGTCTGGGAAGCCTCGGTTCGCGCGACGCACGATTTCTTGCCGGATGACTACATCAAGCTGCTGCGCAATCTGCTGCTGACCCAATACCTGGGCGCCGTGAATCTGTTCTGCACGCGTGATTCGCACCTGCACATCACCGGGTTCGGCGGCACGACGCCGGGCAAACTGGAAATGCTCTTCGTTGCGCCCGACTACCGCGGCATGGGGCTGGGCAAGAAACTGCTGGACTACGCGATTGAACACTTCCAGGTGACTGAGCTGGACGTGAACGAGCAGAATCCGCAGGCGCTGGGCTTCTATGAGAAGCAGGGATTCGAGGTGGTCGGAAGGTCGAAAGTGGACGGACTTGGCAGGCCGTATCCGATGCTGCGGATGCGGATCAAGTCAGTGCGTTAAGGCTTTACGCAACCCCATGTAGGCGTGAGCCAACTGTCTTTACGCACCCGTGATCGGCTGCGCAGCAGGTGTAAACCAAACGCGGCAATACGCCTGACACACAGCATTCACCGATTTTGCTACCGGTTCCCGGCAGATCGCGGGCAAGCGACGCTCCTACAGGATTCGTGTCCGGGAGGAGAGTCGGGAATGCCTGGAGATCCCTGTGGGAGTGAGCTTGCTCACGATGGCGGTGGGTCAGTCACTTTATCGGTATCAGACATGCCGCCATCGCGAGCAAGCTCACTCCTACACAAACGATGCTGCCTGCAAGATGGGCGTTGCGTTAACGCTTCAAGCTCTCCAGCAGTACTTTATTGAACTGCTGCGGGTCCTGGATCTGTGGGGCATGGCCCAGTCCGGCGAACTCGATCAACGTCGCGCTCGGGATGCGTCGGGCCACCGCCTTGCCCAGCTCCGGATAATTGCCCAACGTCTTGCGCAACGCTTCAGGCGCAGCGTCCTTGGCGATGGCGGTGTTGTCCTTCTGCCCGATAAACAGCACCGTCGGCATTTTCAGTTTTTCGAAATCGTAGAACACGGGCTGATTGAAGATCATCCCGTAAGTCTGCGCAGACGCCCGAGCCACCTCCTCCTTGCCCTTGCCGTTGAACATTCCGGCCTGCATGTCGACCCAATGATCGAACTCCGGCCGCCATTCGTTGGCGTAATAAGTCGATTGCTGATACTTGCGAATGCTTTCGGCACTGGTCTTCAGCTCACGGGCGTACCAATCATCAAAGCTGCGGTCCGGCACGCCTTTGGCCTTCCAGTCCTCAAGCCCGATGGGGTTGACCAGCAGTAACTGATCGACCTGTTGCGGATACATCAGGGCAAAACGCGTTGCCAGCATGCCGCCCATCGAATGGCCGACGACCGTGACGTGATCGATACCCAGATGGGTCAGCAGCGCTTTGGTGTTCTGCGCCAGCTGCTCGAAGGAATAGGTGTAATCGGCCGGCTTGCTCGAACGGCAGAAACCGATCTGATCCGGCGCCACCACGCGATAGCCCGCCGCGGTCAGCGCTTCGATGCTGCCTTCCCACGTGGCGCCGCAGAAATTCTTGCCATGCAGCAGCACCACGCTGCGACCGTTGGGCGTGCCGCTCGGCTTGACGTCCATGTACCCCATCTGCACCTGCGCGCCCTGGGAATCGAAACTGAAGTTCTGCGCCGGGAACGGGTACTCGAACCCTTCCAACTGCGGGCCATAGGATGGCGTCGGTGCCGCCAGCAACGGCAAGCTGACACTCATCAGCAACGCGGGTAACCATTTGGTCATGAACAAGCTCCAGGCAAAGGGACGGTTCAAGAGCAGACCTACGCCACTCTCGGAAAAATCCTTCGCATGGAGTCTGAATGAACGCGCATTTTCAATGTTGCCGCGATTAACGGTGCTTGCACGGGTACAATAGGCACCTTTCCTTTCTGTTACGGCTTTTCTCATGACTGACCCCATTCGCCTTTCCAAACGCCTTATCGAGCTGGTCGGCTGCTCTCGTCGCGAAGCCGAGCTGTTCATCGAAGGCGGCTGGGTCACGGTAGACGGCGTTGTCGTCGACGAGCCGCAGTTCAAGGTCGAGGATCAGGTCGTCGCCCTGAGCCCCGACGCGAAAGCCGTCACGCCCGAAGCGGTGACCATCCTGTTCAACGTTCCGGCAGGCATGACCCCAGACAAGGCGCTCGCGCTGGTCCGCCCCGATACGTTGTCCGCCGAGCACAGCGTCGGTCGGCGTCCGCTCAAGGGACACTTCCTGCGCCTGGAAGCCATTTCCACGCTTCAGGCCAACGCCAGCGGGCTGATGGTGTTCAGTCAGGACTGGAAAATCCTGCGCAAACTGACCGATGACCGCAGCAAGATCGAGCAGGAATACGTGGTCGAGATTTCCGGCGAAATGGTCGCTCACGGCCTCAACCGCCTGAACCACGGGCTGATGTACAAAGGCAAGGAACTGCCGAAGGTCAAGGCGAGCTGGCAGAACGAAAACCGCCTGCGATTCGCCATGAAGAACCCGCAACCGGGCGTCATTGCCCAACTGTGCGAAGCCGTCGGCCTGAAAGTCGTGGCGATCCGCCGTATCCGGGTGGGCGGCGTGTCCATCGGCAAGGTTCCCGAAGGCCAGTGGCGCTACATGACCGACAAGGAAAAGTTTTAAACCCTTCTTCTCAGCGCCGCGCGGACAGTCGCGCGGGCTCACACCGATTGATCAGGAAACACGCACCATGATGAACAACGATGTACTGCGTAGCATTCGCTACATGCTTGATATCAACGACGCCAAAGTGGTGGACATCATCAAGCTCGGCGGTTTTGAGGTCACGAAAAACCAGGTCGTGGCGTTCATGAAGAAGGACGAGGAAGAAGGCTTCGAGCCCTGCAGTGACGAGGTCATGGCCCATTTTCTCGACGGTCTGGTGTTCTTCAAGCGTGGCAAGGACGAAAGCCGTCCGCAATTGCCGATCGAGCTGCCGATGACCAACAACATCGTTCTGAAAAAGCTGCGCGTGGCCTTCGAGCTCAAGGAAGACGACATGCACGCGATCCTCAAGGCGGCAGAGTTTCCGGTGTCCAAACCCGAGCTGAGCGCCCTGTTCCGCAAGGCTGGGCACAACAACTACCGTCCGTGCGGCGACCAGTTGCTGCGTAACTTTCTGCGCGGCCTGACGCTGCGGGTCCGCGGTTGAGCCCTGGCGGACGCCCAATGAGCCTGCCGGCATGACTCAGTCCTACAACGTCTCGCCCATCGGCTTCGTGCGCTCCTGCTTCAAGGAAAAGTTCGCCATCCCACGCCAGCCGCAACTCGCGCCTGCCGCCCGTGGCGTGCTGGAACTGGTGGCGCCGTTCGATCAGGGCGATGCAGTGCAAGGACTGGAACAGGTGAGCCACGTCTGGCTGCTGTTTCTGTTTCATCAGGCGCTGGAGGACAAACCCCGGCTGAAGGTGCGGCCCCCTCGCCTGGGTGGCAATCAGTCGATGGGGGTGTTCGCGACCCGTGCGACCCATCGCCCGAACGGCATCGGCCAGTCGGTCGTCCGGCTGGAGAAAATCGAAGCGGGCCGTCTGTGGCTTTCAGGCATTGATCTGCTGGACGGCACGCCCGTGCTGGACGTCAAGCCCTACGTGCCTTACGCCGATGTCATTGCCGACGCCCGCAACGGCATGGCGGCGGCCGCGCCGGATCTGATCCCCGTGCAGTGGGACGATAGCGCCCTGCTTCAGGCACGCGAGCATGCGTTGCGTCTCGGCGAGCCGCTGATGGAACTGATCGAACAATGCCTGGCTCAGGACCCACGCCCGGCGTATCAGACGCCTGTGCCGGAGCGTCGATACGGTGCGCAGTTCTGGGATCTGGACGTGCGCTGGCATTATCCGCAGCCGGGGCTGATTCGGGTGCTGGAGGTCGTGCCCGCGTCTGTCTGACCCTCTGCACCCGACACCCTCTGCACCCGACCTGCCTGCAACCCGACGATCGCCCACAAAAAAACCGCCTGGTCCGTGACCTCCAGGCGGTTTTTTTGTCAGACACCAACCTTCAGTGTCCGCACTGACGTCTTCGCGAGCAAACTCGCCCCCACAACAGGCTTCGAGTGAAGCCAGAATGTTCAGCCACCTGTGAACCCTGTGGGACCGAGCGTACTCGGGAAGGGGCCACGTTTAACGCTGAACATCTTCAGTCAGAACAATCTTCCGCGGGCACCAGGGCCGGCAGAATCAGAGTCACTTCTCGACGAATGCGCGCTCGATCAAGTAGTCACCCGGCTCGCGCATGCGTGGCGAAACGGTCAGGCCGAAGCTGTTCAACACTTCGCTGGTTTCGTCGAGCATGCTCGGGCTGCCGCACAGCATGGCGCGGTCGTCCTGCGGGTTGATCGGCGGCAGACCGATGTCGCTGAACAGCTTGCCGCTGCGCATCAGATCGGTCAGGCGGCCTTCGTTTTCGAAGGGCTCGCGGGTGACGGTCGGGTAATAGATGAGCTTGTCTCGCAGCGCCTCGCCGAAGAATTCGTTCTGCGGCAGGTGCTCGGTGATGAACTCGCGGTAGGCGACTTCGTTCACGTAACGCACACCATGGCACAGAATGACTTTCTCGAAACGCTCGTAGGTTTCAGGGTCCTGGATGACGCTCATGAACGGCGCCAGACCGGTACCGGTGCTGAGCAGGTACAGATGCTTGCCCGGCTTGAGGTCATCGAGGACCAACGTGCCCGTCGGCTTTTTGCTGATGATGATTTCGTCGCCTTCCTTCAGGTGTTGCAGCTGCGAGGTCAGCGGGCCGTCGGGCACCTTGATGCTGAAGAACTCCAGATGCTCTTCCCAGTTCGGGCTGGCGATGGAATATGCGCGCATGAGCGGGCGCCCGTTTGGCTGCTGCAGACCGATCATGACGAACTGACCGTTCTCGAAGCGCAGACCTGGATCACGGGTGCACTTGAAACTGAAGAGGGTGTCGTTCCAGTGATGAACGCTGAGGACACGCTCGTGATTCATGTTGCTCATGGTACGTAGGAACTCCTGAATTTTTGCTTGCGCCAGTCAAAGCGCCATTGCGCGATATTCTAGTGGCAGACACAATATCTGTTAACTGAATTATCAAGATATGGGTTATCGGTTATATAGATATGCGATTTACTCTCCGCCAGCTGCAAGTGTTCGTCGCCGTGGCCCAGCAGGAAAGCGTTTCCCGCGCCGCCGTGCAGCTGTCTTTATCGCAGTCTGCGGCCAGCACCTCCATCACCGAACTGGAACGCCAGTCCAGCTGCCAGCTGTTCGACCGGGCAGGCAAACGGCTGAGCCTGAATGCGACCGGGCGACAGTTACTGCCTCAGGCGGTGGCCCTGCTCGATCAGGCCAAGGAAATCGAAGACCTGCTCAACGGCAAATCAGGCTTTGGCTCGCTGGCCGTCGGCGCAACACTCACGATCGGCAATTATCTGGCCACGCTGCTGATTGGCAGCTTCATGCAGCGTCATCCCGAAAGCCACGTGAAACTGCATGTGCAGAACACCGCCAATATCGTGCAGCAGGTCGCCCATTACGAAATTGATCTGGGACTGATCGAGGGTGATTGCAGCCATCCCGACATCGAAGTGCAGACCTGGGTGGAAGACGAACTGGTGGTCTTCTGCGCACCGCAGCATCCACTCGCCCGCCGTGGTCAGGCGACACTCGAGGAGCTGACCCGGGAAGCCTGGATTCTGCGCGAGCAAGGATCGGGGACGCGCCTGACCTTCGATCAAGCCATGCGTCATCATTTGAACAGCCTGAACGTACGGCTGGAGCTGGAACACACCGAGGCCATCAAACGCGCGGTTGAGTCCGGGCTCGGGATTGGCTGCATTTCACGCCTGGCCCTGCGTGATGCGTTTCGTCGCGGCAGTCTGGTTGCGGTGGAGACACCGGAGCTGGACCTGGTGCGCCAGTTTTATTTCATCTGGCACAAGCAGAAATATCAGACATCGGCTATCCGCGAATTCCTCGACCTGTGCCGCTCGCTCACCGCCAATGTGCGTCGCAGCGATGAGATCGTGCTGCCCAATATCGCCTGACGCGCGCCCTGTACTGGGGACGCGCTGCAACAGAAAATGATGTTGTGAGGCGCGTGTCACCCTAGCAAAATCAAGCCCCAGACCACTGCGATCATGCTCAACGCCACGAATTGCGCGGCGCTGCCCATGTCTTTGGCATTCTTGGACAGCGGATGCCGTTCCAGGGAAATCCGGTCGATGGCCGCTTCAATGGCCGAGTTCAACAACTCGACGATCAACGCCAGCAGGCACACGGCGATCAGGATCGCGCGCTCGCCGCGACTCACGTGAAACAGGAATGAAACCGGGATCAGGACGACGTTGAGCAGAACCAGTTGACGGAACGCAGCTTCACCTTTGAAGGCCGCGGTCAGGCCGTCGAACGAATAACCGGATGCATTGAGGATACGTTTCAGGCCGGTCTGGCCTTTGAATGGCGACGTCATAAAGAAGCTACTGAGCAATGAAGAGCGTGGAGGCTAGTGCGGCGGCAGTCAAAAAAGTGTGAAGGACTGCCGCACCTGCCAGAAAATGATGGGTGAGCCGGTCAGCCAGGCGCGATGGACTCGAGTTGCTGCAGCAGCAGCGCGGCCTGAGTGCGGGTACGCACGCCCAGTTTGCGGAAAATGGCCGTGACATGAGCCTTGATGGTGGCTTCGGAAACGCTCAACTCATAAGCAATCTGCTTGTTGAGCAGGCCTTCGCAGACCATCGTCAGCACCCGGAACTGCTGCGGCGTAAGGCTGGCAAGGCCTTCGCTGGCGGCCTTGGCTTCGGCTGAAACGCTGACACTTTCATTCACCTGCGGCGGCCACCAGACATCACCGTCCAGGACCATGCGCACCGCTTTCTGAATGGTTTCGAGCGAGCTGGACTTGGGGATGAAACCGCTGGCGCCGAACTCACGGGATTTGACCACGACCGCCGCTTCTTCCTGCGCCGACACCATCACCACCGGAACTTGCGGGTATTGTCCGCGCAGCAGCACCAGACCCGAGAACCCATATGCGCCAGGCATGTTCAGGTCGAGCAGAACCAGATCCCAGTCGGACTTTTCAGTCAGACGCGCTTCCAGGTCAGCAATGCTTTCAGCTTCCACCAGCCGGGCATCAGGCCCCAGGCCCAGGCTCAACGCCTGATGCAGAGCGCTACGAAACAGAGGGTGGTCATCGGCGATCAGGATTTCGTAGGTCATTTAATGATCCTGTTTATGAGTGAGCGCCGACGGATTCAGCCCCCACGATGGCATCCGAAAATGCCGGCCTGTAAACGCTGCGCCAACGCGGCGCATCAACGTCAAAACCAGACAGAACACGGCGCTCCAGCATTCGCGCGGCGCCAAGGATGCCCAGCGAATCCGGGGTGGTCAAGCTTCGCGCTTTACGGCAAAGTCTGCGCCCTTGATTCCTGCGAGTGCCACCATGCGAAAACACGCCCTGCGAGCGGACCTGCTCATGCTCCTGACCGCCATGATCTGGGGCTCCGGATTCGTCGCGCAGACGGCGGGCATGGACCACATCGGCCCCTACCTGTTTTCAGGTCTGCGCTTCGCGCTGGGCTCCATTTGCCTGGTGCCGTTGCTCCTTCGCCGTCCTGTCAGCGGCCCTGCCCCCGAGCCTCTGTTGACGCGTGGCCTGCTTCAAGGCGGCGTGATCATGGGCCTGGCGCTGGCGCTCGGGATCAACCTGCAGCAGGTCGGCCTGCTCTTCACCAGCGTGACCAATTCGGGCTTCATCACCGGGCTGTATGTGATTGTAGTTCCGCTTTTGGGACTGTTGCTGGGCCACAAAACGGGGATGGGCACATGGCTCGGCTGCCTGTTGGCGGTGGTCGGGATGTTCCTGCTGAGCGTGGGCGACAACTTTCAAGTGGCGTCGGGTGACTGGCTGCAACTGATCGGCGCGTTCGTGTGGGGCGGTCACGTGATACTGGTCGGCATCTTCGCCAGCCGTCACGATCCCATCCGCCTTGCCTTCCTGCAGTTCGCCACCTGTTCGCTGGTGAGCCTGGTTCTGGCGGTGATTTTCGAACCCGTCTCCCTACAGGCCATCATCGGTGCAGCGCCGGCGTTGCTGTATGGCGGCGTGATCGCGGTGGGTATCGGCTACACCCTGCAGGTGGTGGCGCAGAAGGACGCCATTGCGTCCCATGCTGCGATCATTCTTTCGCTCGAAGCGGTATTTGCAGCGATAGCCGGCGCCTGGGTATTGGGCGAGGCGTTGCAGATGCGCGGTTACATCGGCTGTGCCTTGATGCTGGCGGGCATGCTGCTCGCACAACTGTGGCCGAGAAAGGCCACAGCCTGAGTGCAGCCGTCCTACAGAAACGCCTTGAGGTGAGTGTGCGCAGCATCATCCGGATCAATCGGCAGCTGGAATTTCGCGCCCAGGTAGTGGGCGCTGAACACGTCCAGATAGGCATCCAGAACCGCTGCGGCCTGCTGGTCTCCCGCCAGTTCCAGGCATAAAGCGGCCACTTCCGCCGTGCAGAAATGGTCGTCACGCTTGGATCGACGCAGCCGATAGCGCGACATTTGCTCAGGCTGAAGACTCAACACGGGCAAGTGGTTCAGATACGGACTTTTGCGAAACATCTTGCGCGCTTCCGGCCAGGTCGCGTCCAGCAGAATGAACAGCGGACGCTTGCCATCCGCAACCCGCACCTCGGTCACGACTCGCTCGGGCGCCACGAATTCGCCCGGAAACACAATATAAGGCTGCCACTGCGGATCGTTCAGCAGCGCCGGCAGCTTTTCATCCACGTCAACTCGCGACCAGCCGAACGCCTCGGTGTCCTTGATCACGTCGGCGATCAACCAGCCGGTATTGGTCGGTTTGAGCGGTTCGGTGTCATACATCAGCAGGCACACGGCCGACCGTGCCGGGACCGTCGGCTTCCAGGCGCACAGGCAATAACTTTCAATTACCCGGCAGTCGCTGCAACGGGGGGCGCGGGAGCCTCGGGCGATGAACGGCCGCGTGCTTCGGGCCAGCCTTTCGGCGCGCAGACGGGAAACGGCGTGGCTCATGAATGTGACCGCGCTGGCAAAATCACAGGCGGGCAGAAAGGCAGCGACACATTGGATATCCGGCAGGTAAAAAGTCGGCGCAGTCTATCAGAAGCGCCGTGTTCTCTGGTGCCCGCGCAGCCGACTCCCCTATACTGGCGGGCCCTGAAAGCACTCATGCCGCCAGTGAACGCCTTCGGATGTGACCGGTCCAACGGCCAGCCTTTGCACCACCCGTCCATGCACCAGGAGAATCCAATGCTGCGCTTCATCGCTCCCACTCTCACGCTTTTGCTCGTCGCTCCGCTGTGCGCCAATGCGGCGTCCAAACAGGATTACGAACTGAGCCAGATGCTTGAAAAAGTCGCGAAAGAAAGCAGCGCCGGCACTCCCCGCGCGATCAACGAAGACATTCTCGACGAGGGCTATACGGTCGATGGCAAGATGCTCATCAACCACCTGAGCGTGCAATCCGGTCAGGCTGCACAAATGCGCGAAAACCCGGATCTGGTCGGTCGCCAGCTGGGCACCAGCGTCTGCCGCAACGCCGGCTACCGCCAACTGATGGCCAAGGGCGCGACCCTGCGTTATGAGTTCAAGGAATACAAGACCGGCCGCGCGATCACCACTCAGCAAATCACCGCCGCCGACTGCGCTGCCAAGCCGCCTGTGAAGAAGAAGTAATTCCGCCTTTCAGTGACAGGATGCGTGCCGCTGCTGTTCTTCGGCGCGCAACTCCGCCAGCACCGCCTGCAGATAAAACGAGCGTCTGCCGCCCTGCTCCAGCCGCTTCACGCATTCTTGCTCGAGGGTGCGATGGTTATCGCGCGCCGCCTCGATCAACAAGCGATACAGGTTCTGATCGACTTCCAGCCTGATCTCCATTTCACACCCCTCCATGGCTCGTCCACACCCTCCGCTTGATGTGGGCAAACTCGATGACTGTCCGCAGACGCCACGGTGATACGGGTGGTGTCGGCGCTATCCAGGTTGCAATGACCCTTGCCTGCCATGATTTCAGTAAATCAGAGGGCAGACCGCACACCGGGCAGTCCGACGAATGGGATCCTGATGTGACCATTGCCAGCCCGGATGTTCGGGCACATCATCCATCCCATCGGGTTTGCACACCGTTACGTCTGATCACACTTGGCAAATCAACAGGGGTTGCCAGTGATTCGTGTAACTCGCACTGTGCTCTACCATCCAAGGACATCGCCAGAATCAGTGCGTCGCCCGCCGTCGCCAGGTGTTGCAGGCCATTCGATGCGCGAGGCGCAGCGACGCACGAAGCGTCGTGCTCCTGATGAACAGTCAGGACCGATGATTTTGCAAAAGGAGAACGTTTGAATGCCTTATGTACCCAATGACGCCCTATCTCTGCATTTTCAGGGCAATGGAATCGACCTCACCCGCAAGGTCGACGAACAGCTCGCCCAGATCGCTCCAGACAGCCCCAACCTCGCGCTCTATCGCGACATGATGCTCACGGTCCTGCGTATGGCTCAGGACGACCGCAACCGCTGGAATGCGAAAATCACACTGCAGGCTCTTCGCGAACTCGAAAACGCCTTCCGTGTGCTCGATCAGTTCAAGGGTCGTCGGAAGGTCACGGTTTTCGGCTCGGCCCGCACACCGATCGAACATCCGATGTACGCCCTGGCCCGGGAGCTGGGCATGAAGCTGGCAGCATCCGATCTGATGGTCATCACCGGTGCCGGCGGCGGAATCATGGCCGCGGCGCATGAAGGCGCGGGCCTGGATTACAGCCTGGGTTTCAATATCACCTTGCCGTTCGAACAGCATGCCAATGCGACCGTGGACGGCACTGGAAACCTGCTGCCGTTCCATTTCTTCTTTACCCGCAAGCTGTTTTTCGTCAAAGAGGCCGACGCGCTGGTGCTGTGCCCTGGCGGATTCGGCACGCTGGACGAAGCGCTGGAAGTGCTGACCCTCATTCAGACCGGCAAAAGCCCCCTCGTGCCCATCGTGCTGCTGGATGCGCCTGGCGGGACGTTCTGGGAGGGTGCCCTGACGTTCATCAGGAACGAATTGGAAGCCAATCGCTACATCCTGCCCACTGACATGAACCTGCTGAAACTGGTCTACACGGCGGACGAGGCCGTCGCCGAAATCAATCAGTTCTACAGCAACTTCCACTCGAGCCGCTGGCTGAAGAACTCATTCGTCATTCGCATGCATCACCCGTTGAGCGAACAAGCGTTGGCACACATGCAGCAGGCGTTCGCCGACCTGTGTCTGAGCGACGACTTTCATCAGCATGGGTATCAGAAAGAACACGAAGAGGAGCAGTTCAGCCATTTAACGCGCCTGGCGTTCAAATTCAATGGCCGCAACCACGGTCGCCTGCGCGAACTGGTCGATTACATCAACCTGAACGAGAACTGGGCGAAAACGGCTCAACCTCAAGTGCGTGACCTGGAGTCCGCAAAAATCCCCTGACCGTCAACCCGCATGATGAAGGCGGAGGACCGATCAGTCGTCGCCCCCGCCTTTGCCGCTCAACAGCTTGCCAATCAATTCCGGGGGAAATCCTCGGTAGCTCAGAAATCGCATTTGTTGACTCCGCTCACGCATATCGGCCGGCAACCGCCCGGCATACTTGCGGCGCCAGCATTCTTCCAGCTTCTCCCGCCAGTCGACTCCACATTCGCGAAGCGCCTGTTCGATATCATTGCGCTGCAGACCGCGCTGGCCGAGTTCTTCGCGAATACGCAAAGGACCGTATCCGGAACGGGCACGGTAGGAAACGAAGCTTTCGAGGTAACGTGATTCGCTGAGCAAACCCTCTTCCGTCAGGCGGTCAAGAGCTGCTTCGATCAATTCAGGAGGGGCGCCGCGCTGACGCAACTTGCGCGTCAGCTCGACTCGACCATGCTCGCGACGTGCGAGCAGGTCCATTGCGCTACGCCGTACTGCGACGGGCGTATCAAGCTCTACCGACATGACAGGAATCAGAGATCCGCGTCAGCTTCGATCTCAGCCACGTCGTCCTCGGCTACGCGAGAAGACTGGGCTTTGACGTCAGGAGCGGCAGTCAGCAGTTTCTCGCGAATCTGCTTCTCGAGGGTGGCGCCGATTTCCGGGTTGTCCTGCAGGAATTTCGCGGAGTTGGCTTTACCCTGGCCGATCTTGCTGCCCTGATAGCTGTACCATGCGCCGGACTTCTCCAGCAGGCCATGCAATACACCCAGGTCAATGATTTCGCCGTTACGGTAGATACCCTTGCCGTAGAGGATCTGGAACTCGGCCTGACGGAACGGCGGAGCGACCTTGTTCTTCACGACTTTTACGCGAGTTTCGCTACCAACGACTTCGTCGCCTTCTTTCACCGCGCCGGTGCGGCGGATGTCCAGACGAACCGATGCGTAGAACTTCAGCGCGTTACCACCGGTGGTGGTTTCCGGGCTGCCGAACATCACGCCGATTTTCATACGGATCTGGTTGATGAAGATGACCAGGCAGTTGGCGTTCTTGATGTTACCGGTGATCTTGCGCAGCGCCTGAGACATCAGACGGGCCTGCAGGCCGACGTGCATGTCGCCCATTTCACCTTCGATTTCAGCCTTCGGCACCAGCGCGGCGACGGAGTCGACGACGATCACGTCGATGGCGTTGGAGCGCACCAGCATGTCGGTAATTTCGAGCGCCTGCTCGCCGGTGTCCGGCTGCGATACCAGCAGGTCGTCGACGTTGACGCCCAGCTTGCCCGCGTACTCAGGGTCGAGCGCGTGTTCGGCGTCGACGAATGCGCACGTGGCACCCATTTTCTGGGCTTCGGCGATCACCGACAGGGTCATGGTGGTTTTACCCGAAGATTCCGGGCCATAGATTTCAACGATCCGGCCTTTTGGCAAACCGCCGATACCCAGTGCGATATCGAGGCCCAATGAGCCGGTGGAGATAGCAGGAATAGCCTGGCGGTCATGGTCACCCATGCGCATTACGGCACCTTTGCCGAACTGGCGCTCGATCTGACCCAAGGCCGCAGCCAAGGCTTTCTTCTTGTTGTCGTCCATTGAAGTCCTCTCGTAATCGGTTAAGCCTGACGGCCGATATAACTGTATAAGTAGCCAGTATTATTCCACAGGGTTGAGCGCGCGCCTACCCCCGATTTGGTATTTCTCCACGAGCGAGCTGGATCAGCCCCTCTAGCGCGGCCTCCACCGTTTGTCGGCGCACGGCATCGCGATCACCGACGAACTGAAAGCGCCGAGCGATCAGTTGCTCACCGGCTCCCCAACAGATCCAGACCGTGCCGACCGGTTTCTCCGCGGAGCCGCCATCGGGACCTGCGACGCCGCTGACGGCCACCGAGAAATGCGAAGCGCTGTGGGCCTGCGCACCACGTGCCATGGCCTCGACCACTTCCCGACTGACGGCGCCAGCGCGTGCGAACAATTCTTGCGGCACGTCCAGCTGCCGGGTTTTCTGAGCGTTGGAATAGGTGACATAACCGGCTTCGAACCAGGCCGAACTGCCGGGAATGCGAGTGATGGCCTCGGCAATCCCGCCGCCGGTGCAAGACTCGGCCGTGCTGACCTGAGCGCCGACGCTCAAGAGTTGCGAGCCAAGCGTTGCGGCCAACTGAGTGATCTCATCCACAAAGGGTTCTCCGTATCGGTCAAGGCGTCCACGCTACACGAGCATGGTTGATGTGCAAGGCAGGACGCGGCGTTGACGGGGCCGCGCCCTGTCGAGGCATTTATGCAGGTTCCCGTTTCTCGGGACAGGGTTTTTTCACGGTTTCAATGACGGTTTCCCGCGGACGGCGCTTGGCCTCTTCCAGCGGAATGAATCGGCCATTGGTTGAGTCTCTTCCACGCTTGCGTTGCATATAACGATCCTTGTTTGAAATCCCGCCTGATTCGAGCGGTGCCTCGACATCCTAGACAGTCATCGGCGTCGTGTGTGGGTCCGGAAATGCCCGGTGACCAATAACCCGGAACTGCGGCTGAGAGTCACGCGTGGTAACCTTGCGCCCATCGCAAAAGCAATCGGATCTGACGTCGGACCACGTAGGTGGAATTCCACGCGTCACCCTTCATTTGCCTCAATCTCCCAACGAATTTGCCTAAATAACTGATGAATAAAGCAATTTCCGACCTCTCTTCGCACACGCCCATGATGCAACAGTACTGGAAGCTGAAGAACCAGCATCCTGAGCAGTTGATGTTTTATCGCATGGGCGACTTCTACGAGATCTTCTACGAAGACGCCAAGAAGGCGGCGAAGCTGCTCGACATCACCCTGACCGCCCGTGGCCAGTCGGCGGGGCAAAGCATTCCCATGTGCGGAATTCCTTATCACGCCGCTGAAGGGTATCTGGCCAAGCTGGTGAAGCTGGGCGAATCGGTGGTGATCTGCGAACAGATCGGCGATCCGGCGACCAGCAAAGGCCCGGTGGAGCGTCAGGTCGTGCGCATCATTACCCCGGGCACGGTCAGCGACGAGGCGCTGCTCGATGAGCGCCGCGACAACCTGATCGCAGCCGTGCTGGGGGATGAGCGCCTGTTCGGGCTGGCCGTGCTGGACATCACCAGCGGCAACTTCACGGTTCAGGAGATCAAAGGCTGGGAAAACCTGCTGGCCGAGCTTGAGCGCATCAACCCGGTCGAGCTGCTGATCCCCGATGACTGGCCGCAAGGATTGCCTGCGGAAAAACGCCGAGGTGCGCGCCGCCGTGCGCCGTGGGATTTCGAACGCGATTCGGCCCACAAGAGTTTGTGTCAGCAGTTTTCCACCCAGGACCTGAAAGGCTTCGGCTGCGAAAACCTGACCCTGGCGATTGGCGCCGCCGGCTGCCTACTCGGCTACGCGAAGGAAACTCAACGCACCGCGTTGCCACATCTGCGCAGCCTGCGTCACGAGCGCATGGACGACACGGTGATTCTGGATGGAGCGAGTCGCCGCAATCTGGAGCTGGACACCAACCTTGCCGGTGGGCGCGACAACACGCTGCAGTCAGTCATGGACCGCTGCCAGACGGCAATGGCGACGCGCTTGCTGACCCGCTGGCTGAATCGCCCGTTGCGCGACCTTGCCGTACTGCAAGCCCGGCAGGAGTCGATCGGGTGCTTCCTGGAACGCTATCGCTTTGAAAACCTGCAGCCACAGCTGAAGGAAATCGGTGATATCGAGCGCATCCTCGCCCGTATCGGCCTGCGCAACGCCAGACCTCGCGACCTGGCGCGCCTGCGCGACGCCCTGGGCGCGCTGCCTGAATTGCAACGGGCACTGGCTGAGCTCGAAGCGCCTCACATTCAGCAACTGGCCACAACCACGAGCACTTACCCCGAGCTGGCCGATCTGCTGCAACGCGCGATCATCGACAACCCGCCTGCGGTCATTCGTGACGGCGGCGTGCTGAAGACCGGCTACGACGCCGAGCTCGATGATCTGCTGTCCCTGAGCGAGAACGCCGGGCAGTTCCTGATCGACCTGGAAACCCGCGAGAAAGCGCGCACCGGTCTTGCCAATCTCAAGGTCGGTTACAACCGCGTACACGGCTATTTCATTGAACTGCCGAGCAAACAGGCCGAACAGGCACCTGCCGATTACATCCGCCGGCAGACGCTCAAGGGCGCCGAGCGCTTCATCACGCCGGAACTGAAAGAGTTCGAGGACAAGGCACTGTCCGCCAAGAGCCGCGCGCTGGCCCGGGAAAAAATGCTCTACGAGGCGCTGCTCGAAGACCTCATCGGCCATCTCGCACCGCTGCAGGACACCGCCGCAGCCTTGGCCGAACTGGACGTCCTGAGCAATCTGGCCGAGCGCGCCCTGAATCTGGACCTGAACCGCCCACGTTTCACCGACGAGCCGTGCATGCGCATCGAGCAAGGTCGTCATCCGGTGGTTGAGCAGGTGCTCTCCTCACCCTTCGTGGCCAACGATCTGGACCTCAACGACAACACCCGGATGCTGGTCATTACAGGCCCGAACATGGGGGGTAAGTCGACCTACATGCGTCAGACCGCGTTGATCGTGCTGCTGGCGCACATCGGCAGCTTCGTACCGGCCGCGAGCTGCGAGCTGTCGCTGGTTGACCGCATCTTCACGCGCATCGGCTCGAGCGATGACCTGGCAGGGGGACGCTCGACCTTCATGGTGGAGATGAGCGAAACCGCGAACATCCTGCACAACGCTACCGACAAGAGCCTGGTGCTGATGGACGAAGTCGGCCGCGGTACCAGTACCTTCGACGGCCTTTCGCTGGCATGGGCTGCGGCAGAATGTCTCGCCCAGTTGCGCGCGTACACGTTGTTCGCGACGCACTATTTCGAGCTGACGGTGTTGCCGGAAAGTGAACCGTTGGTCGCCAACGTTCATCTCAACGCCACCGAGCATAATGAGCGCATTGTCTTCTTGCACCGCGTGCTGCCAGGACCGGCCAGTCAGAGCTATGGCCTTGCCGTGGCCCAGCTGGCGGGGGTTCCAGGCAAGGTCATCAGCCGCGCGAAGGAGCATCTATTGCGCCTGGAGACCACCAGTCTTCCCCATGAGCAGCCCAGATCAAAGCCAGGCAAGCCGCCGGTACCGATGCAGAGCGACCTGTTCGCCAGCCTGCCGCACCCGGTGCTGGATGAGTTGTCGAACCTGAAAGTCGATGACCTGACACCGCGTCAGGCGCTGGAGTTGTTGTATTCGATGCAAACACGCATCTAACGGGATTGGTAACAAGCTGTTAGAATCCCGCGCGGTTTGGGACGCTGTGAGCTTTTAGCCTGGCTTCACAGCAATCCTGGCCGCGTTTGGACGCAGCGAACCAAGGTCGGACAACGCAGCGCAAGGTCGCCTTGCCTGCCGCGTTGCTCGACAAGCTGAGTTTTCACGGCCCGGGGGACTCCCGAACCTGGCAAGCCTGATTGAACGGCCTTGCTTCCGCCGCCTGAGGAGAGAATTAGAAATGACCTTCGTCGTCACCGACAACTGCATCAAGTGCAAGTACACCGACTGCGTAGAAGTCTGTCCGGTGGACTGCTTTTACGAAGGCCCGAATTTCCTGGTGATTCACCCGGATGAGTGCATCGACTGCGCGCTCTGCGAGCCTGAATGCCCGGCCAACGCGATCTTCTCCGAAGACGAGGTTCCGGCTGGCATGGAGAACTTCATCGAGCTCAACGCCGAGCTGGCTGACGTCTGGCCGAACATCACCGAGCGCAAGGATGCCCTGCCTGACGCTGAAGAGTGGGATGGCAAGACCGGCAAGATCGCAGATCTCGAACGCTGAGTGGTGCTGCTCGCGCAATGGCCCTTCGGGGCCATTTGCATTTCTGCAGGGCGACACCGCACTTTTCTGCAGACGAAAAAAGGGGCGGTATGACCCGCCCACATTTTTTCCATAATCCCTTTAATCCGTTTTCATCATCCTGATGAATCGCGTCCTGCGATGTCCTTGAGCAGTCTTCCTTGACCGCCTGTACCAATCCGTCGGTACAGTCCTGATATTAGTGATTTCTGAACGGTGGGCAAGGGTGCGCACTTTTCAAAACAATTCATCCTGCGAATAAGCCAGCTGATAAAACACAGGAAAATCAGCCGGATAAGTTTTACCCGTCACGCTTTAGCGATTCAGCCCGCCGCAAAAAAAGTCGATGACTGACAAGACGTGTGAGAGAAGTCTTACAACTAAAGTAAGTACCACCCACAGTTAATAAAATATTAAAGTCGACATACATGTAGGAAAATAAACGTGAAGTCAGTGCCCGAAAAACATCAAATTGAAACATTAAAAAGCCCCGACTAGTCGGGGCTCTGGATGATGCTAACTGGCTATTAGTTATAACAGGGCATCATGGGATCATTGAAACAATGACTCACTGGACAGGCCGTTCTTCTCCAGAATTTCCCGCAGACGCTTGAGCCCTTCAACCTGGATCTGCCGGACACGTTCCCGGGTCAGACCGATCTCCAGCCCTACGTCTTCAAGAGTACTGCTCTCATGGCCGCGCAGACCGAACCGCCGCACGACAACCTCGCGCTGCTTGTCGGTGAGCTCAGACAGCCATTGATCGATGCTCTGGGAAAGATCGTCGTCCTGCAGCAGCTCGCAGGGATCGGTGGGCCGATCATCGGTAAGCGTATCCAACAGGGTTTTGTCCGAGTCCGGACCCAGCGAAACGTCGACGGAGGACACACGCTCATTCAGCCCGAGCATGCGTTTGACCTCGCAGACCGGCTTTTCAAGCAGGTTGGCGATCTCTTCAGGGGAAGGTTCGTGATCGAGCTTTTGCGTCAGCTCGCGGGCCGCACGCAGGTAGACGTTGAGCTCCTTGACCACATGAATCGGCAGGCGGATGGTCCGCGTCTGATTCATGATCGCGCGCTCGATGGTCTGACGGATCCACCAGGTGGCGTATGTGGAGAAGCGGAAGCCGCGTTCCGGATCGAATTTCTCGACCGCCCGAATCAGGCCGAGATTGCCCTCTTCGATCAGGTCCAGCAATGACAGGCCACGATTGACGTAGCGTCTGGCGATCTTCACCACCAGCCGCAGATTGCTTTCAATCATGCGTTTGCGTCCGGCCGGATCGCCACTTTGCGACAGACGCGCAAAGTGAACCTCTTCTTCCGGAGAGAGCAAAGGAGAAAAGCCGATTTCGTTGAGATACAGCTGCGTGGCATCCAGTGCCCGCGTGTAGTCGATGTACTTGTGCTGCTTGAGCGCTGCGGAGTTTTTGGTCTTTGCACGAACAGAAGGTGTAGCTGGCTTCTCATCCGTTGCAGAATCCAGGACGATCCCGTGCTCCATAAGGAGGACCTCGTCGTCTATGTCAAACTCCGGCGCTTCTTTGTTGAGAGCCATTGTTATAGTCCTTTGATGAGTTCGACCTCAAGCTCCAGTGGCGCCTTTTTCCGTGGCAGCACTTGAGCCTGTCCCCTCTACGGCAGGAACAGGCTGACAACCGATCAACGACGTGGCAAGAATTCCAGTGGATCTACAGGCTTACCCTGACGGCGAATCTCAAAATGCAGTTTCACCCGGTCAGTTCCGGTCGATCCCATCTCGGCGATTGTTTGCCCTGCCTTGACCTGCTGCCCCTCCCGAACCAACAGCCTACGGTTATGACCGTAAGCACTGACGTAGGTATCGCTGTGTTTGATGATTACTAATTCGCCGTAGCCCCTTAATCCACTTCCGGCGTATACCACTGAACCATCAGACGCGGCTAAAACAGGCTGTCCCAAATCACCAGCGATATCAATTCCTTTATTCAAACTACCGTTTGAAGAAAACTTGGCGATCAAAACGCCATTAGTTGGCCAGGCCCATCCGCTTGGAGAACGCGCCCCTGCAACCACCGGTGTATTAACCGGAGTTGTTGTTGAAGTTGAACCTGCCGGCGCTACAACGACCGGATTAGAGCCTACGGGCCGAGATATAACGGTTGTTTTCAGCGAACCTGAAGGCGACGAACTGGTGCTGCTGGTCGTGGAAGTCTGCGGCACGACGACCGGCGCTGCGGCGATGGCAGTCGAGCCAGAAGTCGAGCGTCCGTCGAAGCGAATGGCCTGACCGACATGAATGGTATAGGGCTCGGGGATGTTGTTGCGGGCCGCCAGCGCTTTCCAGTCCCAGCCGTAACGGAAGGCAATCGAAAACAGCGTGTCACCACGCTTGACCACGTACTGACCGGTCGTGACCGGCTGCCGAACGGGAGCGGCCGGCTTGCTGCTGTTGCGGTCCACAACGCGCACGCCGCCCGACGGTGCGCTGGAGCAGCCGACCAGAAGGACACTCAGGGCAATGCCAATCACCAGACGCTGAAAACTTGTTGAAGAACTACGCTGCCGAATGACTGTGAGACTCACCCGTCACTCCCTTTACTGGTGACTGAATTAAAGCTGCCTGATGTGTCTTGAAAATGACAGGCAGCCATGGAAAAGCTGGTGTAGAACCTTCGTTGCGACGCTGCGGCAGACACCCTTTGTCTTCATCGCAAAACGCCAGCCTGTAGACCGGCGTCGCCTGCTGGAATTCATTGCAGCTGCAAAATAGCGCCTACGCCAGCGGCCCGTTTAGCAGCGGCACGAAACGTACGGCGCCTAATACGTGCCGAGAGAAGCCATGCTCTTCGCGGATGATCAGCATCAATTGCTGGACTTCGCCTGAACCCACCGGAATCACCAACCGGCCACCGGGCGCCAGTTGATCCAGCAGCGCCTGGGGAACATCGGTCGCAACCGCGGTCACGATGATGCCGTTGTACGGCGCGAGGGCCGGCCAGCCTTCCCAGCCATCGCCCCAGCGGAACACCATGTTGCGCAGGTTCAGCTCGACCAGCCGCTCCTTGGCACGATCCTGAAGCACTTTGATGCGCTCCACGGAAAACACCCGCTCGACCAGCTGCGCCAGCACGGCGGTCTGATAGCCCGAACCGGTGCCGATCTCCAGCACCTTGTCCAGCGGACCGGCCGCCAGCAGCAGCTCGCTCATGCGCGCAACCATATAAGGCTGGGAGATGGTCTGGTTGTTGCCGATGGGCAGCGCGGTGTCTTCATAGGCGCGATGCGCCAGCGCTTCATCGACGAACAGGTGCCGGGGCGTCTTGCGAATGACGTCCAGCACCTGAGTGTTGGAAATGCCTTCTTCGTACAACCGCTGAATCAGACGCTCACGGGTGCGCTGGGAAGTCATTCCCACGCCACGACGTAACAGGTCATCTTGCTCACGCGACATCAGGCCATTCCCTCCAGCCATGCGTTCAGGCTGTTGAAACCGTCCTGATAGGTCCGATCCAGCTGCAACGGTGTAATCGACACGTAACCCTGCATGACAGCGTGAAAGTCCGTACCCGGGCCGCCGTCTTCGGCATCGCCGGCAGCCGCGATCCAGTAGCCGGCCTTGCCGCGCGGATCGACCACCCGAACCGGCGCAGCTGCACGGGTGCGATGACCCAGGCGGGTCAGCTGAATGCCGCGAACGTGTTCAAGCGGCAGGTTTGGAATATTCACATTCAATACGGTACGCGGTGGAAGATCGAGCTGCTCATGGGCTTCGACCAAGAGCCGGGCATAGTGCGCGGCAGTTGCGAGGTTATCGGCCTGGCGCGACAAAAATGAAAACGCAAACGACGGACGTTGCAGAAACCGCCCCTCGAGGGCAGCCGCCACCGTTCCGGAATACAAAACGTCATCGCCCAGGTTGGCGCCCAGGTTGATCCCGGAAACCACCATGTCGGGTTCGTTCGCCAGCAGGCCGTTTAGACCCAGATGAACGCAATCGGTTGGCGTGCCGTTGAGGCTGATGAAGCCGTTGTCCAGCGTGTGCGGGTGCAAGGGCCGATCGAGCGTCAGCGAGCTGCTGGCGCCGCTTTTGTCTTGATCGGGCGCGATGACCACACAATCGGCGTAGCCGGCGAGCGCGCCGTAGAGCGCAGCAAGGCCGGGTGCCGTGACCCCGTCGTCATTTGAAATCAGAATACGCATGAGCTGTCCGTCTGTCCTGTCGGCACCAGATCGACGAGTTCACGCACCAATGCGGTGGCGAAGCATCCGGCCGGCAGGACGAATTCCAGTTGCAGAATGTCAGGCTCGGGATAATGCCACGTCAACCGCCCGATGGGCAGTCGCAGGATGCGACGTTCGTGTTCCATTCCCGCTTTTATCAACCAGTTACAGAGCGATGACTCGCGCTGGGCGATGCTGTTTTCGAGCGCTGCCGTGGCGCCCGAGGCTGGCGATTCCCCCTCGCCCCACTGCGGCCCGGTCGGGTGCAGGTCGAGAATCGCCAGCCGAGGATCGCTGCAGTCCGCTTCGGCAGCAGGAAAAAAACTGCGGCTGTCGGTGAACGCGAGCAAGTCGCCTGGCTGGGCCCGTTGCCAGCTTCCGTCGGCGACGCGCGCAGCCAGCACCTGATTGAACAGATAGCTGCGTGCGGTCGACAGCAGGCGCGAACGCACATTGCGCTGCTCCGGCAATGCCTGTCGCTCGGCGTAATGGCGCGCTTCACCGAGATTGCCGCCCTCGTGACCAAACCGCTGGGCGCCGAAATAATTCGGGATGCCGGCCAGCCGAATGGCCTCCAGTCGCGCGTCGAGCGCCGCTTTATCAGCCTGAAGCTGCGTCAGACGCAAGGTGAATCCGTTGGCGGCGTGAGCGCCGCGTTGCAGCTTGCGTTTATGTCGCTTGCTGTCGAGAATTTTCAGCGTGTCGTTTTCGGCTGAGGACATGTCCGGGTCGGCCTTGCCCGGCAGCTGGATGCTGAACCACTGGCGGGTCAGCGCCTGGCGATCCTTCAAACCGGCGTAACTGACCGTGCGCAACGGCACGCCTGCGGCCCTGGCCAGTCGGCGAGCCGCCTCCTCGGTGTTCAGACCGCGCTTTTCTACCCAGAGCCACAGATGCTCGCCATCGCCGGACAACGGGATATCCAGCACTTCATCGACCTGGAAGTCTTCGGCGGTGGCTTTCAATACGGCGGTGCCCAACGCATCGCCATAGGCCTTCGGGCCCAGCAGTTCGAGTTCGGTCATGCGGCGATCAACAGTGCGACCGCGTGAACCGCGATGCCTTCTTCACGTCCGGTGAAACCGAGTTTTTCGGTGGTGGTGGCTTTGACGTTGACCTGATCCAGGTCGACCTGCAGATCTTCAGCGATCAGCGCGCGCATGGTGTCGATGTGCGGGGCCATCTTCGGCGCCTGAGCCACGATGGTCGCGTCGACGTTGCCGACTTTCCAGCCCTTGGCCTGCACTTGCTTGAGCACATGACGCAGCAAAACACGGCTGTCGGCGCCCTTGAACTGCGGATCGGTGTCTGGAAAATGCTTGCCGATATCACCCAGAGCGGCGGCGCCAAGCAAGGCATCGCTCAAGGCGTGCAGCAGGACATCGCCATCGGAATGCGCGAGCAGACCGGACGTGTGCGCGATCCGCACCCCACCCAAGGTAATGAAATCGCCTTCAGCGAAACGGTGCACATCATAGCCGTGGCCAATACGCATAAAAAAAGCCCTGAAAAAGTCAGGGCGTGATTCTACCTACTTTGTCCGACATTAGCCCGCCAAGGCACGCGCATGATGTCGCAGATGATCCTCGATGAAGCTGGCGATGAAGTAGTAGCTGTGGTCGTAGCCGGGCTGCATGCGCAACTCCAGCGGATGGCCGACCGCCTTCGCGGCCTGCACCAGCACTTCGGGCTTGAGCTGACTGGCGAGGAAGTCGTCGCGATCACCCTGATCCACCAGCAAAGGCAGACGTTCGGCGGCCTCGGCGATCAGCACGCTGGCATCCCACTCGCGCCAGCGCGAACGGTCTTCGCCCAGATAACGCGAGAACGCTTTCTGACCCCAGGCACAATCCATCGGGTTACAGATCGGCGAAAAAGCCGACACCGACTGGTACCGGCCCGGGTTGCGCAAGGCACACACCAGCGCGCCGTGACCGCCCATCGAGTGACCGCTGATGCTGCGTTTGTCCGAGGCCGGAAAGTGCGCCTCGATCAGAGCGGGCAATTCGCTCACCACGTAATCGTACATGCGGTAATGGCGAGCCCAAGGTTGCTGCGTGGCATTCAGGTAGAAGCCTGCGCCCAGACCGAAATCGTAGGCATTGTCCGGATCACCTGGCACATCGGCGCCACGCGGACTGGTGTCCGGCGCCACGATGATGACCCCAAGCTCGGCCGCAATGCGCTGGGCGCCGGCCTTCTGCATGAAGTTTTCATCGGTGCAGGTCAGGCCTGACAACCAGTAAACCACAGGAAGCTTGCCGCCCTGCTCTGCCTGAGGCGGCAGATAAACGGCGAACACCATGTCGCAACCCAGCACGTCAGAGTGATGTTTGTAACGTTTATGCCAGCCGCCGAAACTTTTCTGGCACGAGATGTTTTCCAGACTCATGGGATCGTTCCTCCCAGCCACACACTTCAAACCGCAGGCCGCAAGTCGGCACAATGGCGTGCTCTCTTGGGGCTTGCAGCTTGCAGCTTGGGGCTGCTACTCAGAAGTGAATGACCGAACGGATGCTTTTGCCTTCGTGCATCAGGTCGAACGCTTCATTGATCTTGTCCAGACCCATGGTGTGGGTGATGAACGTGTCCAGCGGGATTTCGCCCGTCTGGGATTTCTCGACGTAGCTTGGCAGCTCGGTACGGCCTTTGACGCCACCGAACGCCGAACCGCGCCAGACGCGACCGGTGACCAGCTGGAACGGGCGAGTGGAGATTTCGTGGCCCGACGGTGCGACGCCGATGATCACCGACTCGCCCCACCCTTTGTGGCAGCATTCCAGTGCAGCCCGCATCAACTGCACGTTGCCAATGCACTCGAAGCTGTAATCCACGCCGCCATCGGTGAGTTCGACGATGACGTCCTGAATGGGCTTGCTGTGCTCTTTGGGGTTGATGAAGTCCGTGGCGCCAAGTTCGCGGGCCACATCGAATTTGGCCGGGTTGATGTCGATGGCAATGATGCGCGAGGCCTTGGCCATTTTTGCGCCGATGATCGCAGCCAGGCCGATACCACCCAGGCCGAAGATCGCGACGGTCGCGCCTTCTTCGACTTTTGCCGTGTTCAATACGGCACCGATGCCAGTGGTCACGCCGCAGCCGAGCAGACAGACCTTCTCCAGCGGCGCTTCCTTGGGAATTTTTGCCAGGGAAATTTCCGGCACAACGGTGTACTCGGAGAACGTCGAGCAGCCCATGTAGTGGTAGACCGGCTCGCCGTTGTAGCTGAAACGCGTGGTGCCGTCGGGCATCAGGCCCTTGCCCTGAGTGGCGCGGACTTTCTGGCAGAGGTTGGTCTTGCCGGACTTGCAGAATTTGCACTCGCGGCATTCGGCGGTGTACAGCGGAATCACGTGATCACCCACTGCCAACGAGGTCACACCCTCGCCTACCGCTTCAACGATACCGCCACCTTCGTGCCCGAGAATGCACGGGAACACGCCCTCGGAATCGGCGCCGGACAGGGTGTAGGCATCGGTATGGCAGACGCCGGAAGCGACCGTGCGAATCAGAACCTCTCCGGCTTTCGGGGCCTCGACGTCGACCTCGACGATCTGCAGCGGTTGGTTGGGCGCGAAAGCAACGGCAGCACGTGACTTGATCATCATGATCTCCAGCGAAGTAAAAACGAACACGGAGTGTAAAGCAGTGCCGTTTGATTAATAATCCGACCGAAAGCAAAACATTACTGCTGTACGGGGATAATCGATGTTCGCCAATCGTTGGGAAGGTCTGGATGAATTCGTCGCCGTTGCGGAATGCGGGCAATTCACGGCGGCGGCAGAACGTCTGGGCGTGTCGTCGTCCCATGTCAGTCGGCAAATTGCCCGCCTTGAGGAACGTCTTCAGACGCGTCTGCTATACCGCAGCACCCGAAAGGTCGCGCTGACGGAAGCGGGACAAACCTTCCTTCACCATTGCCAGCGCCTGCAGGATGGCCGGGAAGAGGCATTGCGCGCCGTGAGCGACTTGACCAGCGAGCCAAAGGGCCTGTTGCGCATGACCTGCGCGGTGGCCTACGGCGAGCGCTTCATCACGCCGCTGGTGACGCGCTTCATGGATGAGCATCCTCAATTGCGCGTGGACATCGAGTTGACCAACAACACGCTCGATCTGCTGCATGAGGGCATGGACCTGGCGATCAGGCTGGGTCGGCTTCAGGAATCCAGGCTGGTGGCAACGCGTCTTGCGCCGAGGCGAATGTATTTCTGCGCTTCGCCGTCATATCTCGAACGTTATGGACGGCCACACAGCGTGTCGGAATTGACTCGGCACAACTGCCTCATCGGCAGTTCGGACAGTTGGTTATTGCAGCAGAACGGCCGCGAATTTTCTCAACGCGTGCAGGGGAACTGGCGCTGCAACAGTGGGCAGGCGGTGCTAGACGCGGCGTTGCAAGGGGTCGGGCTGTGTCAGCTGCCGGATTACTACGTGCTCGAACACCTCAAGAGCGGCGCATTGATCTCGCTGCTCGATGCTCATCAGCCGCCGAGCACTGCGGTGTGGGCGCTGTACCCGCAGCAGCGGCACCTGTCGCCGAAGGTGAGAAAACTGGTGGATTATCTGAAGACGGGACTGGCGTTGCGGCCGGAGTATCGATGAAGCGCTACGCTCCTACAGAAATCTGCGCTTACCACCGGCAGCTGATCAGCGGGAAAAATCACCCCGCCGCTGACGCAGCCATTCCAGGTCTTCCGGCCGGGTGACTTTGATGTTGTCCGCACGGCCTTCAATAAGGCGCGGCGAGTGCCCTGCCCACTCGATCGCCGAGGCTTCGTCGGTGATCGACACATTCGAGACAAGGCCGTCGGCCAGTGCGCGATGCAGCGCGCCAAGTCTGAACATCTGCGGCGTGTAGGCCTGCCATATGAAGCTGCGATCCACCGTTTCCGCCACGCGACCACTGGCGTCGGCGCGCTTGAGGGTGTCTTTGGCGGGAACGGCGAGCAACCCGCCGACCGGATCGTCCGCCAGCTCCGCCAGTAGATGGTCGAGGTCCGAGCGCGCCAGATTCGGTCGCGCAGCATCGTGCACCAGGACCCAGTCATTGTCATCGGCGCCACTGGCGTGCAGATGAAGCAGCGCGTTGAGCACCGAATCCGCACGCTCCTTGCCGCCAGCGACTTGCTGTATCCGGGAATCCAGCGCGCAAGGCAAGGTAGGCCAATAAGGATCATCCACAGCCAGACTGATCACCAGGCCCTTGAGCCGGGGATGATCGAGAAAGCAAAGCAGGCTGTGTTCAAGAATCGTGAGGCCGCCCAGTTGCAGATATTGCTTGGGACGGTCTGCCGCCATGCGTGCGCCAACGCCCGCTGCGGGAATCACTGCCCAGAAGGCAGGAAGGGATCGAGTCATTACGCCAACATCACTGTGCCAACTGATAAAGGGTCTCGCCGTCCTTGACCATGCCCAGCTCGTGGCGGGCACGTTCTTCAACGGTCTCCAGGCCTTTTTTCAGCTCCAGCACTTCCGCGTCCATGACCCGGTTGCGCTCCAGCAACGCTTCGTTTTCGGCATGTTGATCGGCGATTTGCTGGGTCAGACTGGCCACCTGCGCAAGGCTGCCATTACCCACCCACAGGCGGTATTGCAGACCAGCGAGCAGCAAAAGCAGAACGAGGAACAACCAGTTAGGACTGCGCATTGTGAATATCTGATACCCGGTGAAGAAGACAGCAAAATCGACCAATTCAAATGCCCAAGAGCCCGGCGGTCACCGGGCTCGTGGATCAGGACATCAGGACACGTGGCGATTTACGCGAAATGTCCTACAGCGCCTGCTGCCTTTTTACCATCTTGCACTTAACCGCGAAACTCGCTGCGGCCACGGTACACAGCTTTTGCGCCCAACTGCTCTTCGATACGCAGCAGTTGGTTGTACTTGGCGATACGATCGGAGCGGCTCAGCGAACCGGTCTTGATCTGGCCTGCCGAAGTGCCCACTGCCAGATCGGCGATGGTGGAATCTTCGGTTTCGCCGGAGCGGTGCGAGATCACAGCGGTGTAACCGGCAGCCTTGGCCATCTGGATGGCTTCCAGCGTTTCGGTCAGGGTGCCGATCTGGTTGAACTTGATCAGGATCGAGTTACCGATCTTCTTCTCGATGCCTTCTTTCAGGATCTTGGTGTTGGTCACGAACAGGTCGTCGCCCACCAGCTGGATCTTGTCGCCGATCTTGTCGGTGAGAATCTTCCAGCCGTCCCAGTCGGATTCGTCCAGGCCGTCTTCGATCGAGATGATCGGGTGTTTGCTGACCAGATCGGCCAGATAGTCGGCAAAACCGGCGGAATCGTATTCGCCTTCTTCGCTCAGGGTGTACTTGCCGTTCTTGTAGAACTCGCTGGCAGCGCAGTCCAGCGCCAGGGTCACGTCGGTGCCCAGCGTGTAGCCGGCGTTCTTCACGGCCTCGGCGATGGCGTCCAGTGCGTCGGCGTTGGAGTTCAGGTTGGGCGCGAAACCACCTTCGTCACCCACGGCGGTGTTCAGGCCGCGTGCCTTGAGCACGGCTTTGAGGTGGTGGAAAATCTCGGTGCCCCAGCGCAGGCCTTCGGCGAAGGTCTTCGCGCCCACTGGCTGAACCATGAATTCCTGGATGTCGATGTTGTTATCGGCATGCTCGCCACCGTTGATGATGTTCATCATCGGGACCGGCATCGAGTAGACACCTGGCGTGCCGTTGAGGTTGGCAATGTGCGCGTACAGCGGCAGATCCTGATCCTGAGCGGCAGCTTTGGCAGCGGCCAGGGAGACAGCGAGGATGGCGTTGGCGCCCAGGCTGGCTTTGTTTTCGGTGCCGTCGAGCTGGATCATCGCGTGGTCCAGTGCCTTCTGGTCAACCGGGTCCTTGCCCAGCAGCAGGTCGCGGATCGGGCCATTGATATTGGCCACAGCCTTGAGAACGCCTTTGCCCATGTAACGGCTCTTGTCGCCATCACGCAGCTCAAGTGCTTCACGCGAGCCGGTGGAAGCACCGGACGGCGCGCATGCACTGCCGATGATGCCGTTGTCGAGGAGCACATCTGCTTCCACGGTGGGATTGCCACGGGAGTCGAGAACTTCACGACCTTTGATGTCGACGATTTTTGCCATTGTTGTTAACACTCCAAGATTGACGAAAACGACGCAGCAGGGAAAACGATTCGGCGTCTCAGGGCTCTAGGACAACGGGCAGGCCCCAAAACGACAAATTTCCCGACCCATTGGTCGGGAAAATAACGAACGGCACTCTACCGGAGGGCTCGGCGCCGGTGAAGCGGGTTTTTAAGCCGTTTCGATCGTCGGGAAGGCCTTGACCAGATCGTCCAGCGCCTTGAGCTGAGTCAGGAATGGCTCAAGCTTGTTCAGACGCAGCGCGCATGGACCATCGCATTTGGCGTTATCCGGATCCGGATGGGCCTCGAGGAACAGTCCCGCCAGGCCCTGACTGATGCCGGCCTTGGCCAGATCGGTAACCTGAGCACGACGACCGCCAGCGGAATCGGAACGGCCGCCCGGCATCTGCAACGCGTGCGTTACGTCGAAGAACACCGGGTATTCGAAGGCTTTCATGATGCCGAAGCCGAGCATATCGACGACGAGGTTGTTGTAGCCGAAGCTCGAACCACGCTCGCACAGGATCAACTGGTCATTACCCGCTTCTTCACACTTGTTCAGGATGTGTTTCATCTCCTGAGGCGCGAGGAACTGGGCTTTCTTGATGTTGATCACGGCGCCGGTCTTGGCCATCGCCACGACCAGATCGGTCTGGCGGGACAGGAAAGCCGGCAGCTGAATGATGTCGCAGACCTCGGCAACGGCAGCCGCCTGATCCGGCTCGTGCACGTCGGTGATCACCGGCACGCCGAACGTGCTTTTGATCTCTTCGAAAATGCGCATGCCTGCTTCCAGGCCCGGGCCGCGATAGGACGTCACCGAAGAACGGTTGGCTTTGTCGAAGCTGGCCTTGAAAACGTAAGGGATCCCGAGCTTCTCGGTCACCCGCACGTATTCCTCACAGACCTGCATGGCCATGTCACGGGATTCCAGGACGTTCATGCCGCCGAACAAGACCATTGGCTTATCGTTGGCGATGTCAATGCCCTTGTCAGCGGAACCGACTCGGATGATTTTCTGTGCCATGAAATGAATTCCCTATCAGGCGTTCTTCTGATGTTGAGCGAGCGCGGCCTTGACGAAACCACTGAACAGCGGGTGGCCATCGCGAGGCGTGGAGGTGAATTCAGGGTGGAACTGACAAGCTACGAACCACGGATGATCGGCAGACTCGACCACTTCGACCAGCGCGCCGTCGCCGGAGCGACCGGATACTTTCAGGCCAGCTTCGATCAGTTGCGGCAGCAGCTTGTTGTTCACCTCGTAGCGGTGACGGTGACGCTCGACGATGACGTCGTTGGCGTAGCAATCGTGTACCAGAGAGCCCGGCTCAAGCTGGCATTCCTGCGCGCCCAGGCGCATGGTGCCGCCCAGATCGGAGGCTTCGGTACGGGTTTCGACTGCGCCGGTCGCGTCTTCCCACTCGGTGATCAGACCCACGACAGGGTGCCCGCTGGTGCGGTCGAACTCGGTGGAGTTGGCGTCTTTCCAGCCCAACACGTTACGTGCGAACTCGATGACGGCCACCTGCATGCCCAGGCAGATGCCCAGGTACGGAACCTTGTTTTCGCGAGCGAACTGCACCGCAGTGATCTTGCCTTCGACGCCGCGCAGACCGAAGCCGCCCGGCACCAGGATGGCATCCACGCCTTCGAGCAGGCCGGTGCCCTGATTTTCGATGTCTTCGGAATCGATGTAGCGCAGGTTGACCTTGGTGCGATTGGTGATGCCGGCATGGCTCATCGCTTCGATCAGCGATTTGTAAGCGTCCAGCAGCTCCATGTACTTGCCGACCATGGCGATGGTGACTTCGTGCTCCGGATTAAGCTTGGCATCGACAACCTTGTCCCACTCGGACAGGTCGGCGCCGGCGCATTGCAGACCGAAACGCTCTACGACGAAATCGTCCAGGCCTTGCGAATGCAGGATGCCCGGGATCTTGTAGATGGTGTCGGCATCTTCCAGCGCGATGACCGCACGCTCTTCGACGTTGGTGAACTGAGCGATCTTGCGGCGCGACGAGACGTCGATGGCATGGTCGGAACGGCAGATCAGCACATCAGGCTGCAGGCCGATGGAGCGCAATTCCTTGACCGAGTGCTGGGTAGGCTTGGTCTTGGTTTCGCCGGCAGTGGCGATGTAGGGCACCAGCGTCAGGTGCATCAGCATCGCGCGCTTGGCACCGACTTCGAAGCGCAACTGGCGGATGGCTTCCAGGAATGGTTGTGATTCGATGTCACCCACGGTGCCACCGATTTCCACCAGGGCCACGTCGGCATCGCCGGCGCCCTTGATGATGCGACGCTTGATCTCATCGGTGATGTGCGGAATCACCTGAATGGTCGCGCCCAGATAATCACCACGGCGCTCTTTGCGCAGGACGTGTTCGTACACACGGCCAGTGGTGAAGTTGTTGTTCTGGGTCATGGTGGTGCGGATGAAACGCTCGTAGTGACCCAGGTCCAGGTCGGTCTCGGCGCCGTCGTGGGTGACGAACACTTCAC
>Ga0213834_100264_pt1 | contig 36427 bp, 38 predicted proteins | sample SWPTP12_FD_160580 | JGI IMG/M metagenome (GOLD analysis project Ga0213834, IMG submission 160580) | Coastal seawater microbial communities from Marineland, Florida, United States - SWP TP1 #2 | ecosystem: Environmental > Aquatic > Marine > Coastal | place: USA: Florida | collected 2016-08-06 | reverse complement strand
ACGGACAATCTATCAAATCGAAGTTCATCAAAAAATAAGTTAGATCTGTTTCAAACTTTTCAATATTAAGCCTTTTAAGTTCATCTTAGAAGGCTTTTTGCTGCTTTATCCTTTGATTTTGTGAATATGATATTTATCAACTATAAATTTTAATCTTATTTAGAATAATTAAAAACAATTAATTAGTTTTGTAGAACAATTCTAAATAACAGATAAACAAATTCAAATCAATGAAAACAAAACTACTTTTAGCAAGTCTGCTTGCTTTTACAGTGAATCAAACCGTATTGTCACAAACAGATGAAAATGGATATACTCAGGTCAATCTTACAACCGGACCTTCGTACGCAAACAGAGTGTTTTTTGATCTCTCTGCCAATAATATTGTTTCCCAGCCGGCGATAGGCTGGGATCTTGCATTTTACAGAAACAGCGCAATGGATTTCGGCGTGAAGGTAAATGACGCAACAAGCGTTTTGACTTATCAGGTTTCTGCAGATCCGGCGGTATTTGACACTGTAACACCTGCGGACAAATCAAACTGGGGAGCGCCGCTTTATAATCCTGATCAGACAGAGAGAATCCAGGATGGTTCTTTTGACTCCGCAACATTATTGCCGGCAAATGGTCTCAATTTTGGTTGGGGATCTTATGATCTTGCAACGCACAAAGTATTAGGGAAAGTGGTTTTTGTTCTTGAGTATGGAACTACGTACTACAAGTTTTTCATCAATGAATATTATGGAGGCTATACTTTCAAGTATGCAAAATGGAACGGTACGTCTTGGGATGCGACGCAAACCAGAACCATTGCCAACGGAACTGATGATGCTTTTTTCAACTATTTCTCATTCGATACCGGCGCTAAAGTTCCAAACCTGGAACCTGCAAAAGCCAATTGGGATTTGATGTTTACAAGATACTACACGTTCTACAATGGTCAGTTGATGTACAAACTTTCAGGCGTGATCCAAAGTCCGAATGTCACTGTTGCAAAAGTACAACCGGAAACGCAGGCTGTTGCTAGTTTCACAGCACCTGCAACGGCTGCTTACTCGAAAAATATTACCACAATCGGTCATTCCTGGAAGCCTACATCCGGTTTTTACACAGATGTTGTTTATTATATTAAGGAAGGAAGCAAATATTACAGACTGTACTTCACATCAAACGGTGGTGCTTCTACGGGGAATATGTACTTCAAATACAAAGACATTACAGCTCAATTATCTGTAGCTGATTTTGGTAAAAAAGGCACTTTCGGAATTTATCCAAACCCAACCAAAGAAGATAAAAAAGTAAACATCTTATTTGATGTGAAAGAAGCAGCGTCACAAAATGGAAATGTTGAGATCTTTGACTTCTCGGGTAAGAAAGTTTATGAAACATCTATTGCAAACCAATCAAGATTCTCAACTCAGGAAGTGGATCTTAACAGACTTTCATCTGGTACTTACCTCGTAAAAATCACTTACGGAGGTCAGACAGAAACAAAAAAGCTTATTGTAAAATAAGTCATATTCTCAGATTTTATTCTTTATTAGCAGCCACCTTCGGGTGGTTTTTTTGAGTCTTGCCGTTTGCTAAAATAATGAGTAAATTTGTATAAATAATTCCTTTCAAAGTGAATGCGCTCATCAATAAAAAAGTAAATTTTCAGGATCTCGGGATCAAAGATTATCAGCCAAGCTGGGACTATCAGGAAGAATTACTGAAACAGAATCTCGATATCAAAATCCACAACCGGGAACATCCGGAAAATCTGAAGGAAACCAATAACCATTTGCTTTTTGTAGAGCATCCACACGTTTACACATTAGGCAAAAGCGGCCACGAATCCAACCTTCTCGCCAACGAAAATAAGCTTAAAGAAATACAGGCAACTTACGTCAAAGTCAATCGTGGCGGCGATATTACCTATCACGGATTTGGGCAGATTGTTGGGTATCCTATTTTGGATCTGGAAAATTTCTATACAGACATCCACCGCTATATGCGCGATCTGGAAGAGGTCATCATCAGAACGATTGCAGAATATGGTTTGAAAGGCGAAAGATCTCCCGGCGAAACAGGCGTTTGGTTTGATGTCGGCAAACCTTATGCAAGAAAAATCTGTGCTTTGGGTGTGAAAGCATCACGCTGGGTTACGATCCACGGTTTTGCACTGAATGTCAATACCGATATGCGCTATTTTGATTATATCATTCCCTGCGGAATATCTGACAAACAGGTCACTTCTATGAAAAGAGAACTGGAAACGGAAGTAGATTACGAAGAAGTAAAAGAGAAAATCAAAAAGCATTTCGCAGATGTTTTTGGATGTGAACTGTTTTATAAATGATTTCCAATAATGTGAGTTAAAAAATCATTTATCAATGATCTCTCATCAATTATAATTACATCGTCATTCCAATATCAATTCCTTTGATTTTTCGATAGAGATCAGTTGCAAAATTATCAGTCATTCCGGTTACAAAATCGAGAACGCCCAGTGTTTTCTGATAGATCGTTGCATCATCATAGATAAATTGTTGAGGAATGAGTTTCAAAGCCATTTTATCATAAGATTTACGCTCATCTTTTGTTTTGATAATGGATGGAACAAAATGATTCAGAAGTTCGTACATCACATTATAGCCGGCATTTTCTATTTCGATGACAGCTTTATGGTTGTAGATTTTTTCTATGGAAAAACGTTCGATTTCGGTCAGTGAGGAACTTTCTGTTTTGAAGATATCCAGAATGCCTTTGTCCAGACTTCCATCCAGTATTTTATCAAAATTAGCTTTATAAAGTTCAATGGTTTTATTGATGAGAGAATTGATAACTTTCGCTCTCAGATAGGATATTCTTTCGTTTTTATTGGTAATGATATTCAGCTTGTCTCCTACTCTTTTGATATCGTCGGGATTTACGGATTTAATCAAATCAAGAAAGAGATTTTCACAGTCATTAGTGTTTACAATTCCCAGTCTGTGCGCATCTTCCATATCGATGATGTTGTAGCAGATGTCGTCTGCCGCTTCTACCAGCCACACAAATGGATGCCTTTTAAAGATTACAGGTTCATCATTCTCCAAAATCATTCCTGTAGATTTCGCGATATCCAGAAACTGCTGCTTTTCGTTTTGAAAGAACCCAAACTTTTTGCGGTTGATCACTCCTTTTTTCTTGGCAATTGATTCGCAGGGATATTTCGCAATGCTCGCCAAAGTAGTGTAAGTAAGCTGTGCGCCACCCTGGTCTTTCCCTTGCTGCTGATGCGTGAGAACTCTGATTGCATTAGCGTTTCCTTCAAAATTTAACAAGTCGCCCCACTCTTTTTCACTGAATTTGGATTTTAACTGATTTTCATTCTTTTCAAAATAACTCGCAATCGCATCTTCTCCGGAATGTCCGAAAGCCGGATTCCCGATGTCGTGGCAAAGACACGCCGACGCAATTACATTGTGCAACTGGTGCTGATAAAAATCTTTAGACAAATCATTAATATCATTTTTATAATGTTCAGAAACAAATTCGCCGGCAAGACTTCCCAAACTTCTTCCAACAGATGCCACTTCCAGAGAATGCGTCAGTCTGTTGTGCACAAAGACACTTCCGGGCAAAGGGAAAACCTGCGTTTTATTTTGAAGTCTTCGGAAAGCTGAGGAGAAAATAATTCGGTCAAAATCTCTCTGAAAATCTGTTCGCGAAACCACATTCTGCTGATGATTTCCCGTGCGCTGATTGGTAAAAATTGAATTAAGATCCATATTGGTTTCAAAAATAAGTCATTTTTATTTTTAACGGAATAATATTTGAGTTTTTATGGAAAAAAGTCATTATGCCAGAAGGTCCAACGATCGTTTTGATGAAAGAAGATCTCCAGAAAATGCTGGGTGAAAAAGTGGTTTCCGCAGCCGGAAAAGCAAAGATCGATAAAGATGAACTTATAGGAAAAATCCTTAAAGAAATCAGGCTTTACGGCAAACAAACCTATTTAATTTTTGATGACGTAAGTGTCAGAATTCATCTGCTAATGTTCGGATCCTACGAAGTTGATGAGCAGACCAAACCGGATAAATCCCTGCAACTGGGTTTAACATTCAAAATAGGAAAAATGTTTTTCTACACCTGCTCTGTGAAGATGATTGACAATGAGGTTTTGAAAACCATAGACTGGACTGCCGATGTGATGAGTGATGACTGGGATCCGAAAAATGCCAAAAAGAAAATGAAAGCACTGCCTAAACTTATGGTTTGTGATGCGCTGATAGATCAGGATATTTTCTCCGGCGTTGGGAATATTATCAAAAATGAAGTGCTTTTCAGAATCGGTGTTCATCCGGAAAGTCTGGTTTCAAATTTTCCAACCAAGAAATTAAATGATTTATTAGAAGAAGCCAGAAACTACAGTTTCGATTTTCTGAAATGGAAAAGAACAGATGAGTTGAAGAAACACTGGCAGATCTATCACAAAAAAAAATGTCCCAAATGCGGTGAAGATGTCATCCGGAAAGATACCGGCAAAGGAAAACGCTCCAGTTTCTTTTGCGAAAAAGATCAGAAATTATATTGATTCTTAAACTTTCTCATTCTTAAATGATTGCGGATCTTTAACTTTTCAGAGGTTTGATTTCAATTTAAATTTACTTATCATTGGCGAAAATTTTACTTATGAAGAATAAATACTTATTGATTTTATCTCTGGTTTCGTCGTTTGCTTTTGCTCAGAACACTATTTCGTTTGAAAGTTCGGAAGCTTACAATCTTGGAACTGTTCAGGGACAAAATGGTTGGGAAGTAACGCTTAACAATGATGAACAGCCAATCGCCAATCAAACAATCTCAAACGAGAAAGCTTCTGAAGGAACACAATCTCTTAAAATAAGTGTAGATACTGCAGAAGATTTTGGATGGTTCCCAATTTTCGGAGCAGCAAAATTGTTTGACAATCCTTATAATTACCAGACTACAACGGTAGAATTTGATGTTTTCATCACAGAATTGGAAGGTTCTACTTTTGAGTTCGGGACTTTTGGAATTGTGGAGACAGACGAGTTTATGCCGATTTCCATCTATTCTTTTAATTATACAGGAAATCTTGAAGTTGTCAAAAATGAAGATTATGATTACGAAAATGCTGATTTCACTTGGGAAGCCAACAGATGGTACAAACTGAAAACAGTCACTTCGGAAAGCAAAATCGATTTCTATATTGATGGCGTTCTGATTCATTCGATGGAGAATTTTGCTAAGACTAATATTACCGGAATCAACTTTGTTCACGACAATTTCGGAGGCAGTGCGTACATCGACAATCTGAAGATCAATGATGAAGTGATGGCAGTAAGTGATGTGACAAAAGGTACTATCAAGCTTTATCCAAACCCTGTCAAAGATGTTTTGAAACTTAATCTTCCAAATGGCGAAAAAGTTGCCAACATCGAAGTTTACAATACAGTTGGACAAAAGGTAGCTGACTTCAAAAATGTGGAAGAAGTTAACTTGAGCCAATTGAAATCAGGTAATTACATTGTCAATCTGAAAAATACAGCTGGCAAAACTTACAGTTCTAAAATCATTAAACAGTAAGATTACAAATATCAAATCCCGTTCATTGAGCGGGATTTTTTATGGAATTAACCTGAGAATTAAATATCTTTATCCTAAATTATCAAAGCAATGCCAGCAACCCTTAACAAAGAAACCCTCAACTTCCTTTCAACCCTTGAAATCAATAACAACAGAGAATGGTTTAATGAAAACAAGCAACTTTATCTGGATGCTAAAGCGAATGTTGAGAGTGTCGTGAATGAAATCATCTCCGAAGTTGCAGAATTTGATGCCAGTGTTGAGCGCTTAGAAGCCAAGAACTGCATTTTCAGAATTTATAAAGACACGCGATTTTCAAAAGACAAAACACCTTACAAAACCAATCTCGGTGCTTCACTCGTAGAGAAAGGTCCGAAAACGCTGAACCACGCCGGCTATTACATTCATTTTGAGCCGGGGAAATCTTTTCTTGCAGGCGGTGTTTATATGACCGAACCCAAGAACCTGAAAGCCATTAGAGAAGCCATCAGTTCCGACGGTGATGAGTTTCTTAAAATCCTAAATAAAAAATCCTTCAAAGACATTCTCGAATTACAGGGAACCAAACTTGTGAAAGTCCCGCAGGGTTTTGACAGGGAAGATCCAATGGGCGATTATCTGAAGTTCAAGCAGTTTACAGTTTTTCATCCATTGTCTGATGCTGATGTTCTGGATAAGGACTTTGTGAAGAATACCGCGAAGGTTTTGAAGGAGATTTATCCTTTTAACCGGTTTTTGAACGAGGCGATTGGTAGGTAATTTTGTAAGTAAACAAATAATAGAGATCCAGAATGAAAACAGACCATAAAATAATTGAGTTATTCGGTAAGACTTTGATTCAGAAGTTGGTGTTGGAGGCGCCATTCAAGGTGGATATTAAAGTGGCTGAGCAAGCTTGTTTCTTTTTCGTTAAGGAAGGCGAATTTGAATATAAAGTTGATGAGGAGAAAGTCAATATTCCTACCAATTATGCTCTGTTTTTAAATTGCGTCAACTTTGGAAAACAACTGCACAATTCTGGTTCGGGCAGCAATTGTGAAATCGTGATTGTGACTTTCCATCCTGAGATTTTGAAGAAAATCTACGACCGCGAATTGCCTGTCATCCTTCAAAAACCTAAAGTTGCAATTTCCAACAAGTCGAGTGAAAAGATTAACAATGACTTCCTGATTCAAAAATATATTGAAGGTCTGTTGTTCTACTTTGAAAATCCAACGCTTGTGAATGAAGATATTCTGATCCTTAAATTAAAGGAGATTGTACTCTTATTATCACAAACACAAAATGCAGACGCGATACAGGTCATCCTTTCCCAGTTGTTTTCGCCTGCTACCTACACTTTCAAACAAGTTATAGAAGCACATTTGTATTCCCAATCGTCGATTGAAGAATTGGCGAGCGAGAATAATCTAAGTCTGTCGTCATTCAAAAGGGAGTTTGCCAAATTGTACAACGATACGCCTGCCAATTACATCAAAAACAAAAAGCTGGAGAAAGCGGCAGAACTGCTGCTGGTTTCCAATGAACGCATCAGCGATATTGCTTTTGATTGCGGCTTCAATGATCTTACTAATTTCACTAAGAGTTTCGGCGAAAAATACCATACTACACCAACTAATTATCGTTTGAACCAAATTGCCAAGTAATTGGACGAATCCACAAAAGCTTTCATATTTATCAGTCGCATCTTTGTACTGTCAATAACGACAAACAATTTAATACCAAAAATTAAGATGAAACTATTAAAATCAATGATTGCTTTTGTAATCCTGTTCGCAGCAGCAAACGTAAATGCTCAAAACAAAAACAACACTCAGAAACCAACCATCATTTTCGTGCACGGTCTGTTTGCAGACGGCTCCAGCTGGAGCGAAGTGATTCCTACTCTATTAGCCACCGGTTATGATGTCATCTCCGTACAAAATCCTACATCATCCTTAGCCGAAGATGTGGCTTACACCAAAAGAGCGATTGACAGAGCTGCGGGTCCTGTGATATTGGTTGGACATTCGTGGGGTGGATTCGTGATTACCGAAGCAGGAAACGATCCCAAAGTGAAAGGTTTAGTTTATGTAGCAGCATTAGCGCCTGACAAGGGCGAAACACTTCCGGGCTTGTCTGCAACAGCACCAGCCACAGAATTGGGGAAATATTTTGCTCAGAGTAATGGCTATATGACCTTAACCAGAGAAGGCGTGCAAAAAGTATTTGCGGAAGATCTGTCTCCAAGCCAGCAGGATGTAGTCTATGCTACACAGAATGCTGCCAATGGAAAAGTATTCGCTGATACTGTGACTGTGGCTGCCTGGAAAACAAAACCAAGCTGGTTTGTAGTAGCAAAAAGCGACAAATCCCTTCACCCGGACTTACAGCGTTTCTTTGTCAAAAGAATGAAAGCAAAAAGCATAGAAGTAGATGCCAGCCACGTTGTGATGATTTCCAAACCAAAAGAGGTATTGAAACTGATATTGGAGGCTGCGAATAGTAAATAGTATAATGCTACCATAAGATAGATTACTCATAACACCTTCAATAAATTCAATAAAAAAGCCATCCGTTTTGGATGGCTTTTGTTATTTTGACAGTTATTTTTTGGAGGCTATCGGTATAGGGTCGGTATACGCATTTTATACTCAAAGCTTGGTTTTAGTTTTTTAGGATTTGGGGCATTTCTGTCATATTGGCAGGATGGTCGATTGCTGTTAAATAGGTAGGTTTTGCCGTCTCTTAGGCTGAATACGATAAGGTCTCCTATTTTCCCGCTAAGGCAATGGGTGATGATGTTGTTTTTGCTTTCTGCCATTTGTGTGTTTTTTTTTGTTGGTGGTAATTGAGATTCTAAAATAGATATTTTATTGATATTTAATTTGATTTTTTTATGGAATATTTTATTAGACTTGTACTGAGTTGTATTTGAATTGTTAAAAAAAACAGTAAATAACCGCAAAAATTTACAGCAGATAAAGAGCCTTTTGATGATTTATAGGAATTAATTATTTATTTTAGTTAAAAAATAATCCCGTTGTTTTTTAGCGCTTATAGATACTATTCTGGTGTGATATGCGCTGTGATGTAGCGGGTATAAATAAGTTAGCTGTCTGGCTAAAACGAAACGTCAAAACAAAAAAAATGAAAAATATTTTAATTATAATTTTTACATTAACATTGTTGACTAACTGCAGTAAATTGCAAAAACAAACTACGGTCGAAAATGAAAGAATTGAACTTGTTCCGGAACCAGACAAAGCGGAAAGATTAAAGTATGAAGCAATTGAAAAACTAAAAAAATCAAATTGTACTTTTAACGAAACTGACACATCACTTTCTGGAATTATTTTAAGGGATTCTGAAAGTGCTACAAAAATTGTTGGTTCAGAAAATATTATTGACAAATTAGACCGTTATCTATTTTATTCAAAACTTGAAAGCGAAACTCTAACATTAACGCAACATCCAGGAGATAGTAAAAACCAAATTTCAATTATTAAAGTTGAGAAATCGAATAAAGCAAGTTATGGATTTAAACAATTAAATATTGACACTTTTCAAACAGGAAAAGGAATAAAATTAGGCTTGACAAAAAAACAAATTATTGAAAAACTTGGAAATTATTATGCACCAATTGACAGTACAAAAGGTTTTATTGAACTTTACTATGTAATTGCAAAACCGAAAGACAGTAAGTCGGAAATTTTAGATAATAATAATATGCCTAGATATTTTGCGAGTTATAAATTAAGGAATGACAGATTAGAAAAATTTGAATTTGGATTTGAATATCCGTAACAAAAAAGCCCGAACAGCTAACAAGGGCTTTGCAATAGTGGGGCGAAACTGCAAAGTTCAACTTTCGATTGAACTTTTGTGCAAAATTGAAGTTTTGTGCTTCGATTGCCCCACCATCGCAAAGCCCCAAAATGTTAGCAGAAATTTTAAACCAATATTACGTAATGAAACAAATTTTACAAATTTTAATCTTATTAATTATTTTTTCTTGTAACAAAATTGAAGTTTCTAAAACTGAAGTTGAAGCAATTGATAAAGTTATTCAATTTTATGGTGGGCAAGTAAATCGCTCAATTGGATTTAAAACTGCAAATTGGAAAAAAACAGATTATTTTGAATTGCAAGTAAGTAAAAGTGATTTATTGAATAATGAACAAAGATATCTAACAGAGCAAGCTGGAAATATTGCTTATATATTTTACACCAATTTAAAAGATGAGAAGTCAAATTATAATGAAATACGAGTTAAAATCGATTTAGATAATGGAACTTCTCAAGAATATAATTTTTCCACCACAGAATTGAAAGAAATTGAAGAGTTATATCCTGAAATTGAAAAAACAAATAATTTTATTAGAGATGCTGATTATAAATCTCTTATTAGAGATTCTGATTATAAATCTCTTGCAACTCAAAATGGAGAAATTGGTGTTACTGAAAATTCGTTAAAAAATGTCTTTGATCAACGAACATCAGAATTTGGAAATATTAAACAAATTCAAAATCAAGGATTTAGTTTCCATAAATCTGAATATCGTGGAGACTTTATAAATGTAAAAGAAGTAATACTTTTTGACAAAAATGCTGAAGATATGATTTTAAGTTATGATCGTAAAACAAAAAAATTAATTGCAATCCATTAACCATAAAAAAAATTCTGCTAACAAGGGTTTGGCAATAGCGGGCGGAACGTCTAAAATTCAAGTTTTATGCTTCATTAAAATTTGTATTTTAGTTGAAAATTTTGGCTTCGATTTGCCCGCCATCGTCAAGCCTCGAAACGTTATTAATTCTCTTCAATGCTAAAAAAAACAACCCTCACCCTCGCCTTCCTCCTCATCTTAAATGCCTGCACCACCCAGCAAAAAACATGGACAGAGAATGACTGGTATGCCTACATCAAAACAAGCTCTGAAAAACTGGAGCCTGCCAAAATTTACGAGTTCACGGATGGCATCATCAGAATGCACGGCGAAAATGTTGGCTATCTGATGTCTAAAAAAAGCTATTCCAACTTTGAACTTACGCTGGACTACCGATGGAATCTGGATGAGCAATACAAAGGAAAAGGCAAGAAAAACAGCGGCGTGATGTACAATATTCCGACCGACTCGCCGGACAAGGTTTGGCCGAAAGGGATTCAGTTTCAGATCAAAGAGAATACGACAGGGGATTTTGTGTTCCTAGATCTGGTGGCTGCGAAAGTGAATGGCAAATTGGTGGAGCCCGGCGCAAGCGTAACGTCTCCAAAATTTCTGGAGAATGAAAAACCTTACGGCGAATGGAATTCTATTGTCATCAAATCTCTCAACGGCAAGATCACCCAATATCTGAACGGAAAGCTGGTGAACGAAGCGACAGAAGCCACTTCTGTGGAAGGCAGAATCTCGTTGAACTATGAAGGCTCTGCAATTGATTTCAGGAATGTGAAAGTGAAACAGATCTCGAAATAATATAAGTAAGTCTCTTAAAACATTAGAATTGCTTTTTATAACATATAGCAAAAGCTTTTGTTATCATTTGAAATATCGTAATTTAGCAAAAGGTGTTACTCTATCTGCCAACTCTTTCGTCAACATAAAACTATTAACCATATTAATTTAAATGAGAACAACATTTACAACCTTACTTTTTAGTATTCTGCTTATTTCGTGCTCCAGAGATGATGACCAGACAAGCGACGATCAAATCTTTAATGGACCCCTGATTACGAATGTTAAAATTGATATGAACAGCACGAAGAACTGGCTGTATACAACGGGTCTCGACTTTGTTTTCCAATATGACAATCAGAACAGATTAATTAAGAAAACAGGTGATTTTATGCCAGTGCCAAGTTCTCTCGGATTTGATGGGATATTTACCCGTGACCTGTACACTTCTCTGGTTTACACCAATAACAAAGTGAGCGTAAAACTTTTTAGTTCTTTGCCTGATTACATACTTGTGAATGATCCGATTATTTACACCGTCAACAGTTCTAACCAGATTTTGGAAAAGGATATTGCCGGTTATATAAGTGATCATAATAAAAAGCTTCTGTATAAATATCAGGACAACCGATTGGTTGAAATTACTACGACCTACCCCAACAGACTGAATTCGCCGAGTAATCCCAACCATATTATCTACACCACTGTTGAAAGCTTTTCTTACAACGCTGATGGCAACCTGACCAAAACAGAAGCTGTCAATAAACAGAACGGAATTGATACTGGCGTAGTGGTCGTAAGAACTTTTGAGAATTACGACACCTCTACTAACCCTACCAAAAGATTTTCATTACTGGAAGATTATTTTTACCGTTCTCTTTCAAAGAATAATTTCAGAAAATACCACGAAACTTCTTATAGCTTTGGCGCTCCATACAGTTCGACTTCCAAACAATGGACGTTCAGCTACGATGCCAACGGGAATATCATTATTAATTAGGATCGGATTATAATCTGTTGTGTTTTGAAAATCTCTTCAGTATTATAATGAACTTTCGGAATGCTACTATGATAAAGCAACCGATACGCTGTACATTCTGAAATACAAGGCAATCATAGTGGATGATGAAGATTAGGAAGCCTGAAAATTAGATAATTATGAAAAAATATATTATTCTCTGTGTTTTGACAATCCTGATTTTTGGAGCGCTTAACTTTTTAACAACTAAGGATCAAAGACCGGTTGATGGTAATTATTTTCTGGGTTTTCCATTGACTTTTCATATAGAGTCCAGTGAAATGGTTGATCCTGCTCCTCAAAGCGCAGAGGATCTGGTAAGAAACAATTATCTGTTTTTGGTTATTGATGTTTTATTTGCGTTTGTGATAAGTTATATTCTGTGGATACTTTACCAACGATTTGTCAATAGAAATCAAAGTGGAAATGAAGTGTAGAAACAGGTTGCTTCAATGATTTTCGAAATAAATTACATTTCAGAGTTAAATAAAATTTTAAAATAAAAAGGAGTGAATAAATTTTCACTCCTTTCTTATTAATTAGATGACAAATACTCTTTGATTTTATCTTTCGGAATCAAGTCCAGAATGTCGTTCACATCAATGATTTTATGTTTATTAAGAATACTTTCGACAGCTTTTTCTGCACCAGGATGATTGACTAACCTTTCCAATAATCCATAAATGTTGACCATTTTTTTGTGTGTATTTTCTTCATCACCGCCAAACCACGAACCACTGAAATGATGGCTTACATAATTCTTTGGTAGATCCTGAGAAAAGTAGACTGATGGATAAAGCGTAACGCCGTGTTTCAATTTTTGAATCGTGTCGCTGTATCGGTCCGCGCCATATTCCTTCTCCAGCATTTCAGAGAAAATATCGGTGTTGATGCGTTCTACAAAACCGTCCTGCTTTTGGTAATAATCCACAAAATCTTTTGAAAGCTGGTGATTTGGCTCAGCCATCCAGAAAGCTGAGTATGGAACACCTTTCACTTCGAAACCGCAAATTGCCTGCTCATTTAGAAATTCATCCAGAGGAAGTTTCAGTTCCATGTCTGTATCCATATAGATTCCGCCATGTTCATACATTACTTTCGAACGCACATAATCCGAAACAAAAGCCCATTTTTTCTGAGCAAAAGCTTCTTTTACATAATTGTTGTCTTCCAGCGGCGAATTACTTTCGTTCCATTCGACCAACTCAAAATCGGGATGAATCTTTTTCCAGGAATCAATGCAATGCGTTGCCAATTCATTTTTGGGTTGTCCGCCAAACCAGCAGTAGTGTATTTTTTTAGGAATCATATTTAAATATTTTTAATTTATATGGGTGAGAATCTATTACCAATCGCTATTTTCCTTGCAAACATCAAACCTTTATTAAAGATTTCAAAAAAAAAATCCAGCTTCATCATTTTAATGAATTCAGAAAGTTTAATATTTCACTGGAAGTAAATTAAATAATAGGTATGATATTCGTTGCGATTTTCATTAATGATCAAATCAACTTATGGAAGAGCAAACTGACAAGAGATACGAGCCGAAAGCATACGTGCAGATTACAACACCGGAATGGGTAAAAAATGCAACACTTTACGAACTGAATGTGCGTCAGTTTTCTGAAGAAGGAAATTTCAAAGCTGTGGAAAAGCAGCTTCCCAGACTGAAGAAAATGGGCATTGACATCATCTGGCTGATGCCGATCCAGCCGATTGGAGAGCTACATCGGAAAGGAACCCTTGGAAGTTATTATTCGGTCAAAGATTATTTGGGAATCAATTCAGAATTTGGAACGGAGGAAGATTTCAGAAGTCTGGTCACAGCAATTCACTATCTGGGAATGTATGTGATTTTGGATTGGGTAGCCAACCATACCAGCTGGGATAATACAATGGTAAATGACAATCCCGATTGGTATATGAAATCCAGAAAAGGGACTTTTCAATCCACAAGATGGCGCGATTACGATGACATTATTGAGCTGGATTACAAAAATGCCGATTTGAGAAAATATATGACCGATGCTATGAAATTCTGGATCGAAAAGTACGATATTGATGGTTATCGCTGCGACATTGCGAGTTTTGTCCCGATTGATTTCTGGGAAAATGTAAGAGCTGAACTGGATGTCATAAAACCAATTTTCATGCTGGCAGAAGCAGAAGATAAGGAACTTCACAGAAAAGCTTTTGACTCTACATACAACTGGACACTTTGGAATATTCTGCACCTGATCGCTACTAATAACCTGAGTGTAAAAACGCTGACAGAAGCTTACATTGCAGAACACGTTTCTATCTTTCCAAAAGCGGGAATCCGGATGAATTTCATTGATAATCACGACAAAAATTCCTGGGAAGGCAACCAGTACAGCAACTTTGGCGAAGCATTGAAAGCAGTCACCGTTTTTACTTTTTTGATGGACGGAATTCCTTTGGTCTACAGCGGACAGGAAGCAGGACTTGACCGCTCGCTGGAGTTTTTCGAGAAAGATCCGATTGAATGGAAATCCCACGAAAACGAAACCCTCTACACTACCCTTTTTGAATTAAAACATAAAAACCAGGCGCTTTGGAATGGCAGTTACGGCGGCGAAATGGTAAGACTGATGAATGACAAAATGGATCAGGCAATTTCTTTCGTTCGGGAAAAGAACGGCGACAAGGTTTTGACTTTTATCAATCTCAGCAAAGAATCTATCCTTGTGCAATTTGATACGTCTTATGACACCGGGATTTACATGAATCTATTCACAGATCAGCTGCAGACGGTTTCCGAAACTTTGATTCTGACAATGCAGCCGTGGGAATATTTGGTTTTGCATCAGACGACCTCAAAACCTGAATAAACACTAACTAAATCTAAAATATTGGCAGCAAGGTTGCTGATTTAATTTTAAAATCATCAAAACTATGAAAAACGTATTTATTATCTTCCTTTTGATGCTGAACGGCTTGGCATTTGGACAGCAGAAAAAGAGTAAAAAACAAGCCATTACCAAATCGCCAACGCTCCTTCCGCCACCAAGGGTAGACAGATCGGAAAATCTTTCTTCAGAAGATTCTAAAAAATGCTTTGTCTATAAAACTGAGGAACAAAAGGATTCTTCCATTTATGTGACGGAAAATCTTCTGGAATACAACTTGTCAGGAAGCAATGCACGCTTTATAATCACAACCTATAATTATGATGCTTCAATAAAAAGTCAGACCGAAAAAGATTCTCAAATCTACGCACAATCACAAAGGCTGCGTTACATTGACGGAACATACACAATTCAAAAAAATACGCTGAACTTCATACCGGATAAGGCAGAAAATTACCAAAACAAAACTTTTAAATTGATCTACAAACCTAATACGCAGAAAGTTCAGTCTTTAAAAGATGAAGCAAACCTTCAGTATAAAAAAGGAGAATGTTCTGAGCCTATGATAAGCCTTTGAAGTCAGTAGATTATCAGCGAATGAAAAAATTAATATTTAGGTATTGGATCGTTAATGCACTGATTGCTTTTGCATTATTTATCATTTACAGAGTTGTCATTTCTACTTCGGACAGTGTTGATGAAAGTTTTTTTGAATGGTTTTTAGCGATTTTAGAAATTCTGTTGAGTTTAGGATTTTCGCTTCTTTTGCTTGGCGGAATGCTGCTTTCTTCCTTGCTTCTTTTTCTTAATCTTTTCGAAAAAGTCAGGAATAATATTTATCTCTCGATGCTGACATTTCTAGGAATTCCTATGATTGGGATTATTTATATCATTTGGATGATTTTTATGACTTTTGATTGGTCTGGTGAAAATTCAATCTGTTTCTTAACGACTTTCTTGATTTTTGCAGCTGTTTATTCCCTATTCAATTTGATACAGTTTTTAATGTTCAGAAAAAGGATTTCTTCTGCTTTACCTAATTCAGTGGATGTTTAGCGAATACTTAACTTTTTGCCGTTAAACAAATCAAAATGCCAAATTATATTATGAAAAAAATAATCACTCTATTCTCTTTGATTTGCAGCATTTTTACTTTTTCTCAGATTACTAAAAATTACAATGTTGATGGTATTTCCAGAAAAGCGATCATCTATAATTCAGACAAAAAATCTGGTAAGTTACCCGTCGTTTTTGTTTTTCACGGTCACGGTGGAAATGCTGATTTTGCCAGCAAGAGAATCAATATTCAGGATTATTACAAAGATGCAGTTGTTATTTTTATGGAAGGATTACCCGGAAGAAAAGTTCCCGGAATTGATCCAAACGGAACGATGAATGGCTGGCAGATTTTCACAGATGATCTGGAACGCCGCGATGTCAAATTCTTTGATAAAGTTTTTACTGAAATTCATGCCGATTTTAAGATAGATGACAGCAAGATATATTTAGTTGGACATTCCAATGGTGCACGATTCGTGAATGTACTTTGGAAAGAGAGAGGCGATAAAATTACAGCGATATGTTCGGCATCAGCACAAGGCGGCAATCTGATTTCGGGTGCTATTCCGATCTCTGTCTGGATGTATATGGGAAAAAATGACAGAATAGTTTCTTTTGACAGTCAGAAAAATTCCGTTCCAATTGTGAAAGCCAATCTCGGAATTACGACTGACGGAAAAATTGACCATGATAAAACGATTTTTGAAGGTAAAAACCAAACTGAATTGGTGTTGCAGCAAAGTAACGCCGGACACGAATTCCCAAAACAGTCTTTACCGGAAATTGTGGCTTTTTTCAAAAGACATTCTAAATAATTAAAGCTACATTCGCCTTCCTCTTTTTTCATTAATTTAGCATTTCTGTTTTTTTTATTTTAAATTTCATGTCATCAATTTTCAAATCTATGAATCACCAGGACATTCCGGAACTCATCATCACACTGCAAAATGCGGATCTTGAACTTCGTGAAAAATTGATTTCAGAAGGAAAATTGGGCGAAGGCTACAATAGTGAAATGGAAGCCCTTCACAATCACAACGCTGACAAGCTGAATGAAATTATCAACATCATCGGATTTCCAACTGTTGAGAAAGTGGGCAATGAAGCGGCTTATGCAGCCTGGCTTGTGATTCAGCATTCGATCGTGAAACCGGAGTTTATGAAAAAGTGTGCACAGCTTTTGGAAATTGAAGTCAGAAACAAAAAGGCAGATTTTAGAAATCTTGCTTACCTGAAAGATAGAATTGCAACGTTTGAAAACCAACCGCAACTTTACGGAACTCAGTTTGACTGGGACGAAAATGGGGAACTCAGCCCAAACCATTTTGATGATGTTGAAAAAGTTAATCAGCGAAGAAAATCTATCGGACTTAATACACTTGAGGAACAAAAGGAAATCATCCGAGCTCAGGCAAAAAAAGAAAATCATTCGCCGCCCAAAGATCGAATTCTGAGAAAAAAGGAAATGGAAGATTGGAAAAAATCAACAGGCTGGATCAAATAGAGAACAAATGAAAACATTCATTTCAATCATCTTATTTTTTCTGTCATTATCAATATCTGCACAGAATGCTGATAACGAAAAAGTATATGCCAAGGAAAACATTTCAATTTCACTTCATAAAATCAAAGACCGTGGAGAAAAAGTTCCCAATTATCATTTGGTGATTGCTAAAAATAAGAAGATGATTTTTGAAGATTCGGTTTACAGCAAAGTTGGCGAACTGGAATTGCGGGACTTCAACGGCGACGGCATCAAGGATATTCTGATTCAAAACATTTCAGACGTGCGCAGCAACTGGACGTATTTCCTTTACCTTTACGACAGAAAAAGTAAGAACTTCAAGAAAATTAAAGATTTCGAAACCATCAAAAATCCGGAATATAATAAAGAGTCCAAACTCATCGAAAGCTACACGGTTTCGGGACGGGATTATATTCAGTTTTATACAATTCTGGGAAATACAGTCAAAAATTTGGGAGAAACTGTGTATGATGATCATTCTGAAAATGATGACTATGATGGCCAGTATCAAAAAGTATTAGAAAAACTATCAAAATAAATTAATGAAAAGAGTAAGAGTATTTTGCGGATCAAGCTTCGGAACCGACGATATTTTTAGAACACAAGCATATTCACTAGGAAAAACTTTGGCTGCACAAAATATAGGATTGGTTTATGGTGGCGCAAATGTAGGTTTAATGGGAGCAGTTGCAGACGGCGTTTTGGAAAAAGGCGGCGAAGTGATCGGCGTTTTACCCAACTTTTTAAAATCGAAAGAAATTGCCCACGTCCATCTTACAGAATTGATTTTGGTAGAAACAATGCACGAGCGAAAAACCAAAATGAATGATCTTTGCGATGGCGTGATCGCTTTGCCGGGCGGTTTTGGAACATTGGAAGAGTTTTTCGAGATGCTGACCTGGGCTCAGTTGGGTCTTCACAAAAAACCAATTGCAATTCTGAATATCGACGGATTTTATGATGACTTAATTACATTCATCCAAACCACAGTTGACAAAGGTTTTCTTAAAAAAGTAAATCAGGATATGCTCATTGTGAGCGATAATATTGACGATTTGCTGGATCAAATGAAACATTATCAGGCGCCAACGGTTGGAAAATGGATTACAAAAGAAAAACTTTAGAAAAGAAATCCAATGGAAAAACTGCGTCTACATCTCGAAGAAATCATCTCATTAACAGACGATGAATTTGAATTCATCAAACCATTTTTCACACCTAAACGAACTTTGAAAAATCAATTTCTGATTAATGAAGGCGATGATGTCCAGTACGAATTTCTGGTTTTGTCAGGCATTTTCAAAGTTTTTTATCTGGATGAACAAGGTAAGGAATTCATCCTGCAATTTGCAAAAGAAAACTGGTGGATGTCCGACTATCAGGCATTTTTCCAATCTAAAAAAGCAACAATGTACATTGAATGTATTGAGGCCGGCGAAGTTTTAGTTTCGACATTGGAATCGAGGGAAAAATTAGCGTCGGAACTTCATAAGATGGAACATTTTTACAGAACAAAACTCACCAACGGCTACATTGCGCTCCAGCAGAGAGTCAAACTTCTTCTCTCCAGCACGCCTCAACAGCGTTATGAGGAATTTTCAAAACTCTATCCGGACTTATTGCAGCGGATTCCAAAAAAGCTGATTGCAGAATATCTCGGTGTCAGCCGCGAAACGCTCAGCAGACTTTATTCAAAATAAATCAAGTGTGATTACGATCACACTTTTTTTGTGACCTGGCTCCTTCTCTTCGGAGGTTTGTAGAGACTACTTTTGTCTTATCAATTTTAAATCATAATCAATAACAAATTAAAATTATAAGATATGAAAAAGAAAATCTTAATCATCGTTTCAAACGCCAATTCAATTGGCCCAAACAATAGAAGAACCGGAACATTTTTGCCGGAAGTGGCGCATCCGTATGCAGAATTTGAAAACGCAGGATTCCAAACTGATTTTGCATCACTGACTGGTGATACGCCTTATCTTGACGGACTGGATCTTGCCGGCGATCCCGAAAATCTGAAATTCCTGACGGGCGACGGCTGGGCAGAAATGCAGAAAGCAACAAAACTAAGCGATGTGGACACCAGCGTTTACGACGCCATTTTCACGCCTGGCGGATTGGCACCAATGGTAGATATGCCGGACGACTCATTACTGAAAAAAGTGATTGCAGAAACTTACGAACGCGGTGCGGTAGTAGGCGCGGTTTGCCACGGTCCGGTTTCATTATTAAATGTTAAACTTAGCAACGGTGAGTATTTGATTAAAGGGAAAAACATCACTTCATTTACTACTGAAGAAGAAGCAAATTACGCTATTGCCGATGTTCCTTTTGATCTTCAAACGGCATTGTCGGAGCAAGGTGCAATCTTCCACGCAGAAACGCCCTGGACGGATCACAGCATTGCAGACGGAAATCTGGTGACCGGACAAAATCCAGCTTCTGCGAAAAGTGTTGGCGAGAAAATAGTTTCTTTACTAAACAAGACTCATTAATTATGGAAAATCAAGCACAACCTGTTTTTATTTTTGCCAAATGGCAGGTGAAAAATGGCGAATTACAGACCGTTTTGGGACTTATTCCATCACTAATTGAGAATAGTAAAAGTGAAGATGGGAATCTATTTTACAACATTTATCAGGATAATTCTGAACCCAACACCTTAATCCTGCACGAAAGTTACCGCGATATGGCAAGTGTGGAATTTCACAAGAATTCTACACATTATCAGGAAATTGCAGCTACGCAGATCATTCCTCTTTTGGAAAACAGAGAAGTCATTTTAGCTTCCGAATTATTTTTTTGACAAACTAAAAATGCAATTAGACTAAGGCTGGAGTGAAAACTTCAGCTTTTTTTATTATATTAGCTACGAATAAATCTCTTGGAAACTCTCACAGGTTTCTAAAACTAAACACAGCAAAAATGATTAAAGAAAATAAAAAACTGAAAGAGTTGACTTTTGTCGAACTCAAAATGAAACAAAAAAAGTACACGACTGTTGTCAGTATCCTGAGCATTTTTACAATGCTGACCTTAGCATTACTCATCTATTTTGCAATCAAAAGCAACAACTACACCTTTCTGATGCTTTGCGGCGGATCCTCCTTTGCACTTCTGCTTTGCGCAGTTATTCTGAAGAAGGTTGAAGCTGAAATAATGGCTAGGGAAATAGACTAATTTTAAAAACAGCCAAGGGACAATATCCGGGTTCATCGTTTGTAATTTAGAATACGACAGCAGGAATTAGATTTGCAAAAAGATTTCAAATCCTAAATAAATTAATTTAGGGATTATTGTTTTGGCAAAATGTTTGATATAAAAAAATCAAATAAACCTAATTCATAGTTTATTAGATTTATTGATAAGGAGGGCAGTAATGTCCTCTTTCCCAGACAATCCTACATCAATTATATTTAACCGAAGAAGAGAAGCAGCTCAAATTTGTTTCTCTTCTTTTTTTGTACACAAAATGTTTTTTTATAATTAATTTTATATTTACAAAAACAACACTTCATTTTTCCAATGACTTCCAAACCCACAAAATCTGTAGAAACCTTCTACCCACAAACTCCCGAACAGTGGCGTGACTGGCTCAGAGAAAATCACAGCCGAGATAATGGAATTTGGGTCATTCAGTACAAAAAAAAATCCGGCAAACCTTCCATCAGCTGGAGCGATGCGGTGGATGAAGCGCTTTGTTTCGGCTGGATAGACAGTCTGAAGAAAAAATTGGATGATGAAAGTTCCATTCAATATTTTGGGAAGCGAAAACCAAGTAGCACCTGGTCTAAAATCAACAAACTGAAAATAGAAAAGCTGACAGCAGAAAACCGAATGTCACAGGCCGGTTTAGACATCATCAAACTGGCCAAAGAAAATGGATCTTGGGAAATCCTGGACAGTGTGGAAGAAATGTATATTCCGGAAGATTTGGCTCTCGAACTTGCAAATAGAAAAGACGCCGCCGAATTTTTCAACAGCCTGAGCAAGTCCGTCAAGAAAATGATGCTCCAATGGATCGTCCTCGCCAAAAAATCTGAAACCAGACAAAAAAGAATACTCGAAATTGCAGAAGCTGCAGAGAAAAGGCTGAAGCCAAAGCAATTTTAAATTATTCATTTTTTTATCATTCTGAAACACAAACCTCGTTGCCCCTGAGGTTTTCCGATTAAAAATTGTATCACAATTCTTCTTCCTTCATTATGACCCAAATCATACTGTAAATAGTAAGTTCTAATTATTTTTGACCTGAAAAATTATACTATGAATACTTTATCCTGCCCTCTAATCTCTGTTTTGGATTTCGCTTTTTCTAGTGCGGAATTATTCTAAAACTTAACAAAATAAAAAGAGATTATTTAGACAGAAATATGAATATTGACGAACAGATTTTAAAATCATCGGGCGCAAAAGTGAAGGACTACAATGCCGGCGATTTTATTTTTACCGAAGGAAGTTTACCCAATTATTACTACCAGATCATCGAAGGCGAAGTGAAGCTGAATAATCTGACAGAAGATGGCAAGGAATCCATCCAGAATATTGCAGCAAAAGGACACAGCATCGGTGAATTTCTGCTTTTTATAAACAAAAAATATCCGGCCAATGCGGTCGCTATTTCGCCCTGCAAAATACTGAGGATCTCGAAAATAAAATTTCTGAAAATGCTGGAGGATAACCCGGATCTCAAAGCCGATATGATCAAAAATCTGGCAGACTCACTGTTTTCAAAATTTGTGATGCGCCAGATCATTTCCATCAAAAATCCGGCAACAAAACTGAAAGTCTTAATGGATTACCTCAAAAGCTCACAATCCGAAACTGCCGCTTTTTCCTTTCAGATTCCGCTCACCAGACAGCAGATGGCAAGCCTCACCGGATTGCGTGTGGAAACAACAATCCGGACTTTGAAGATTATGGAAAAAGAAAATATTGTCAAAATCAAAAACCGTAAGATTTTTTACTGATCAGATTAATAGTAGATCTTTCCCTTTACGATTTTCAGGATGCCTTCTTTCTCAAAAGTTTTGATATTCCTGATCACAGTTTCTACCCGCAATCCGGTCATTGCAGCAATCTGTTGACGTGTCAGAGGTGTGTAATAAGAATATGGTTTCTGATCCTGGCTGAAACTTTTATGATAATCCAAAACCCCTTTTATTCTTACATTCGCGTAAAGGGATGAATTGTTTTCCAGCATAATGTACTTTTGATAAAGCCTTTCTGCAAGGAAATTATTGACATCTCTGGCCACTTTTGGATGATCGTCCAGCAACTGGATGAATTTCTCCTTAGACAGTCTCAAAACCATAGCATCCTCAAAAACAACCGCATTCACAGGAAAAGTATGATCTATAAACAGCAGCATTTCGCAGACACTCAGCCCTTCGCTCAGGATAGCAAAGATCAATTCCTTGCCCTGCTCATTGTAATGGTTTAGCTTGATACTTCCGGAAATAATCTGATAATAATTCTTTGGCGTCTCGAATTCACTGAAGATGGTATCGCCTTTTTTGTAATGTTCTGTGGTTGCGCCGTAAGATTCAAGAAGCGCTTCTGGTATCAGCATAATTTGAAATTCATAGTTTGACACACCGAATTTACACAAACTATTTGTACATCAAAAATATTATAGGACATAACAACAGCATTTAATATAAATAAGGATTTTCGAGATGTGAAACCGTTATGATCCTAATCATAAACAATCTTCTGTATTATTTTTAATTTTGAATATTGTTAAAATACGGCTTTACCATCTTTAAATAAAGGGAATTAACAAAACAAAAATAGCGTATATGAATAAAAAGAAAATTTTGATCTTTGATGATGATACTGCTACACTTGAGGTCGTTTCTATCATATTTCAGGAGATTGGATATGAGGTGGAGATTGCGGAGACGGCAGATCATATTCTATCTGTGGTCAGCGTTTTCTTACCGGATTTGATTCTGATGGACATCAACATCCCGATGATTGGCGGCATAGAAGCTACCCGACTCCTCAAAAATCACGAGTCCTACCACTCTATTCCCGTAATATTTGTGACGGCTAAGAATGACATTGAAAAGATTTCTTCTCGGTCTTCCGCAGACGGCTTTCTCTCCAAACCCTTTAATATCGATGAGCTGGAAGAGATTGTTGCCAAGCTGACTTCAGGCAGACAGACACAATCCTGATAATATTTCCGAAATATTTGACAATTCGTACTGCCGGACCATTTGCGGCACAGCTTTTAATCTACTGATTGCATAACAAAGATCTCACTTGCTAAAATAATCGGTATGAATAAAAATTACGTAGTCTATTCAGTTGTCCTCGGTGGCTTTCTAATACCTTTCAAAGGAATGGGTCAGCAGAAGGAGCAGAAGAGTTTCTCCCTTTTTAATCCTGTTCCCCGCGAGCAGATGAGAGAAATGGAAACCGACCGTCCCGATGTCACCGAATCTCCGTACACCGTAGATGCAGGCCACTTCCAGTTGGAAACCGACCTCGTAAGAAGCATCAGAGAGAAAAGCGAAACCACGCAGACCAATGCCCTGCTTATCAACCAGATGAATCTAAAAATCGGGATCACGGGATCTACAGCACTTCAGATTGGTTTCCAGACTTATGGCAGACATAGCGAAAAGGAGCTTGACACTGATGAAAAAGAAATCACCGACGGTCACGGCGATCTCACACTCCGAATCAAGCAGAATCTGATTGGCAACGATGGCGGGAAATTCGCACTGGCATTGCTGCCTTACGTGAAATTCCCAACTTCCAAATATGAAGACAGCCGCTTCGAAGGGGGATTGATCGTCCCGATGCAGTACCAGCTTCCCGGAGAATGGCATCTCGGATTTCAGGTAGAGGTTGATCGTCTTAAAGATCAGGATGAGCAGGCGATGCACACAGAATTTCTGCAAACGCTTACCATCACGCACTCTATCATCAAAGGTCTGGACGGCATTGCGGAAACCTATTACACCTACGATTTCAAGGCGCACCATTTCTCCAATTACATCAATGCCGCCTTCCAGATGGATGTTGCCAGAGACTTCAAACTCGACGCAGGACTGAATCTTGGCATCCAGCATACGGCTGCGAAAAATTTTTTTGTGGGAGCTTCTGTGAGGCTGTGATGATCTTGATTTTAATATATAAGTAAACCTTGCCTAGAAGTGAGGTTTTTTTATGTGATTGATTAACAATAGATGTATAAAATCTCAAAATATTAAAAACAACTAACATTTTAACTTTTTATTTATTTTGAAGTTGGAATATAATTATTAATAAATTACATTTGGAGATATAAATATTAATAACCATAAAACTAATAATGCAAAATAATGGATACAATTACTCAAAGTTTTTTAAGCGAATTTGTTGAAAGCAAGAATTATTCTAGTTATAATAGAAGTACACAGTTTGAACACTTTATAAATTATTGTATAATTAATAAAGAATATGATTCAGTTTCATTTGATGAAAAACAAATTTCTACTGGAAATAATACTCAGGGAATTGATGGTATTGGTATTATTGTTAATAATAAATTGTGTAATTCAACTTCTGAAATTCAAAATTTAATAGAATTAAATAGAACATTAACTGTGACATTTATTTTTATACAATCAAAAACATCATCAAATTTCGATGGTAGTCAAATTGATAATCTTTTTAGGTGGACAAAAGTTTATTTTCAAGAAAATGGTGATTTATTCGTAACGGATGAAATGAGAAATTTTATTGAAATGAAAACTTTTATTTTCGACAATTCAAAGTTTATGAAGGATAGAAATCCAATCTGCAACTTATATTTTTGTTCAACAGGTACTTGGAACAATGATGAAAACTTAGTACAAATAATTAATTCAAATATAAAGGAATTAGAAAATTTAAGCTTATTTGAAAAAGTGCATTTTAATCCCTGTGATGCAAAACTAATACAGAAACTGTATAGAAAGACAAAAGAACCGGTCGAAGCAAGTATCAAGTTTGAAAAAAAAGTTACAATTCCCACGATTCCACAAATAAAGGTTGCATATTCTGGAATGCTTCCCTTCTCGGAATTTAAAAATATTATAATTGATGAATCAGACAATATCAAATCTGTCTTTGAAGATAATATTAGGGATTACTTAGAACAAGATCAAAATCCAGTTAATTCAGACATTTCAAACACTCTTAAAGAAGGTAATCTCGATTCGTTTTGCATTTTAAACAATGGGGTAACAATAGTAGCAGAGGAATTAACAGGTGCTGGTGACAATATTACTTTAATAAATTATCAGATTGTCAATGGATGTCAAACTAGCAATGTGCTTTATGAAAATCGCCATTTGCCTGATATTGGAAATATGCATATTCCAATAAAAATTATTGTTACAGATAACAATGAAATAAAAAGTCAAATTACACGAGCAACAAATAATCAAACTGCAGTTGATGCCGTAGAGCTTGAAGCGCTTTCAGAATTTCAAAAAAACTTAGAATATTATTTTAAAGCTTTACCTTCTGATCAAAATAAACTATACTTTGAAAGAAGAACTAATCAATATAAAGGTAATGACGACATTCCATTAAACAGAATTATTAATAGAGAAGGTTTAATAAAATCAATGTCAGCGATGTTTTTAAATAAACCTCATCTAGTAGCGGGATACTATGGAAAATTGGTTCAAGATATGGGAGAAGATATTTTTAATAGAGAACATGATCAAATTTCTTATTACATAAGTTCTTTAACATATTTTAAGCTCGAAGAATTATTTAATAGTAATCAATTTGATAGGATAACAAGACGATTTCGTTATCAAATAATTATGATCTTTAGGTTTCTTGTATGTAAAACGCCAGTTCCAAATATTTTACAAAGAGGACAAACAAAGAAACAATGTGATGCTATATTAATTGTTTTAACTGATCCTGAGAAAACTTTGGAGTATTTTAAGTTTGCTGATGATTTTTTAAAAAGTGAAATTATAAATCTTGACTTTGATGATAGAAAAACAGTCGAACGAAAAAACACTACGGATGCTATTAACGATAAACTAACAGAAATATATTTACACAGCTAAACCTTAATTTATTATTCCCTGCGAGCGCGTGCGTCCCGCTCCTAAAATGGCACGACCCACATGCTCTTACCAGCAGAATAAAACCACCAAACCCTCGCCCACCAGCGAGGGTTTCCTATTTCATCCACCAGCCTATCTTTCTACAAAACATTCTATGGAATCTAATAAACACGCAGTTGCGCCCCAAATTAACAGAATCAAAAATTGCAAAGGATAAACTTCTTCAACACTTATCCACAAGGTGTTTACAACAGCGAAAAGGATTTCCACAAAGCATTCACCTTATAAAAGTAACCTATAATAACATTCTGGTACTCTATAACAATACTCTGGTAACCTAGAACAATACTCTGGTAACCTAGAACAATACTCCGGTAACCTAAAACAATACTCGGATAACCTAGAATAATACTCCGGTAACCTAGATTAATACTCCGGTAACCTATAACAATACTCCGATAACCTATAACAATACTCCACTACTCTATAACACTACTTTTGCCCCGTAGATGAAATTTGGAGTTTTTTAGAATAGCTTTTGTTTTTTCAAAGATGATAAGATTTTACTTCAGGATGAGATTGTCTTTCGTAAACTGTTGGTATGTGATTTTCAGGGAAAGTCAAAGATTGGTCTTGATCACTTGCGGGTTTCCAGTACAAATAGTCAACGAGTAAAAAATCAGTGATCTTTCAGCATTTAGCCTTGTCAAAATTCAAAACCAAAAAACCTCTCAATTGCTTGAGAGGTTTTGCTTTTTTAATCATTTAAGTAATGTAAGTTTTCAGATTACATAACGTTAAATGTCATTTCAAAGCTTACTTGATGCTTTCCAAAGTTTCGAACTTGGCATAAGATGCTTTCAGGTGATGCAGCTGGTCAGAAACCAAAACTGTACTTTCCGGGCAAAGATCACCACTCTCCAGGGCATCTTCGTAGGCATCAATGGCTGCTTTCTCTCCGAAGACTACATTTTCCAACGTCGATTCTTCTTTGTCAGACACAAATGTATTTTTCACATCGATCCAGGCTCTGTGGAATGCCCCGGAAACACTGGTAGAGTTATCTGCTTCGCCACCTTTGAGATTGATCAGATTGATGAGATCATTTTTCATATCCGTAGATCTTGAAACCATATCGTCGTAAGTAGATCTAAGATCGGAATGGGTTTCCCAAACTTTGTCTTCCACTTTTGCGAAGCCCGCAATTCTGTCGTTTGTAATGTTTAAAAGATCGTTCAGTACCGGAATTGATTTGTCGTTGTTCATAATAATATTTATTTAGTGTACCAGTGATTTTGCAATAATGGTGCCCGCTAAGGCTATAAACAGACTTTGTGAAAACATTATATTTTATGGTTAATTAATTTCACAATTCACTCAAACTACTAAATGTTAAGTCCAAATTTTAACATTACAACTTGAAATTGTTAGCCTTTCAAAAATTATATGATACTGATAAAATAGGAAAATTAAGAGCAATCTGATTCTAAGTCAGTCTCAAAGTATTGATGGCAGTGACCCATTCTGTCTGATTGCAACGTGGGCAGCTGTGATTTCCGGCTTGCAGCTTCTCGGTATTTCCACAGTAAGTGCAGGCATAGATATTCTCATCTTTGATTTGCTTTGACTTTTTCTGGTAAGGCTTTGGCAGAACCGGCAATCCGTATCCTACTTCGTCATCCTGATAGTAGTAAAAACTGATATTTCCGGTCGTCTCCAGAATGGCAGTCTTAACTTGTCCAACGTGCTCTATAGATTCCTGGCGCATCTCGGAGAAAAACTCATCCTTGGCAAATGTGTGATCCTTATGGACACCCAAAACAAACTTCCCTTCTTCGATCACATAGATTGGTTCGCCTTCGATGACATTCTCAAACTTCTCGCTCTTCATCGCAAAAAAGGTGATGGTTCTGTAGAGTAAAATGATGGAAACGAAAACAATGAACGACGGAATGATGGCTAAATCTTTTGTAAACATCGGGTCGCCAGCTGCAGATCCTAGTGCAATGATAATCGCCACCTCAAAAAGCGAAAGCTGCCGAACGCCTTTTTTGCCGGACAATCGCAGGATGAGTAAAACCATGCTGAACATTATGAGGGTACGAATGACGATTTCCAAAGCAAAGCTAAAATCCAGGTCGCCGATAAACAGTTTGTTCCAGTCTAAATCCATAATATTTTTTGAAGTGATTAATATTTTTTAGAGGTTACAAAATTCCAGCCACATCTTCTGATCATGAATTTTAGGATTCGATTCCTAAGATCATTAACCAAAAAAAAGACTGCCAAAAAATTGACAGTCTCGAACGATAGAATTGTAAAATTTATTTTGCTTTAAAATACACTCTTCTATTAGCTTTGTTTTTCCATTCAGGACACTTTGAAGCAGGGTCACATTCAGGATATTTCAAATCTGTTTTACCATTTCCGATAGCTTCTAATTTTGAAGAACTGGCACCGTTTGTAATCAGGTATTGTTTTACGTTATCTGCTCTTCTTTGAGAAAGCGACTGATTGTATTCTGCAGTTCCTCTCGTATCAGTAGCTCCTACAACTACATAAGATGCATTGTTTGAATTGATATAGTTGATTGCACTGTTAAGAATTGGAGTGTTGTTTGGCAAGATTCTGTCGGAATTCAAATCAAATTCGATACCGCTCATTGCAGTTTCGTCAGAAGATACCATACCGTTTCCTGAGTTGGTATTTGTCAAAGGACAACCACCGTTTTCTACCGCACCAGGCACAGTTACACACTTATCATTAAGGTCGATTACACCGTCAAGATCTACATCCAGTGCTACACCAGCACCGTCAACTCTTGCACCAGCAGGTGTATCAAGCTGTCTGTCCCAATCGTCGCAAACACCGTCATTATCAACATCTCCTGTTTTACACAATTTGATGTTATCCACTTTAGTATTCAACTCATCGATTTTGGAATAGATATCCTGCAATGGATCGTGCCACATTACGCTATTGGTATTTTTACCTAAGTGAATTGTAAGACCCAATGTTGTATTAAAGAAATTGTCAGAAGTATGAGAACTGATTCTGTTCACAGCACTGTACTGATCGTTTCCGCCACCGTCGAATTGCTCGTCTCCTGTTACAACATACATCAATCTTCCTTCGATGTCTACTCTGTTGCTGATTTTATATTTCAAACCTGCACCAGCCTGTCCGAATAATGAATTAAATTTGAAAGGCTTTCTCTCAGTCGTCATTCTCTGACCAATTTCATCCTTTTGGTAAGCTCTGTAAGCCAGTACACCTACACCAGCATAACCGTGAAGTGCCCATCTGTAAGGAGATTTGTTATCTACTCTTCTCAAAAGGTTTGAGAAATTAACGTCTCCCAATAATGAGATCGCATCGTACTGAGTTCTTCCTGCAACCTGAAGATTAGCTGCTGCGTTCGCAGGTGCTGCATCTTTAGTGTTAAAATAGCCTTGTCTAGTCTCACCACGATCGTACTGCAACTTCAAACCAAATGCATGAGAAATTGCCTTATCAATACTGAAATAAGCTGAGTAGCCTACAAGTGTATTACCATTGCTGATAGATTTCAGGTCTGCATTCTGCATCCACGGAATACCACCACCAAAGGAAACAGACCAGCTGTTTAAACTTGGAGGAGCACTCATAGGAGTTTCCATAGAAGTTGTGTTTGTAGTTGAAGTTGTCTGCATAGTTTCTTGCGAGAACATCACTGCCGGGCACGCCAAGGCCAACGACAAAATAGCTAATTTTGATTTCATATAAAATAAATTTTAATTGTTTTACTTAATAAAAGTATAATTGAACTAATTATACTACACCTTCCTAAAAACCGCAATATTTAGTGGAGTGCGTTCGTTTATCCAATTACCATACCAATAATTATATTACCTTATTATTTTGAATTATTCAAAACACCAAAACCTTGATTTCATTAAGCTAAAACCACTAAAAAACAAGCATTTAAAATTTATCTAAGACAATCAAAATCAAATAAAAAAAACCTCTCAATCGCTCGAGAGGTTTCATTTTTATATTAATAATGAATTACAAAGTCATCAAATTCATCATTCATCAATGTAAATTACATGTAAGCTTCAATCGGCTCACAAGTACAAATCAGATTTCTGTCGCCATACGCTTCATCAATTCTGGCAACTGTAGCAAAGAATTTGTGCGTTCTCACCCACTCCAACGGATAAGCAGCTTTCTCTCTGCCGTAAGGTTTGTCCCAAGAATCTGAGATCACCAATTGCTCTGTGTGAGGCGCGTTTTTCAACACATTGTTTTCTCTGTCTGCATCGCCGTTTGCAATCTCGTCAATTTCTTTTTTGATGTTGATCAGTGCTTCTGCAAATCTGTCGATCTCGTCTTTGTTTTCAGATTCTGTTGGTTCTATCATTAATGTTCCGGCTACAGGGAAACTCACTGTTGGTGCGTGGAAACCATAATCCATTAAACGTTTGGCGATATCAGCTACTTCAATTCCCAAAGTTTTGAACTGACGGAAATCCACGATACATTCGTGTGCTACTCTTCCTTTGTCGTTCGCATAAAGGATTGGGAAATGCTCAGCTAAGATTTCTTTCAAATAATTAGCATTAAGGATTGCGTGCTCGGTTGCTTTTTTCAAACCTGAAGTTCCCAACATTTTGATGTAAGCGTAAGAGATATTAAGAATTAATCCAGAACCATACGGTGCTGCTGAAATCCCTTCTATCGCTTCTTTTCCGCCAATTGAGATATTGGCGTTGGTTGGTAAGAATGGAACCAAATGTTCAGCCACGCATATCGGACCAACACCAGGTCCGCCACCACCGTGAGGAATTGCGAAAGTCTTGTGAAGATTCAGGTGACAAACATCTGCACCGATATTCCCCGGACTTGTGAATCCAACCTGCGCATTCATATTCGCACCGTCCATATAGACTTGTCCGCCGTGCTCGTGCGTCAGTTTTGTAATTTCCTTGATATTCGCATCAAAGAATCCGTAAGTAGAAGGATAAGTAATCATAATACAAGACAGATTCTCAGAATGCAATTCGGTTTTCGCTTTGAAATCTTCAAAATCGATTTCTCCATTTTCAAGATTCTTGACAACTACGATCTTCATTCCAGCCATCGCTGCAGAAGCCGGATTGGTTCCGTGCGCAGATTGTGGAATCAGAACGATATTTCTGTGGCCTTCGCCTCTATTTTTATGATATTCTCTGATGACCATTAGTCCGGCATATTCGCCTTGCGCACCAGAGTTTGGTTGAAGGGAAGTTCCTGCGAAACCAGTGATCTCAGCCAGGTCTTTCTCCAATTCTTTGATCATTTCCTGATAACCGCCAGCCTGATCTGTTGGTACAAATGGGTGAACACTTCCCCATTCTCCCCAAGATAAAGGGATCATTTGAGTGGCTGCGTTCAGTTTCATTGTACAAGAACCCAAAGAAATCATAGAATGTGTCAAAGACAAATCTTTTCTTTCCAGACGTTTGATGTAGCGCATCAATTCTGTCTCAGTATGGTATTTGTTGAAAACTTCTTCTTCAAGGATTTTATCTTCTCTCAACAATTCTGCCGGGATAGAATACTCTTCCTTCAAAGTCACTTTGTAACCTTGTTTCCCTTTGAACTGAGCAAATGCCTCGATCAAATGGTTCAGTTTTTCAACCGTCGTTGTTTCATTAATGGAAATACTTACGATGCCTTGGGAGAAATAATTAAGATTGATTTTCTGATCTCTCATTTTCATTCTCAAAGATGATTTCTCTTCCTCGTGCAATCTGAATTTCACGGTATCAAAAACTGGCTCATCTACAATGTCATAACCCAAAACTTTGAGCGCATCGCCTAAAGCATTGGTTTTGAAATGGATCTGGTCAGCGATAAAGTTTAACCCTTTAGGTCCGTGATAAACAGCATACATACCAGCCATTACTGCAAGAAGTACTTGAGCAGTACAAATATTGGAAGTTGCTCTTTCTCTTTTGATGTGCTGCTCTCTTGTTTGAAGCGCCATTCTCAATGCACGTTTACCGTACATATCCTGAGAAACCCCAATAATCCTTCCCGGAATATCTCTTTTATAATCTTCTTTACAAGTAAAAAATGCTGCGTGAGGACCACCATAACCCATTGGAATCCCGAATCTCTGGGAAGTTCCAACCGCACAATCTGCGCCCATATCAGCCGGAGATTTCAGCTTTACCAAAGCCATCGGATCACAAGCAACAACTACCTGAAGATTGAATTGTTTGTAGTAAGCAATATTTTCCGTATAATCTAAAACGATTCCGTTCTTACCTGGATATTGCAGTAGAACACCGTAGTAAGAATCATTGAACTGATGATTGCTGTGATTCCCTACAATGATATCAATACCTAGACCTTCCGCTTTTGTTTTAAGAACAGAAACTGTTTGTGGAAGAACTAAATCTGATATGAAAAACTTAGTTGCATTGGCTTTCTTTTGATCCTTAGTTCTGTTGTTAAAGAACATATGCATCGCTTCTGCTGCCGCCGTAGATTCGTCAAGAAGAGAGGCATTTGCCAAAGGAAAACCCGTCAGATCAGAAACTACAGTCTGGAAATTAAGCAAAGCCTCTAATCTACCTTGTGCAATCTCTGCTTGGTAAGGCGTGTAAGCCGTGTACCAACTTGGATTCTCTAAGATATTTCTCTGAATTGGAGAAGGCAAAATGGTATTGTGGTATCCAAAACCGATATAGTTGTCGAAATTAAGGTTTTTAGATGCCAATTCTTTGGAATGTAAAAGCATCTCATACTCCGAAAGTGGCTCCGAGATGTCCAGATCTTTCTCCAGTCTGATGGCATCCGGAATGGTTTGTGAGATCAGTTCTTCAATACTCGCTGCTCCTACTTTCTTTAGCATTTCCGCTTTGTCAGACTCATTAAGGCTGATGTGGCGATTTACGAATTGTTGTGTATTCATTTATAAAACTTCAAATTAGATTCTTATTATAAGGCTTGTAAATTTAATCAATTCTAAAAATATTTGTTACGTCAAGAATTTGATAAAAACTATCGTAACAATATTATTTATTACACAGGATTTAGTTTTTGATTCTATTTATTATAAATCATATTGATTTTCTCTGCATATTTTTCGAGAACAATATTTCTTTTAATTTTTAAGGTGGGTGTGATCTCTCCACTTTGGATCTCAAAATCGGCCGGCATCAAGATAAACTTTTTAATTTTCTCAAAACCAGAGAGATTCACCTGGATGTCATCAATTAGTTTTTGGTAGAAAGCCTGTACTTTTTCGTTTTCCACAACTTCTTTCCAGTTGGTAAATGTGATATCAAGACTCTTCACCTTCTCTTCCAGAGTTTCAAAATTCGGAACGATCAAAGCAGAAACAAAAGGTTTGTCATCCGCGATCAATAAAATCTGGTTGATGTAACTGTTGTTGGAAAACATATTCTCGATTGGTTGAGGCGCGATGTATTTTCCGTTTGAAGTTTTCATTAGATCTTTGATCCTGTCCGTAATTGTCAGATTTCCTTCATTATCCAAAACGCCTGCGTCACCAGTTTTCATCCAACCATCTTCTGTAAAAATCTTCGCTGTTTCTTCTGGATTTTTGTAGTAGCCTTTCATTATGCCACTTCCTTTCACCATAATTTCATCGTTCTCTCCTATTTTGATTTGAGAATCGCCAATTAGTTTTCCTGCCGTTCCGTATTTGTATTTTGTAAAAGGAAAAGCCGTGATGGTCGCGGTCGTTTCCGTCATCCCATAACCAACGGTGATATGAATTCCCATCGCATCGAAAAATTGCGTTACTTCTTTAGAAATAGATGCGCCACCGCAAGGCATAAACCAAAGTCTGCCGCCTAATTTTGTTTTGATTTTATTGAAAACCAAAGCGTTCGCGATCTTATATTTTTGATTTAATAAAAAAGGAATGTTTTGCTGATCTCTTTTTCTTTCCGAAACTTGAGTTCCTGTTTCAATCGCCCAGGCGAATATTTTTTTCTTGGTTGGAGAAGCAGTCACAAGCATTTCGTTGATGCCAGCATAGATCTTTTGATAGAATCTTGGAACAGAACACATCGTGGTAGGTTTCACTTCCTGCAAAGCGTTTGCAATCAATTTTGGATTCTCCAGAAAGCTGACTTTAGCACCAACTGAAAAGCAGAATAAGGTCCAGCATCTTTCGAAAACGTGGCTGAGTGGTAAAAATGCCAATGATTGTTCTTTCTCAAAATCCTTGAAATCAAAAAAGTCAATGTGCGCGTCAAATGCTTTTTGGAAGTTGCCGTGCGTCAACATCACACCTTTCGGAATTCCAGATGTTCCGGATGTGTAGATGATGGTCGCCAAATCTTCATCTGACCTTTCAACGATCTTGAATTTATCCGAAGCTTTCTCTATAAAGTCTGATAAAAATATGGAATTATCCTTTAAAGTAAAATTCTTTTTAGATGCGATAATCTTCTCGACACCAATAGTTTTACTTAATAATTGATGACAGGTTTCGTACTGTTCTTGGTCGCCAGTCAAAATGATTTTCGGTTCTGCGTGGTTAATGATATATTCTACCTGATCGGCGCCATTTGTGGAATAGACAGGAACTGTGACCGCACCGATTGCAAGTGTGGCAACATCCATAATAATCCATTCCGGAGAGTTGTCTGCGTAGATCGCCACTTTATCATTCTCCTTCACACCAGCCTCTACCAAAGCGTTGGCAGTGCGGAAAACCATCTGCTTGAATCTCATCCAAGTCAGTTCCTTCCATTCATTATCTTTTTTGAAACCCACAGCTGCTTTCTGTGGAAATCGTTTGGTGTTCTTGTTCAGAAATTCCGTAATGTTCATTAATTGGATTTTGATATGCTTTGCGCATAATTTTTAAGATGGAAGTCTACACTTTCATCTATCGGAATGAATTCGTAATTCAAAGTTTCACGAATTTTGTTGTTGGTGATCTTCGAATCTGACTTGATCGTTTCAACATTTGTTCTGTTTCCTAATTTCAAAATTGGAATGAACCAGCCGAAGATCACAGAGAAAAATGGAAGGATATCTAAGATCGAATTTGATATTAATTTTGCTGGCGTCTTTCCAAAAGTCTTTCGAACTTTATCCGCCATATGTTTGTATTTTACATCTTCTGAGGTCAAGATGAAACGTTGTCCGAAAATTGATCTTTCCATCAATTCGACAGCAATTTTTGCCACATCTCTCACATCAACATAAGCTGTAGATCCGGAAAAAGTAAAGCCGTTCGACATCTCTTTGAAGAGTTTTCCGCTGCTGTGATTCCAGTTTCCGGAACCGATAATTAAACCAGGATTGATGATGATTGTATTCAAACCTTCTGCAGATGCGCGCCAGACTTCCATTTCGGAAAGATATTTGGAGATCGCATAATTGGAATGGTCTAACTTCTCGTTGAAATCGGAGTTTTCGTCCATTTCACCTTTGTCATTATAACCATCAAGAACTGCGATGGAACTTACGAAAAGAAACTTCTTGACCTTATCTGGATCGATCGCGAAGAGTAATTTCTCTGTCGCTTCAGAATTATTTCGGTACAATTCCTTCTCTGCACTTGGATTGAAGCTGACCTTCGCGGCGCAATGATACACTTCATCCACATCTTTCAAAGCATTTTCCAGGGAATCTTGGTCATCAAAATCAATATCGACCCATTCTATTTGATCATAATAAAAATCTGGTCGATCAGTGTAAAATTTATAAGAATCTTTGACTTCCGGCAAATTACTGGAGCTGCGTTTTGTAGCGCGAACTTTCTTTCCTTTTTTGAGAAGTTCCAAAGCAATTACCCGTCCTAAAATCCCTGTGGCACCTGTGATCAATATCATTCTACGTCGAAAATTTGA
>Ga0213834_100253_pt1 | contig 37777 bp, 36 predicted proteins | sample SWPTP12_FD_160580 | JGI IMG/M metagenome (GOLD analysis project Ga0213834, IMG submission 160580) | Coastal seawater microbial communities from Marineland, Florida, United States - SWP TP1 #2 | ecosystem: Environmental > Aquatic > Marine > Coastal | place: USA: Florida | collected 2016-08-06 | reverse complement strand
CCTCGATCCCGGCGCGTCTGTCCGCTACGTACTGGATTGCTTTCACGACCTCGAGATCGAGGATCGGCTTCTCCATCACGCCAAGCGTTCCCTTTACGCCCGCCCCCAACGCGCCCGGATCGCTCGTCATGAACAAGACGGTGATGTCGGCGATTGCGAGGTCGCGCCCGATGCCCGGACCGGTTGGACCGTCGTCGAGGTTGACATCGACCAAAGCCATATCCGCTGTGGCCGCAAGCAACGTGGCTTCCGCTCTGTTTCTCGCCACGCCAATGGAATGGTGCCCCAACGCTTCGACAGCGTCTTCCAGACCCATTGCAATAATCGGCTGATCTTCGACAATCAGAACATTGAAAGCCATTTCCATTCTCCGTTCATGAACACTTTTGCGTGGTCTCTTAGTGAACGAACGGGCGGAAATGCTGGGTGTTCCAGTTTTCGTCACAAATACTTATGGTTGAGCGTGGTTATCGCGTGATGCCCCACAGAAATCCGATAGCCGCCGCAAGCCCAACGGCTCCGATTGGAGATCTTTGGATACCGCGCTTGATGTCGTCCACAATAAGGCGGGGTTCGTTCGCGTACTCGCGGTAGGTTGCCGGCTCTACGGCTCTGTCCTTCAAACTTTCGAGCTCGGCGCGCAGGGCTGTCAGCGTATCACGTGCTTTGGCAGTTGCCGAGTTGTCGCGGTCGTGGACCGATGCCAGCGCCTCATCGACAAGCGGTTCGTCTGAACTCGTGCTCGGGCCGCCAAAGCCTGTGGCAGTGGACGAAGATGAAACAGGATCGGAACCCGGGAAGGTCTCCTCGAGGCCCTGTTGCAGGACTTCGTCTGGAGTGCGGGCGCGTTGTGCTGCCTGTTCGCGAAGAAGAGAAGCGGCAGCAGGCGACTGGGAATGATCGGCCATTGGGTTTTCCTTGCTTGTTTGTGTGGGGATCGAGACTTCCTCTGATCCGGCTCGTGTTTCTATGGGTACCGAAACTCGCTCTTCGAGAGCGGTTTCGGGAGAGGAGCGAGCCTTCCCGAAACCGAACGACAATGAACGGATCAGATCATGATCTCGCCGCCGGTCACCGGAATGACGGCGCCGGTCATGTAGCTGCCAAGGTCGGACGCCAAGAGAACATAGGCACCTGCCAATTCGGCTGGCTGGCCCGCACGACCGAGCAAGGTCTGCTCGCCGAACTTCGCCGCCTTTTCAGCCGGCATGGTCGAGGGAATGAGAGGCGTCCAGATCGGGCCCGGCGCGACGGCATTCACCCGGATCCCATGTTCTGCCACCATTTCGGCAAGACCAGCCGTGAAGTTGGAGATGGCACCCTTGGTCGAGGCGTAGGCGAGAAGCTGTGGCGAAGGTTGACGCGACTGGATCGACGTCGTGTTGATGATCGAGCTACCCGGCTTCATCAGAGGGACAGCCGCCTTCGATAGGAAGAATGGTGCGTAGATGTTGGTCCGGAACGTCTCGTCCCACTCTTCCGCAGTGATATCGGTAATGGTGGCATAGGTGCGCTGGAAGGCGGCATTGTTGACGAGGATGTCAATTTTTCCGAGCTCATCGGCCGTGCGCTTCACGAGCGCGTTGCAATGCTCTTCCGACTTGATGTCGCCGGGAACGACCACTGCCTTGCGGCCTGCTTCGCGCACCCACTTCGCCGTGTCTTCAGCGTCTTCATGTTCGCTGAGGTACGAAATCAGGATATCCGCGCCTTCGCGGGCGAATGCGATCGCCACAGCTTTGCCGATGCCTGAGTCAGCACCGGTGATCAGCGCGACCTTGCCCTCAAGACGACCATTGCCCTTGTAGGAGTGTTCGCCATGATCCGGCGCCGGATCCATCAATGCGGTCTGGCCTGGCGGATCCTGATGCTGGGCGGGATGGGGAGGTGTCGGGCGACGTGTTTCTTGCATGGTTTGATCTCCAGTCTAGCGTTCTGAGCAGAAACAAGCTGATCCACAATCGGTTCCGTTGTCGCTCACTCAGCCTCTTCGAAAGCGCTCCAGTCGGGCCGGGGAAACTAAAAGTTGACTTTCGGGAGCGTAGCCGCTATTTGTGGTTTATCGATATTTTGCTTGCTGATCTTTGGTTATTGCGCTTCGAACGAAGCGCCTGAGCGAACTTCCTCTTCAAAACAAATCGCTATCACCTTCTGCAAGATCTCGTTTTGCAGATATCTTCTCTATGCTTTGAAAGGGTTCACTATGACCACCGGCACAGTAAAATGGTTTAATTCCACTAAGGGCTTCGGCTTCATTCAGCCTGACGATGGCGGCGCTGATGCGTTCGTTCACATCTCCGCAGTCGAGCGCGCCGGAATGCGCGAAATCGTCGAAGGCCAGAAGCTGGGCTACGAACTTGAGCGCGACGCAAAGTCGGGCAAGATGTCGGCCTGCAACCTTCAGGCTGCTTAATTCGATTTTTGCTTCGCTTTGACCACGGATGTACTGGCACTGTCGAAGTAGCAGTTGGTGAGGGCCGAGCATACGTGCTCGGCCTTCTTATTTGGCGTCTACCGCCAGGATTGGATAAGAAATGACGGAAACAATGTCGAAGTCGCGCGAGCGTGCGGAAGCCGCATTTGCTCAGACCCAGACCCAGTTTTTCTCCCGCGTCGAAGCGGTCGCAGAATTAAACGCACACGTCGCCGAACGTGACTCAAAGACGGCTCGGCTCAAGGCTGCGCGCCTTGCAAAAGAAATTGAAGACCGCGCCTCGGCGACTGCTGCCCTGATTGCCAAGCGCGCCAAGAAGGCCTGACACCAGCCCGACTTCGAATGAACTCGGCCCGCAGCCTGCGCGGCCGATCTTGTTTCATGCCCGTGGCTCCGACTACCGCTATAGTCGACCAGAGATCACGGACCTCCGATCGTGGGCAGATACGTCTCGACTTCACGCCTTCCCACGGTGTCGAGCACAGCGATATTCTCGTTCCAGAAATCTTCAGCTTCTTTGGTATCGGTTCCCCATGCACGCGTAGCGCTGCGACGGCCACCGAGACGCATATACTGATGGGCCAGCATCGACAGGCCGGACGCAGTACCAGTCTCAATCGTGGAGTTTCTAACGGGAAGTGCAGATAGCATCCGCTCAAGCGCGTCGTGCTCGGGGCCACGTGGGTGTTGACCCAGGAACACGTCCACTGGAATCCGCGTTTCGTGGCCACCGGACGGCAAGTTGCCACGGTGCGTGACCGTTGCGCGATGGTTCTCGGAAGCAGGATCGATAAACCACCGATCTCCATTGGTGCTGTGCGCAAACTCCTACGGTTCGTTCATGCTGCCGATCCTTACGAGTTTTCGAGGGGGAGACGCTATCCGGCTTGTGTTCTTGCCGTGCGCCTCGCTTATCAACAGTCACCGCCGCCAATGGTTGCCGGAGGCGTCGAATTGTCTTCGAGCTCCGGCTGCAATCCCCCTAAACTCGTTCCAAAGCCAGAGCTATCCCCTGGCCAACGCCGATGCACATCGTGGCAAGCGCGTATCGCGTACTCCCCAGCGATAGCTCCAGTGCCGCGGTTCCGGCAATGCGTGCTCCGGACATGCCGAGCGGGTGACCCAGCGCGATGGCACCGCCATTCGCGTTGACATGCTCTGCATCATCGGGGATTCCGAGCTCGCGCAAAACGGCGATGCCCTGAGAGGCGAAGGCTTCGTTCAGCTCGACAATCCCGAAATCCTGCGGCGACAGGCCGAGGCGTGCGCAGAGTTTCTGCGTCGCTGGCGCAGGCCCGATGCCCATCACCCGTGGCGGAACGCCAGCCGCAGCGCCGCCGATGATGCGTGCAATCGGCGTGAGGCCATATTTCCGGGCCGCTTCCTGCGAGGCGATGATGAGTGCCGCTGCCCCGTCATTGACGCCGGATGCGTTGCCGGCCGTGACCGTGCCGCCTTCGATCTTGTTCACCGGCCTGAGCTTGGCCAATGCCTCCAGGCTGGTCGCACGGGGATGCTCGTCCTTGTCGACAATGATGCTGTCGCCCTTGCGTTGCGGGACGCTGACAGCGGTGATTTCGCGCGCTAGACGGCCGTTCTGCTGAGCTGCCGAGGCTTTCTCCTGGCTGCGCAATGCAAAAGCGTCCTGATCCTCGCGAGAGACGTGATAATCGATCGCGACGTTGTCGCCGGTTTCCGGCATGGAATCGACGCCATACTGCTTTTTCATCAGCGGATTGACGAAACGCCACCCAATGGTGGTGTCATAGATCTCGGCGTTGCGCGAAAACGCAGTCTCGGCCTTCGGCATCACAAATGGCGCACGGCTCATGCTTTCGACGCCACCGGCAATCATAATGTCGGCTTCGCCGGCCTTGATGGCGCGGGCAGCGGTGATCACGGCATCCATGCCCGATCCGCAGAGACGGTTGATCGTCGTGCCGGATACGGAAACAGGGAGGCCGGCGAGGAGCAGCGACATGCGCGCGACATTCCGGTTATCTTCGCCCGCCTGGTTGGCGCAGCCAAAGACCACGTCGCCGACCGCTTCCCAGTCGACGGCAGCGTATCGCTCCATCAGTGCCCTAAGAGGTACAGCGCCCAGATCGTCCGCACGGACCGATGACAGCGCGCCGCCGAAACGACCGATCGGGGTACGGATATAGTCGCAGATAAATGCTTCGGTCATCGATCTCTCCTCAAAGCGCCGGTACGACAAGATCGGCAACAGCGCCGTCCACATGGAGCTGCGCGCCGGTCATCGCCTGCAATTCCTCGATGGTCATTGCGGCGAGCTTTTCACGCAGGACAAAACGGCCGTCAGCGATATCGATCACCGCATGGCTCGTATAGACCCTCGTGATGCAGCCGACGCCCGTGAGGGGAAATGTGCATTTGGAGACAAGTTTCGGCTTGCCGTCCTTCGTCACATGCTCGGTGATGACGAAAACCTGCTTGGCACCATGCACCAGATCCATCGCGCCGCCGACCGCCGGCACGCCTTTGGAGCCGACACGCCAGTTGGCGAGGTCGCCATTCTCCGCCACTTGGTAGGCGCCGAGAATAGCAACGTCGAGATGGCCGCCCCGCACCATGGCGAAGCTATCCGCATGATGAAAGAAAGCCGCGCCGGGCTTGACCGTGACGGCCTTTTTGCCCGCGTTGATCAGATCCCAGTCTTCCTCACCGGCTGCCGGAGGCTCGCCGAAATCGAGGATGCCGTTTTCCGTATGGAAGATCGCCTGTCTGCCGGGCGGCTGATAGCGGGCGACCATTTCCGGAAAACCGATCCCGAGATTGATATAGGCGCCATCTTCGATATCCTGCGCGGCACGCCAGGCGATCTGCGTGTTAGACAGTTTGATGTCTTCGCGGGTGTCCAGTGTCTGAGTTTCGCCGCTCATGCGCTCATTCCTCCGGCATAGGCCACTCCGGCCCGGATGAGTTCTTCTTCTTGCTGAGGGTTTGAAACCTCGACCACCGCATCGACAAAGATGCCGGGCGTGATCACGTGTTCGGGGTCGATGTCGCCGGGTTCAACGATCTGCGAGACCTGGGCGATGGTGGTGGTCGCCGCCATGCACATCAGAGGATTGAAGTTCCGGCCGGCCTTGCGATAGGTGAGGTTGCCATGGGTGTCGCCGAGATGCGCCTTGACGACGGCAAAGTCGGCCTTGAGCCAGCGCTCCTGCACATAATGTCGTCCATCGAACTCGGCGACCGGTTTGCCCTCGGCCAGTTCCGTTCCATAACCCGTCGGCGTGTAGAAGGCCGGTATGCCGGCGCCACCTGCGCGGATCCGCTCGGCGAGCGTGCCCTGGGGGACGAGTTCCAACTCGATCTTTCCGGCCAGATAGGTATCGGTAAAAGCCCGCGGATCGGACGAGCGAGGGAAAGAGCAGATCATCTTTGCGATCATGCCCGCATCGATCATTGCCGCAATGCCGATGCGTCCGTTCCCGGCGTTGTTATTGATCACGGTCAGGTTTTTAGGACCGCTGTCGATCAGCGCGTGGATGAGTTCGATCGGCGCACCGGAGCCTCCGAAACCACCGATCATCACCGTGGCACCGTCGGTAATCTTGGACACGGCATCAGCCAAAGTCCGAATTGTTTTATCCATCAGTATCCTCCGCAAACCGCTCCCGCTGCAGAAACAACTAAATCCCATAAGGGTGGACGGCAAACCTTTTGTGCGATATCGTCTCTTTGTACGATTATCGCACAAATTGAGGCTGTGTTGGACGTCAAGACCAGAGACATGATGGGCGGGCTGGCAAAGGGCCTCAAGGTCATAGAAGCCTTCTCTGCCGAGCGACCGCGTCTCAGCATCGCCGAAGCCTCACAGCTCAGCGGTTACGATCGCGCGACGGTAAGACGCTGCCTCCTGACACTCGCCGAACTCGGTTATTGTGCCTATGACGGAAAATTCTTCACCGTCACGCCCCGCGTCTTGCGACTGGGGACGGGATGCCTGGCAGCGATGCCATTGCCGAAGATCGTGCAGCCTTGGCTCGATGACCTGTCCGAACAGACAGGCCAAAGCACATCCGTTTCCATTCTTGATGAGAGTGACATCGTTTACGTCGCGCGGGCCGCGCAGCGCAGGGTCATGTCGATTTCGCTGATGCCGGGCTCACGCCTTCCAGCCTACTGCACCTCCATGGGGCGGGTGATGCTGGCAGCACTTCCTGTCGAGCAGGCAGAAGATCTTCTTTCATTAAAGCCGCTCGTGGCGAGGACGGCAAAGACCGTGACCGACATCGAAACGCTCAAGGGCGAACTGCTCCGCATCCGTGATCGCGGCTATGCCTGCATCGATCAGGAGGTCGAAATCGGCCTTCGCTCTCTGGCCGTCCCGCTATTCGGCCCCCGCGGCCAAGTCGTCGCCGCGCTGAACATCGGGCTAGCCGCGTCAGAGGAGCCGATGCAGGCTGTCGCTGACCGTTACATTCCGTCACTGCTTAAAGTTCAGAAGGAGCTGACCGGCATATCCGGTTGAATTTGCGGCATATGCCGGCGTTCCAACTCCGAAACCATCTTATTCCCGCGGTATCTCCTGCAGCATCCGGATGATGGCGGAAAAGTCCTCGCCGCCGTGTCCGGCTGCCTCGAACCGGGCGTAGAGGTCGGCCGCGTGGGCTCCGAGCGGTGTCGCGGCGCCGGATTGTTGTGCTGCCTCTTGTGACAGCAGCAAATCCTTCAGCATCAACGCCGTGGCAAAACCGGGGCGGTAGTCGTTGTTGGCGGGTGATGTCGGTACCGGGCCGGGGACAGGGCAGTAGGTCGTCAACGACCAGCATTGGCCCGATGACGTGGAGGCGACATCGAACAGCGCCTGGTGCGAGAGGCCGAGCTTTTCGGCAAGCCCGAAGGCTTCGCAGACGCCGATCATGGAAATGCCGAGGATCATGTTGTTGCAGATCTTAGCGGCCTGCCCCGAACCATCGCCGCCGCAATGGACGATCTTGCGGCCCATGGCTTCGAGGATAGCCTTGCCCGACGCAAATGCGCTGTCAGCGCCGCCCACCATGAATGTCAGCGTGCCCGCTTCCGCGCCAGTCGTGCCGCCCGAAACCGGGGCATCGAGAGACGGGCAACCCATCGCGCTTCCCAGAGCATGCGCCTTGCGGGCGCTTTCCACGTCCACGGTCGAGCAATCGATGAGCAGCGTTCCCTCGGGGATCACGGATGCAAGATCCGACCAGACGGCCAGGACATGCTGGCCCTTGGGAAGCATCGTGATGATGCAGTCTGCATTCAGCACGGCCTGGGCGAGGGTGGTTGCTGCATTGACGCCATGTGTGCTTGCTGCCTCTCTGCTTGCCTCGGAGAGATCGAAGCCCCAGACGTCATGTCCCGCCTTGACGAGATTGGCCGCCATCGGCCCGCCCATGTTCCCAAGTCCAACGAATGCAACCTTGCTCATAGTCCCCCCTTATCGATTGTCCGCCAGGATCATCGCTGCTGCCTTTTCGGCAATCATGATCGTCGGAGAATTGGTGTTGCCCGATGTGATGGCCGGCATGACCGACGCATCGGCAATTCTCAACCGGCCGAGTGCTCTCATCTTCAGTCGCGGATCGACGACGCTATCGGGGTCAGACCCCATCCGGGCCGTGCCGACAGGATGAAAGATCGTCGTGCCGATTTCGCCGGCAGCGCGCTCGAGATCCGCATCCGTGTCGTAGGACGGCCCCGGCTTGTATTCTTCCGGATGATAGCGGGCGAAAGCAGGCTGCGCGACGATGGTGCGGGTCAGGCGGATCGAACGTGCAGCGACACTGCGGTCGGCAGCTGTCGAAAGATAGTTCGGCCGGATCGCCGGCGCTGCTGCAAAATCCGGGCCTTTCAGATGCACGGAACCGCGGCTTTCGGGGCGAAGATTGCATACGCTTGCGGTGATTGCCGGAAAAGCATGAACCGGATCCCCGAAGCGGTCCAGCGAGACCGGTTGGACATGGTATTCGAGATCAGCCGTTTCCTTGTCCGGACCCGACCGGGTAAAAATCCCGAGCTGGCTTGGAGCCATGGACATAGGTCCTGAGCGTTTCAGCGCATATTCCAGCCCGATCGCAGCCTTGCCGAGCCAGCGAGAGGCTTTCTCGTTCAGCGTCGGCACGCCGGTGACCTTGTAGACCAGCCGTAGCTGCAGGTGATCCTGCAGGTTTTCGCCGACCTGTCGCACCTCCTTGACCATCTCGACCCCGGCGTCCGCCAGAACCTCGCCGCGTCCGACGCCTGAGAGTTCGAGCACATGCGGCGTCCCGATCGCGCCCGCCGAAAGCACCGTCTCGCGACGGGCATGAGCCACCTGCGACACGCCATTCTGCTGAAACTCGACGCCTTTCACCTCACCGGTTTCGATGATCAGGCGGCGGACATGCGCCTTGGTGAGGACGCGTAGGTTCGGCCGCTTCATCGCGGGCCGCAGAAAGGCCTTGGAGGTGTTCCAGCGAATGCCCGAACGCTGGTTGACGTCGAAATAGCTCGAGCCTTCGTTGTCGCCGCGGTTGAAATCCTCGATCATCGGGATGCCCGCCTGTTCCGCCGCCTTGCGGAAACTGTCGAGCACCGCCCAGTGCAGACGCTGCTTTTCGACCCGCCATTCGCCGCCTTCGCCATGCAGATCGTCGCCGCCCTTGTAGAAGTCCTGGCTCTTGCGAAACAGCGGCAGCACGTCGTCCCAGCCCCAGCCGGCACATCCCATCTGCCGCCATAGGTCGTAATCGCGCGCCTGGCCGCGCATATAGATCATGCCGTTGATCGAGGAGCAGCCACCGAGCAGCTTTCCGCGCGGATAAAACAGGGAGCGGCCGTTGAGGCCTTTTTCCTTTTCGGTGGCAAAACACCAGTCGGTGCGCGGGTTGTTGATGCAATAGAGATAGCCGACCGGGATATGCACCCAGTGATAGTTGTCGGTCCCGCCGGCTTCCAGCAGCAGCACGCTGTTGCGGCTATCGGCCGAAAGGCGGTTCGCAAGAACGCAGCCGGCGCTTCCGGCACCGATGATGATGTAGTCGTAGGTTTCCATGATCTTCAGCCAATCAGCGGCGATGCTCGAAGCCCAGTTTTCGGCCAAGCCGCGAGGCGTAGAATTCCCCGATCAGGCCGCGCCGGAAGAGGAGGACGCAGACCATGAAGACCACGCCGGTGATGATCGTGACGGGAAATTCCGAGGTCGCGAGGTAGTTCTGCAACGCCACGACAAGCCCGGCGCCAAAGATCGGTCCGATCAGCGTGCCGATGCCCCCAAGCAGCGTCATCAGGATCACCTCGCCGGACATCTGCCAGCCGACATCGGTCAGCGTCGCGAACTGGAAGACGAGCGCCTTGGTTCCGCCGGCAAGCCCGGCAAGCGCCGCCGACATGACGAAGGCGCCGAGCTTGTAGCGGGATACGGAATAGCCGAGCGAGATGGCGCGCTGCTCGTTTTCGCGGATCGATTTGAGGATCATGCCGAAGGGCGAGTTGATGAACCGCCAGATGATCGCCATGCCGATCAAGAAGACGGCCAGCACGAAATAGTACATGTTCGTCGTTTCGCTGAGATCGATAAAGCCGAACAGGTGGCCGCGCGGCACGGACTGGATGCCGTCTTCGCCATGCGTGAATTCCGCCTGCAGGCAGAAGAAGAAGAACATCTGCGAAAGCGCAAGCGTGATCATCGCAAAGTAGATGCCCTGCCGTCGAATGGCAAAGAAGCCCATGATCAGGCCAAGCACGGCCGCTCCGAATGCGCCGACGAGAATGCCGAGTTCCGGCGACAGACCCCAGACCTTTACGACATGGGCAGTAAAATAGGCGGCTCCGCCGAAGAACGTCGCATGGCCGAAGGACAACAGGCCCGTGTAACCCAACAGCAGGTTGAACGCGCAGGCAAATAGCGCAAAGCACAAAAGCTTCATCAGAAAGATCGGGTAGAAGAACAGCGGTGCAACAAGGAGCAGCACCAGTCCCAACCCGATGAAGATCGCGTAGGTTTTCGTGGCTGTGCCCGATCTCTCGATGCGCGGCGGGGCAGCGGTGTGGATGATGTCGCTCATCTCTGGCATCCTTCCCTAAACATCCCGGCCAAAAAGACCGGCTGGCCGCAGAAGCAGCACGATCGCCATGATCACGAAGATCACGATGCTCGATGCTTCCGGATAAAACACTTTCGTCAGGCCCTCGGCGATTCCGAGCATGTAGCCGGTCAGGATCGCACCCATGATCGATCCCATGCCGCCCACCACGACGACTGCAAAGACGACGATGATGATGTTGGATCCCATCAGCGGCGAGACCTGGTAGATCGGCGCGGCCAACACACCCGCGAAGGCTGCAAGTCCGGCGCCGAGCCCGTAGGTCAGGGTCAGGAGCACCGGCACGTTGACGCCGAAGGCCTGCACGAGGGTCGGATTTTCCGTCGCTGCCCGCAGATAGGCCCCGAGCTTGGTTTTTTCGATCAAAAGCCAGGTGCCGATACAGGCGATCAGCGACACGACCACGACCCAGCCGCGATAGATGGGCAGGAACATGAAGCCGAGATTGGTGCCGCCGGCAAGCTGCGGCGGGACCGAATAGGGCTGGCCTGACGATCCGTAGAGATACCGGAACGTGCCCTCGATGGTAAGCGCTAGCCCGAAGGTGAAGAGCAGACCGTAGAGATGGTCCAGCTTGTAAAGCCGCGATAGCAGAAAGCGTTCGGTGACGGCGCCGAACAGGCCGACGATGAGCGGCGCGAAAACAAGCGCGAACCAGTAGTTGATGCCGAAATACTGCAGCAGCAGCATGGCGACGAACGCGCCGAGCATATACTGCGCGCCGTGGGCAAAGTTGATGACCCGCAGCAACCCGAAGATGACCGCAAGACCGAGGCTTAAGAGTGCGTAGAAAGAGCCGTTGATCAGGCCGATCAGGAGCTGTCCGAGGAAAGCCTGGAGCGGAATGCCGAAAATCATGGTCATGGTGCGGCGCTCCTGGCGTCGTCTGATTTTATCGAAACTGGACGCGAGCGCGTTGCCAGGTCGTCCGTGCGGTGATCCGTTTGCATTGCGACCATGCTCAAACCCCCAGAACCTTATGCAGCATGTCCATCCTTTCCGGCAGTTCGCCGACCGGGAAATTTGCCACCATCTTTCCGTGGTCCATCAGGTAGAACCGGTCAGCTACTCGGCTTGCGAAGCGAAAATTCTGCTCGACCATCAACACTGTCATGCCGCGGTCCTTGAGCGTCTTCAGGACTTCGCCGATGCGCTGCACGATGACAGGCGCTAGCCCTTCGGTCGGCTCGTCGAGGATGAGCAGTTTTACCCCGGTGCGCAGGATCCGGGCGATCGCTAGCATCTGCTGTTCGCCACCGGAGAGTTTCGTGCCCGGGCTGGAGCGGCGTTCGTGAAGGTTCGGGAATAGCTCGTAGATCTCGCTGAGCGGCATTCCACCTTGCGCAACGACAGGCGGCAGCATCAGATTTTCCTCGACCGTCAGCGTCGAGAAGATACCGCGCTCCTCCGGCACGAAGCCGAGACCCGCATGGGCGGTTCTGTGCAATGGAATCCGCGACATGTCCTGGCCGGAAAAGAGGATCTCGCCGCGGCGTTCGCGGATGATGCCCATGATCGTGCGCAGCGTCGTGGTCTTGCCGACGCCGTTGCGACCGAGAATGGTGATGGTTTCGCCCTCATGCACCGTCATGTCGACGCCGTGCAGGACGTGGCTTTCGCCATACCAGGCATTGAGATTGGAAACCTGAAGCAGGGGTTGCGCCATCATGCCTCCTCCGTGCCCATGTAAGCCGTGCGGACGCGCGGATCCTGGCTCACCGTCGCGTAATCGCCCTCGGCCAGAATTTCGCCGCGCTGCAGTACTGTGACGTGGTGGCAGATATCTGCAACGACGGAAAGATTGTGCTCCACCATCAGCACCGCGCGGGTTTTCGCCACTTCGCGGATGATGGCGGACACGGTACCGATATCCTCCTGGCCCATGCCGGCCATCGGCTCGTCGAGCAGCAGCACTTTGGGATCGAGTGCCAAAGTCGTGGCAATCTCCAGTACCCGCTTGCGACCGTAGGAAAGGTCGGCAGCCAGCGCGTTGCGCTCGCGTTTCAGCCCCACAGTCTCGATCAGCTCGTCGGCGCGGGCATCCAGCCGGTCGAGCGAGGAGAGCGGCAGCCAGAACTGCGTCGACAACCCGCTCGGACGCTGCAATGCGACGCGGACATTGTCACGCACGGTCAGATGCGGAAACACGGCTGAGATCTGGAAGGAGCGGACCAGCCCCATCCGCGCCACCTTGTCGGGTGGCAGTTTCGTGATATCGGCGCCCATCAGCGTGATCGAACCGGCCGTCGGCTGCAAAAACTTGGTGAGCAGATTGAACACCGTCGTCTTACCGGCGCCGTTCGGACCGATCAGCGCATGGACACTGGCGTCGTGAACATCGAGATCGACATTCTTGACGGCTGCGAATGCTCCAAAGCTCTTCGACAGGCCACGGGCGGACAAGACCACCCGTGGCTGCTCGTTAGTCGAGATCGATGCGACTGCCATCGCTCACTTCACCAGCTCGCAACCGGCCTTGGCCGGGTCGAGATAGGCCTCCTTGCCGGGAATGGTGGCAAGCACGTTGTAATAGTCCCACGGTTCCTTGCTTTCGTCAGGCTTCTTCACCTGCAGCAGGTACATGTCGTGGATCATTCGGCCGTTTGCGCCAACCGTACCGCCGCGAGCGAAGAAGTCGTCGACCGGCATTTCATGCAGCGCTTTGGCCACCGCGTCGCTCTCGTCCGTACCGGCCTTCTGCACGGCCTTGAGATACTGCGTCACGGCAGAATAGGTGCCCGCATGAACCATGTTCGGCATCTTGTTGGTCCGGGCAAAAAACTTCTTGGCAAACTCGCGGCTCTTGTCGTCGAGGTTCCAGTAATAGCCTTCCGTCAGCGTCAGGCCTTGTGCTGCCTCAAGTCCGAGCCCGTGCACTTCGGCCAGCGTGAACAGGAGCGCTGCCAATTTCTGACCGCCCTGGACAATACCGAACTCGGCCGCCTGCTTGATCGAGTTGGCCGTATCGAGACCGGCATTGGCTAGCCCGATCACCTTCGCGCCTGATGACTGCGCCTGCAGCAGGAAGGATGAGAAATCCTGGCTCGACAGGGGATGCCGCACCGAACCGACGACCGTGCCGCCATTGGCCTTCACGTAGTCGCTGGTCTGCTGCTCGAGGGAATAGCCGAAAGCATAGTCCGCGGTCAGGAAAAACCAGCTGTCACCGCCCTGCTTGACCATCGCACCGCCCGTGCCGACCGCAAGCGCATGGGTATCATATGCCCAGTGGAAGCCGTAGGGCGTGCAGGACTTGCCCGTGAGATCAGTGGTCGCCGCACCGGTGTTGATGGTGATCTTCTTCTTGTCCTTGGACAGCGCCTGGACCGCGAGACCGACCGACGACGTTGTCAGGTCCATGATCGTATCGACCTGCTGGGTATCGTACCACTGGCGGGCGATGTTGGAGGCGATGTCGGGCTTGTTCTGGTGATCGGCGTCGATGACCTCGATCGGAAAATCCAGAACCTTGCCGCCAAAATCCTCGACCGCCATCTTTGCAGCCTCAACGGACGACTTGCCGCCGAAATCGGAATACACCCCGGACTGGTCGTTCAGGATACCGATCCTGACCTTGCCGTCGGATGCCGCTTGGGAAAATGCAGTGCTGCTGGCGAGCAATACGGCCAGCGGTGTAACAACGGACGCCACAAACGTCTTTCGCATAAGGTCTCCTCCCAGAGATAACAGCGCGCGAATCTGTTCAAATTTGGCGGACCACCCTCCTCAAAGCAGCCCCTCCTGTGGGTATGGTCGAGTAAAACGAACGTTGACGCAAGGAGGAGCTCGCTATTAATTGCAAACAGCCTCTGTTCAATTTTGAACAGACACGTGACAGCGTTTGAACAAATAGGGACATTGGAGCGCTAACCGCCGACATGACAGCCAGCCCGAACTTCACCTGGGACGACCTTCAATATTTCCTGGCCGTCGCCCGAACCGGGCAGCTTTCCGTCGCGGCCCGGCAATTGCGCACCAGCCATGCCACCGTATCGCGCCGCATCGACCGGCTGGAATTCAGTCTCCGGATAAAGCTTTTTGAACGCAATCCGCGCGGCTATGTCCTAACGGGAATTGGACAACGCTTCATCGAAGCAGCGGAACGCATGGAGGCGGAGGCGGACCGGTTGCAGATGGATATCTTCTCGGGGAGCGCTGCTCACCAGGGCGTCGTCCGTCTCAGTGCTCCGGAAGGAATTGCGAACTTCTTCCTCGCGCATCAGATCGGCGATTTCACCGTCCAGCATCCCAATCTCTCGCTCGAGCTGGTGACGATCCAGCAGATCATGTCCTTGTCGCGCAAGGAGGCCGACATTGCCATCTCGCTCGATCCGCCGAAGGGCGGACCCTACGAAATCGAGAAGATCACCGACTATCGGCTGAACATCTACGGCGCAAAATCCTACCTGTCCGAGCGACCGGAGATTAAAAGCCGCGACGACCTGCTGCTACACCCGTTCATCGGCTACATCCAGGATATGATCTTTGCGCCGGGACTGGACTATCTTGGCGACGTCCATCCGGGAATCCGGCCGCGGTTTCAGAGCTCAAGCATCTCGGCGCAACTGACGGCGACGCTTCAGGGCCAGGGACTCTGCATCCTGCCGCATTTCATTGCGCGCCGTCAGCCGGATCTCGAGCTGGTGCTGCCCCGCGAGGTGCAGTTGACCCGGCACTACTACCTGGTCCGTCACCGCGACATGAGCCGCATTCCCCGTGTACGTGCCGTCGCCGACTACCTTTTGGCGGTCGTGCAGAACAATCGAGATGCGTTTCTTGGCGAAATTGAAAGCGCCTAAGCAGAACGAAGTGTGCCCGCCAAACCTGGTTTACCTGGCGTGGCGGGCACTGTACCGGACGGTACTCGCGTTCGGGATCAGTGGCTGACGATCTTCACCGGGATTGCCTTGGACGCCGGCGTCTTGGACATCTCGTCGTGATGGTCGATTGCGTTCAGCACGTTGCATTCGGGATAGTACCCGCCGATCGTGCCGCGCGGAAGCTTGTGCGCTCTGACCGTCAGCCCGCTAAGTTCGCGATGTTTGCCGTCTTCGAAGTCACTGACGAGCGATACGACCTGACCTTCCCGAAGTCCTGCTGCAGCGATGTCTTCCGGACACATGAGAAGCACGTCTCGCGTACCCTCGATGCCGCGGAATCGATCCGAATAGCCATAGATCGTTGTGTTAAACTGGTCGTTGGATCGCATCGTGATCAGCCGGAACCGACCAGGCGCATCCTCGAACGACAACGCGTTGAGCTGATGGGGCGTTGTAAAGACCGCTTTCTTTTCCTCGGTATTCCACTTGCGTTCGTGTGCATCATTGCCGCGATAAAAGCCGCCGGGCTCGAACATGCGCTGGTTGTAATGCTTGAAGTCATCGGGGTAGGTTGCCTCGATGAGATTGCGGACGAGGCTGTAGTCTCGCGTCCATTCGTCCCATTTCAGCTTCGGGTTATGGTCGAGCGTTGCTTTTGCAATGCCGGTGACGATCGCAAGCTCGCTCCGGAGATGCTTGGACGCCGGCGTGCGTTTACCGATCGACCCGGAAATGTGCGAAAAGCTGTCCTCCGTCGTCACGGACTGATTTCCGCTCGCCTGCATATCGATCTCGGTTCTGCTGAGACAGGGCAGGATCCATGCGTCCTTGCCCGGAAACAGATGACTGCGGTTGAGCTTGGTCGAGACCATGACCGTCAGCTCCTGCTCGGCCCAGACCCGCTCCATATCGACCTGATCCGGCACGGCTCGAAGCAGATTGCCGCCGAGTGAGATCGTGGCGCGAATGGTTCCTGCCATCATGCCTTTGACCGCATCGACGATGTGCGTTCCGTCCTCGGTCGGAGGATCGAAATCGAACAGTTCCTTCAGTTTGTCCATCGGGATGAGCTTGGTCTTTTCGGCGATGCCGACGGTCCGCTGGCCCTGAACGTTCGAGTGGCCACGCACCGGACAGCAACCGGCACCCTCGCGGCCGATATTGCCGCGCAGGAGAAGAAGGTTGACTAGCATCGCGATGTTGAGGCCGCCCTGCGAGTGCTGGGTCAGTCCCATTCCATAGACGCCGATGACGCGCTTGGCGGCAATATAAGTCGCGCCTGCCTCGCGCAGATCAGCCTCCGTGAGCCCGCTTTCACGCACAATGTCCGACCAAAGAGTATCGCGCACGCATTCGATGAACTTGTCGAAGCCCGTCGTATGCTCGGCGATGAAATCGACATCGAGAACACGCGCCCGGCCAGCGGCAACCGCTGCATCATCGGCCTCGACGACGGTCTTACAGAGGCCCAGCATGGCAGCGACGTCACCACCGGCCTGCACCTGCAGATACTGATCGGATATCTTGGTCTCGTTGCCCGTGACCATGTCGAGCGGATTTTGCGGGTTCACGAATGACACGAGACCCTGCTCGATGACAGGGTTGAATGTGACGATCTTCGCGCCGCGCTTTTTAGCTTCCTGCAGCGGATGGAGGAAACGTGGACTGTTGGTGCCCGGGTTCTGGCCGAAGAAGAAGAAGGCGTCGGTCTTTTCCAAATCTTCCCAGACGATGGTACCGACCGGAGAGCCGATGACCTTGGTGAGGCCGACGGACGTCGTCTCGTGGCACATGTTCGAGCTCTGCGGCAGGTTGTTGTTGCCGTAGGCGCGTGCCAGCAAGGCATAGAGGTAGGATGCTTCCAGTCCGGCATGGCCGGACGAATAGAAGACTACGCTCTTCTTCTCCAGGCGATTTAGCGTTGCGCCGATCTTCTGGAAAGCCTCGTTCCAGGTGGCCTCCACGTATTGTCCGGTCGCGTGGTCGAAGCGGAGAGGATGGGTCAGGCGACCTGTCATCTCCAGATCGTGGTCTTTCCAGCCCTTCAGCTCCTCCACCGTATGCTTCTTGAAGAAATCAGGTCCGCAACGGGAGTTGGTCAGGTCCCACATGGTGGCCTTGGCACCATTCTCGCAAAACTCGAAGGGGTGATAGTTTTTGGGCTTTGGCCAGGCGCAGGAGACGCACATGAATCCTCCCGGCTTGTTTTGGCGAGACAACGTTTCGAGAAACGCTGGTGGAGGCGAACTCTCGCCGTAGATCCGGAAGATCGACTTTACCGAGCCCCAACCACCTGCAGGGCCTTTTCCTTCAGGATTGCTGATGTTGTCTGCCATGGGTGGGCCTCCGAAATGTTCGCTGAAAGGGATGCTAGGGGCGGCATCGACATAACTCGAAGAAGGCGCGATCGTTCCTCCCGCCGGGCAGTCGTTTCCGAGCGGCTGTCGGATCCGGAGACGGCATACGGCCTCGGTTTCAGGACGAGGCATACCGCAAATGACTGACGTGACGTTGCTCCACTATTCTTCTTGAACCGGCGGCATATATAGGCGTTTGCGTCCGGACGATTGCGGTTGGGCGCGCCAGGCAAGACTAGTTGTAAACAGGGAGATACCGGCCGTGCACCTGCCCAAGATCGTGATCGGAACCATATTCGCCATTGCCGCATCTGCGGCCACGGCATCGGCGCAAGTCGTCGTATCATCAAAGATCGATACCGAGGGCGGCGTCCTCGGCAACATCATTTTGTCCATCCTGAACGCAAACGGCATCAAGACGACGGATCGCGTTCAGCTCGGCGCCACACCTGTCGTGCGCAAGGCGATCACCGCCGGCGAAATCGACATCTATCCGGAATATACCGGCAATGCGGCGTTCTTCTTCGAAAAAGCCGAAGACCCGGCCTGGAAGGACGCGGCAAAGGCCTATACTGAGGCCAAGAAGCTGGATTACGATGCAAACAAGATCGTCTGGCTGACCCCGTCTCCGGCAAACAACACCTGGGCGGTCGCCATCCGCAAGGAAGTCGCGGACGAAGGCAAGATCAAGACCTTCAGCGAATTCGGCTCGTATGTTGCTGGCGGCGGTAAGGTCGTTCTGGCTGCCTCCTCGGAATTCGTCAACTCGGCTGCAGCCCTTCCGGCCTTCCAGAAGACCTACGGCTTCACGCTGAAGTCCGACCAGCTGATCACGCTGTCCGGCGGCGACACCGCTGCTACGATCGCAGCAGCTGCAAACCAGACCAACGGCGCCAATGCGGCGATGGTCTACGGCACGGACGGTGGCATTGCGCCATCAGGTCTCGTCGTTCTGGAAGACGACAAGGGCGTCCAGCCGGTCTACCAGCCGGCTCCGATCATCCGTGAAGCAGTTCTGAAGGAGCATCCGCAGATCGAAACGCTTCTGAAGCCGGTCTTCGAAAAGCTCGATCTTGTGACGCTCCAAGAGTTGAACGGTCGCGTGCAGCTCGGTGGCGAACCGCCGAAGGCCGTTGCCGAAGACTTTCTGAAGAAGAACGGCTTTCTGAAGTAACAGTGTCTGCTTGATGCATTCCTCCCGAAAGGGCGGGATGCATCATCCGGGGGCCAAGGAGGATCGGATTGAAGCTTCGCCTCGATAAGCTGGGTGTCGTCGTGGCGCTTCTGGCAACCTATGCTGCCTTTTTCGCGCCCCTCATGATTTTCCGTCCCAACCGGATCGTGCCGGGGCAGGGGAAGTCTCTCTGGGAATCCCTGCCGCCATCCACGTCGATCTCCTTCGTCGTCGTTATCAGCGTCGCGATCCTCATCACACTCTTCAAAACACCTCTTTATCTAAGGCTGTCGGCTGCGGCGGCCGTTCTCCCGGGACTTGCCATCTCCGTCGGTTCCGCCGCGTCGTTTCTGACGCCGGACGGCAATACCTATGCTCGTGTTTCGCCGGCCTCCGGTGCCTGGCTGTTGATGCTTGCCTTCGCTCTGCTCGCCGCCGATGCGATCGCCAGACTGCGGCCAACACCCGTCGTTCGGATCGCCTTGCTGGCGGTCAGCCTAGCGGGCATCGCGCTCGTCCTGTCTTCGGGTCTCTGGGACGGACTTCCCATCATCAGGGAATATGCGGGCCGCGCCGACGTCTTCTGGCAGGAAGCGGGAAAACATGTGACATTGGCGCTCGGATCGCTGGTTGCAGCCGTCGTCGTCGGTCTTCCCCTCGGCGTTCTTGCCCACCGTATCACTTCCTTGCGTGCCGGCATTCTCAACACGCTGAACTTCGTCCAGACGATCCCGTCGATTGCGCTGTTCGGCATTCTCATCGCGCCGCTCGGCTGGATCGCCATCAACGTGCCGGGTGCGGCCGCGATCGGCATACGCGGCATTGGCGCTGCACCCGCGTTCGTGGCGCTGTTCCTCTACTCCCTGTTGCCTGTTGTCGCCAACACGGTGGTTGGACTTGAGGGCGTCCCTCGCGAGGCAAACGAGGCGGCCCGCGGAGTCGGTATGACCGGGCGCCAACGCCTGTTCGGCATCGAACTGCCGCTCGCCATGCCCGTCATCCTGACCGGTATCCGCATCGTTCTGGTTCAGAATATCGGGCTTGCGACCATTGCGGCCCTGATCGGCGGCGGCGGGTTCGGCGTCTTCGTCTTCCAGGGCGTCGGCCAGACGGCAATGGATCTTGTGCTCCTGGGCGCCGTACCCACCGTCGTGCTCGCCTTCACCGCAGCCACCGTATTGGACGCACTCGTCGAACTGAACGCCCCTGTTGGCACTCGAGGCAAAGCCGCATGATCGAAATCGAGACCCTCACCAAGCGTTACGGCGACAATACGGTTGTCGACACAGTGACTATGACGATCCAACCGCGCACGGTAACGGTCATTGTCGGAACGTCCGGCTCCGGCAAGACCACGCTTCTGCGGATGATCAACCGGCTCGTGGAACCGACCTCCGGAACCATCAAGCTCGACGGCGTCGACAATCGCGACCTGCCGGGGTTCGAACTGCGGCGCAGGATCGGCTACGCGATCCAGGGACACGGGCTTTTTCCGCATCGAACCGTCGCGCAGAATATCGCCACTGTTCCGGGTCTGCTTGGCTGGGACCGGCCCCGCATTGACGCCAAAGTAAAAGAGCTGCTCGAACTCTTCCAGCTCGACCCCGCCGATTTCGCGTCGCGTTTTCCGCATGAACTCTCCGGCGGGCAGCAACAGCGCGTCGGCGTGGCACGCGCACTTGCGGCTGAACCCAACGTGCTCCTGATGGATGAGCCGTTCGGCGCTCTCGACCCGATCATTCGCGCCAAGGCGCAGCAGGACCTTATCAGCATTCAAAAAGTGCTCGGCACGACCATCGTTCTCGTCACGCACGATATGGACGAGGCCTTTCATCTGGCGGACCGGATTGCGGTGATGGACAAGGGCAAGGTCGTTCAATACGGCGCGCCCGTCGAGCTGGTTCGACAGCCTGCGACCCCGTTCGTCGAGACCCTGATCGGTGATACGGAGCGGCCGTTCCGGCTCCTGTCGATGCAGACTATCGGTGAGGCCGTCGAGCCCAATCAAGCGACAGGGGAACCACTGTCCGAAGACATGAGCCAGCGAGAAGCGCTATCAAAGCTTTTGTGGACGGGACAGCAGGCATTGCCTGTTCGCGCATCCGATGGGCGGATCATCGGCTCTGTTTCGGTCGAAGGACTTTCGAAGCGCGCGGCGGGTCTGGCATGAGAGCGTGGCTTCCTCTCATGCTGCGGGCGTTACTGCTCGTTCTTCTGCTGACGTTCCTGCTGATGCCCGAATCGTTCGATCCCATCCTGCGCCCGCTGGTTCAGCAGAATGCGCCCGCGATCTACAATCAGGGAAGTCTTCTGACACTCACGCTTCTGCATCTGAGGACGGTCGCCATCGCCACGACAGCAGCGATTCTTGTGGCTGTTCCCATGGCAATTCTCGTGACGCGGCCGATCGGCGCCGAGTTTTTGCCGCTCTCGCGGGGCCTCGTGAATATCGGGCAAACCTTCCCGCCAGTAGCGGTGCTGGCGCTCGCGGTTCCAACGCTGGGGTTTGGTGAAAAACCGACGCTGGTCGCGCTCTTTCTCTACGGTTTGCTGCCGATTTTCGAAAACACACTGACGGGGCTGACGACCCTTCCGCCGTCTGTCATGGAGGCGGCGCGCGGGACAGGCATGACCGGGTTGCAGCGGCTGTTCAAGGTCGAGCTGCCGCTCGCCACACCCGTCATCCTCGCCGGTATCCGTCTGTCGGTCGTGATCAGTCTCGCCACGGCCACGATCGGTTCGACCGTTGCCGCAAAAACCCTGGGCGAAGTCATCATCGCCGGCCTGCAGGCCAACAACCTCGCCTTTATCCTGCAAGGCGGCCTGATCGTCGGCGCTCTTGCGATCCTCATCTACGACACGCTGTCCGCCGTCGAGCGGGTTGCAGCTCGTCGTACGGGCCTGAACGTGCGGTAATTCCGCTTCTGGTAGAGCTTCAACGCTGACAGTCTAGCTGTCCCACTTCGGCCCGACACCGCGGCCGGTAATCAACCAGCCGAGGCTTACCTGCAGGGAGCGTGCGACGATCTCGAGATCGGTTGCGATCGGTGCGTCACGGTCGTTCTCCCAGGCCTCCCAGACACTCCGGTTAACACCGGACATGTGGGCAGCATCATCTACCGAAAGATCAGTCGCATCGCGTGCCAGCGAGATACGCCCGCCGAGCGTATCGCCGGTAGCCTGGTCGAGATCCGTTCCGTCAATAAACATCGTCTGCTCCTAACAACTGGACGCTGGCATCAAGTAGCAAAAGGGCTCCGCGGATACCCGCGAAGCCCGAGGCCTATGTCAGCCGTCTTCTCCAACCCAGGCCTTGACCTGATCCGGATGGTCCTTGATGTATTTTGCGACCGCTTCGTCGTAGGACGTCTCCTGCGCGGTAAACATCCCCGCTTCGAGATCAGCGATCGGCAGCTTCATGCGCGAGAGGAAGCCGGCAACCTTCGGATTTTCGGTCTTGAAATCCTTGCGGGCGAGAACGTCGACATGCTCTGCTTCACCCAACGACTTCTTGGGGTCGGTCAGGTAACGAAGCTTGTACTTGCCGAACATCCAATGGGGGCTCCAGGACGTGGCGACGAACCACTTTTCGCTGCGCATGGCGCGATCGACCGTCGTCAGCATGCCCGCCTCACTGGAGATCTGCAGCTTGTAGTCGTCGAGACCGTAATCCTTTACGGCCTTTTCTGACAACCGTGTCAGACCTGCGCCCGGATCGATGCCCTGCACGATGCCGGAAAGCTTCTTTTGCACTTCAGGCTTCTTCAGATCCTCGATCGAAGCGATCTCGCTTTCCGGGATATAGGCCGGAACGACCCAGCCCAGCTTTGCGCCGTCATAGACGGTACCGAGCGTTTCGACCTTGTCCTTCACCTTCTCGTAGTAGTCCGCATGGGTCTGCGGCAGCCAGGCCATCATCATCGCGTCGAGATCGCCGCGGCTGACACCCTGGTAGAGCGGAGCGACATCGGACTGTACCAGCTCGACTTCCGTGCCGAGTTCATCCTTGATGAGCTTGGCGGCGAGCTTGGTGACAAATTCAGCATCGGACCAAGCGGACCAGCCGATCTTTACCGGCTTGGCGTCCTGCGCCATCGTTGCGGTCACAGATCCACCGATGAGGGTGGCGGCGAGCCCGAGGGTTGCGAGGGTCTTGAACATGTAGTCTCCTTTTTGGGAGGTTTGCAATTGCGGGTTCATCACCCGCACGGTTCGGCGAAGGACTGGATCAGGCGGTTGCCGTCACCATGTCCTCACGCTCGTTTCTCTTGGAAAGCGCGCGCCAGAGGGCGTTCGGCTTTCTGGATTTCTGGCCGAGGCTCTGGGTGATCCGGTCGAGAATGACGGCCAGGATGACGACGGCAAGACCGCCCTCGAAGCCTGTGCCCACATCCAGGCGCTGGATACCGGTCAGGACCGTGTTGCCGAGCCCGCCGGCGCCGATCATCGAAGCGATGACGACCATCGACAGCGACAGCATGATCGTCTGGTTGATACCGGCCATGATCGAGGGCAGGGCATTGGGAAGCTGGATCTTGAACAGAAGCTGCCTCGAGGTGCAGCCAAACGCGTTGCCTGCCTCGATAAACTCGTGATGTACCTGGCGGATGCCAAGATTGGTCAGTCGCACGACAGGCGGCATTGCAAAGATCACCGTGGCGATGGCACCCGGTACTGCTCCAAGCCCGAAGAACATCGCTGCCGGAATGAGGTAGACGAAGGCCGGCATGGTCTGCATCAGATCGAGGATGGGCCGGACGATGGCTGCGACACTATCCTTGCGCGCCATGGCAATGCCGAGCGGCAGGCCGATGATCATTGCCATCAGCGTCGACGCGATTACCAGGGAAAGCGTCTCCATCATGGCGCTCCAAAGACCCATGTGGTCCACCAGCCAAAGTGCGATGCCGGTCAGCAGGCCGAAGCCGAGGCCGACCCGCCAGAGGGATAGCGCGACAAAGATGGCAATGCCGACGGGCATCGGGAGCGCAAGCAGCGCATCCTGGATCGTCCCGGTTACAAAGCCGATCGCCGACGCGATCAGATCGAGAAAGGGGGAGAAGTTGTCGAGGATGTAGTTGACGGTTGTATCGATGCCGTCGCCGATGTTGAAATTCATGTCTGTCTCCGGTTTCTGGCCGGCTACAGCGCCGCCTGCATCATGGGCCGGCAGGGCGCTGCAACAATTCTAAGGTCGTGAATGGAAATCAGCTGGCGCGGTCGAGCGTTTCAAGCAGCGTCGTTTTGCTGATCGATCCGAGATAGCGCTTGGCGTCATCGATGACGGGGACCGGCCAGGCGCTGGCGGCGACCGTGCCGAGAACGTTCGACAGCGGTTTGTCGGCTGCGATTGTCTCGATCCCGGTGAGAAACGCTCCGCGGTAGGGATCATCCGCCTTGGCGCGCAGCTTTTCGACAAGCGATGTCTGGCTGACCATTCCCTGGTAGGTCTTGTCGCGACCGAGAATGATCGCGTATTCGCGGTCGAAGTGCTTCATGCGTTCGAGTGCGGCGGCGGCCGATACACCCTGACGGTCGATGATCGTGACCTGGGTCTTGCGGGCAACATCGCCGGCCTTGAAGACATGGCTGACATCAACATTGCGGAAGAAGGAGCGGACGTAATCATTGGCCGGGCTCATGACGATTTCGTCCGGCGTACCGACCTGAATGACGCTGCCGTTCTGCATGATGCAAATACGGTCGCCGATCCGCATGGCTTCGTCGAGATCGTGGCTGACGAAGACGATCGTGCGGCTTTGTTCGGACTGAAGACGGACCAACTCGTCCTGCATCTCGGTCCGGATGAGCGGGTCAAGTGCCGAGAAGGCTTCGTCCATGAGAAGAATGGTCGGTTCACTGGCCAAAGCACGGGCAAGGCCGACGCGCTGCTTCATGCCGCCGGACAGCTGATCCGGAAGGCTGTCCTCGTAACCGTCGAGGCCCACGGCCTTCAAAGCAACGAGAGCCTTCTGCCGACGCTCGGCTTCGTTGACGCCTGCGACCTCGAGACCGAAGGAAGCGTTGTTGAGCACGGTACGGTTGGGCAGAAGCGCGAAGGACTGGAACACCATGCTGATATCGCGGCGCCGCAGATCGATCAGTTCCTTGCGCGACATCTGGGTGATGTCACGCCCGTCGATTTTTATCGCACCGGATGTCGGCTCGATGAGCCTGTTCAGTAGACGAAGGAGGGTGGATTTTCCGGAGCCGGACAGGCCCATGATCACGAAAATCTCGCCAGCTTTGATCTCGAAGCTCGCGTCGTTGACACCGACGGAGCAACCGGTCGCTGAATGGATTTCGGATTTTGTCTTGCCGGCGCGGATCATGTCCAAGGCCTTGTCAGGCCGCTCGCCGAAGATTTTGTAGACGTTGTTTAGACTGATCTTGGTCGGTGTCGCTTCGAGCGGCGCGTCATTTTCAGTTGCATAAGCCATTAAAAATTTGGCCCGGGCTCGGTAGCGCGGGCATTCTCCTAGACAGTCGGATCTACTCTACGGCGGAAGCATAGGCTTTCCGGCCAGAGGTCGTCCGTGTATTTTATTTGGGCGATATAGCCATCGCCGGCGAAGAACCAATCCGATCAGCGTATCGCGAGGATTGTATCAAGTCAGACGTCACGCACTAAAAGCGCGCTTCAGACGCACATTCGTTATGCGCATCTGCAGCCCGTCCATGACCTGTTTGTAGAGCGAGAGATGTGGATGTCCATCAAAAAATCCAATTTGCATGGGCCGAAAAATCTCCCGAAGCGCGCTCATCCATCGCAGATCCACTGCATCAACGAGCATCTCGCCCTATCGAACCCGGATTTCAGACCGGCCATCACGAAACCGTGAAACAATGAAAATCATGCTCTAGCCCAAATTGCGAACCTCCAGACTTTGTGAGCCAGTGAGCTAGACTGCGACGCGCAATCGTCCCAACAAGCCGATTTCCCGACCGTTACACAGCCAACGCAACTCCCCGCAGTCGCTCTGAGAAACACTCGCGTTGCACTGCGACATGGGATATTTGCATTGTTGGGTGATGGGCGAGTAACGACGTCTGGTCTTTATGAAGCGGTTTACTCAGCGTGGTCTCATGAGCGTTGTCGGGCAGAGTACTTTTATCATCGACAATCTGAGATTGGCGGACGGTCGCCAAGGCATGTCGCTCAATGTTTCGAACGGCGTGATAGTCGCGATCGGAGAGCAGACCGCACAGCTATCGTCGCCGCGTCTCGATGCTGGAGGGGTGCTGATCCTGCCGGGACTGACGGATGCGCATGTCCATCTCGACAAGGCGATGATCCTTGGCCGCTGCCCGCTGTGCGAGGGGACCCTTGCTGAAGCCGTTCGGCTGACGGCGCAAGCGAAACGCAGTTTTACCGCAGAGGATGTCGAAGCGCGCGGCGCGCAAGTCTTGGAATTGGCTGTGCGTGCGGGTACGCAGCGCATGCGCAGCTTCGTCGAGGTGGATCCACGCGCAGGTCTTCGAAGTCTGGAAGGTCTGCTGCGGCTGAAGCGCAGATGGTCGGGTCTCATCGACGTCCAGCTTTGCGCCTTCGTGCAGGAAGGCCTGACCAACGAGCCTGAAACCATCGACCTTCTTCACGAAGCCATGAGGATGGGTGCGGATCTGATTGGCGGATGTCCTTATACGGACCCTGATCCCGTTGCCCATGTCGAGCTCATCTTCGGCCTTGCCCGTCGTTACAACGTTGATGTCGACTTCCACGCCGACTTCGATCTCGATCCCGGAAATTCCATTTTGCCCGAGATCATCAGGCAGACCGAAGCCTTCGGCTGGGGCGGGCGTGTCACTGTCGGCCATGCAACGAAGCTTGCAGCCTTCGACCCTGACGAGCGTGAGAGGATGGCGCGGAGCATGGCCGAGGCCGGTATCGCTCTCGTCGTCTTGCCCGCGACAGACGCGTTTTTGAACGGATCGCGCGACAACCCGATGCGGCCGCGCGGGATCGCTCCGGCAGCCCAGATGAAGCGCTTCGGCGTGGATGTCGCGCTCGCCACCAACAATGTGCAAAACCCGTTCACCCCGTACGGCGACGCCTCACTGCTTCGCATGGCAGGTCTCTACGCCAATCTCGATCAGCTCTCGACGGCCGCCGACATGCACACCGTTTTCGAGATGGTTTCGACGGATGCGGAGAAGATCACCGGGATGCTGGCGCCACCGATCGCTGTGGGTGCGAAGGCCGAATTCATTCTTGTTGCCGCAGAAACGGCCGAAGATGCGATCCGCCGCAACGCGCCCGTCGTCGCCGCTGTCAAACGCGGCGTGTTGCGACTATGGGCGCCTCTTGCGCCTTTGATCATTCCGGACTGAAACTTTCCTAGTCCCGCGCGCGTAGTAGGAGCGAAATGCTCATTTCGGCGAAACGCATTGAGGACTAATGCAAAAGATTGTCTTGCTTCTGGGGTTTGCGCTCGCGGCGTTCGGCATCGTCGGCGCGCGGCAGGTGACGGCCGATGACCATGTGCCACAAGCGGTCCGGATCGATGTCGGCGGTTACAAACTCAACAGCGTTCTGATCGAGCCGGACAAAAAAGCGGATCTTCCCCCGATCGTTTTTCTCCATGGTGCGAGCACGAGCCTCAAAGATCCCCTCTTTTCGTTCAGGAAGACGTTGCAGGGCAGGGCGCGACTGCTGTTCGTCGACCGACCGGGACATGGCAGTTCCGATATTGGAGGCGAACAGAATATCCTTCCGGATGGCCAGGCTGATGCCGTCGCGCAACTGATGAGGAAGCGGGGGATCGGCAAGGCCATTCTCGTCGGCCATTCCTTCGGGGGCGCCATCGCCGCGGCATTTGCAGTTCGGCATCCGGACATGGTGTCCGGTCTCGTCTTCCTCTCGCCGGCGGTCTACCCCTGGGACGGAAGCGTGGCATGGTATTATTCTGCAGCCACAGCCCCTGTCACGGGCCAGGTCTTCAGCGCGCTCGTCGTTCCACCGGTGGGGCTGCTGGCGATCAAGGGGGCGGCCAGCGCAGTCTTCTCTCCCAATCCTGTCCCAGCCGGCTATATTGCCGAGACCAATGCGTTTCAGGCGCTGAGCCCAACCGCATTTCGCCATAATGCGCGGGAAATCTCGGCGCTCAGCGACTGGGCACGTACCGCCTCGCGACAATATCCGAAGATCAAGGCGCCGACCGTGATCATCACCGGTGATGCCGATGAGATCGTGTCTCCCGAAATCCATGCCAAACATCTGGCGCGCGATATCCGCGGCGCAAAACTGATCGTCGTCCACAAGCTCGGGCACAAGTCCGACTACGTCGCAAGGGATCTGGCGGTGGCTGCCATGGAAAGCGTTGCGGGCCGACGCAGGGACTTAGCCTCCATTGCAAGGTCGGTGGAGCGACGGATAGCGGCAGATGCAAAGGATTGAAACCGCCAGGGAACGCGAGGGACAGGACCTAACCGTCTGGCGCCGTCGGTGCCGGTTGGGCCTCTTCCTGTTCTATGCCGCAGCGGGCGTCCTGCATATCACCGTGCCGCGGCCGTTTCTCAGCATCACACCCAGCTGGGTCCCTGATGCACCGGAGGTGATTCTTGTAACGGGCCTCTGCGAGATCGCAGGCGCGATCGGATTGCTTGTTCCTTGGTCGCGTCGGTATGCGGGCATTGGCCTGGCGCTTTACGCAGCCTGCGTGTTTCCTGCCAATATCAAGCACGCAGTTACCAGCCTGACTGCGCCAGACGCCTCGCAGTGGCAGTGGCTTTATCACATGGTCCGATTGCCGTTACAGCCTGTTCTGATCTGGATCGCCCTGTTTGCGGCGGGCATCGTCAGGTGGCCGATGAGGGCGAGAGACTGATCTGTCGCCTCTGCGCGACAACAATTCCGCGCCGGCATCGTGCCGCGCTCGGCGAAGGTCGGAGGATTTCCAACCCGAATCCACCGGCAGCACGACACGACCTCAAGGGTTTCAAAAAGGAAGAGACCATGTCCTCCATTTCCAGAACCGGCTTTACGATACTCTCAGGCGCACTGATCGCCGTCACGCTCGGTGTTTCGGCCTTTGCGGCAGACACCGTCCGGGTCCGCGGTACAGTCGAGAGCCTTCAAGGCAAGACCCTGTCTGTCAAAACCCGCGAAGGCACGAATGCCAAGATCACGCTCAAGGATGACTGGAAGGTGTCGAGCGTTGCCAAGGCCTCTATCGATGACATCAAGCCTGGTGACTTTGTAGGGATCGCCTCGTTGCCGACTGCCGATGGCGGTGATGGCGCTCTTGAAGTTCTGATCTTCCCGGCGGCGATGAAAGGCACCGGTGAAGGCAGCTACGCCTGGGATCTGAAGCCGAATAGCTCGATGACCAATGCGACGGTTGCCGATGCGGTCAAATCCGTCGATGGCCACACGGTCACCGTGACGTACAATGGCCAGGAGAAAAAGATCTCGATCCCTGAGGGCACACCGATCGTGACGTTCGCGTCAGCAGTCGAAGCGGATATCAAGGCAGGCGCGACTGTGTTTGTGCCATCGGAAAAGGCGGCCGATGGCTCCATGTCGAGCGGTCGGGTCGTTGTTGGCACCAACGGCGTCGTGCCTCCGATGTGAACGAGCTCGTCGATTTCCTAGAGATGGCGCAGTTCTATCCGCGCTTCGAAACCGTCGGAGCGTCCTGTCGCCGGAGATGCGAGGATCAACTGTCCGTTCATCTGACCGAGTAGTCGGTCCACAATGGAAAGACCGAGACCGGAGCCTTCGGCTTCGGTCCGGCCACGCCCGAAGCGCTTGCGAATGGCGGCGAGTTCAATCGCACTCATAACCGGCGATCCGTTGGTAATGCGCACTGGGCCACCATCCTCAAGAAATACCTCGACCGGTTTATCCGGCGTCCCGTGAATGAGTGCGTTTTCGATCAGATTGCGCAGCACGATCGCGAACCCGTCTTCGCTCACCGGCGCCGTCAGGCGCGCGCCAGTTGGATGGCGGAGGACCAGCCGGTCGGGATCGGCCATGCCGCGCTGAAAATCGGTCACCACCATGTCCAGAACACGACCGAGATCGACGGCGTGGTCGGCGAGGCCGATGCCCGCCTCCGCGCGAGACAGTTGCAGCATCTTTTCCGCAAGGTGGCTCAGTCGCGTCAGTGAGGCTTCAACCTGGTCGGCACGCCGGCGATGAGGGTTTCCCACAAGTTCGGCGACCAGCATCTGGGTCTGCGCCAGCGCGCCCGCAATCGGCGTTCTCAGCTCGTGGGCGCTGTTGGCGGTAAATTCACGCTCCGCATCAAGTGCTGTGCGCAGGCGCTGCATCAGCCGATTGACCGATGCGGCAATCGGCATCAACTCTTTCGGAAGCGCCGTCGCGTCGATCGGCTCGGTGTTGCCGCCGTCCTTGGTTTCGATCTCCTCGCGCAACGCACCGACGGGACGGACAGCTCGCCGCACCACGAACCAGATCGCCATTCCGCAGACGGGAATGAGCAGCAGAAGTGGCAGAAACAGTGCCATGGCGCCTTCGCGAAGCGCTTCTTCTCTGTTTTCGAAAGCGTCGGCGACCTGCACGAAGACACTCCGATCGCCATTCGCCGCGGTATAAAATTGATAGGTGTCGTTTCGCCACAGCCCTGCCTTCAGCGGCGCCTCGAAAGGTTCTGCCGGCGCATCATGGGACCGGATCAGGATCCGCCCGGCCGTGTCTCTCACCTGATAGATCAGGTACTCCCGTTCGCCGCTCGAACTCGCGGTCTGTAGTTGTTGGGGGGAGGCGCCGACGAGGCTGCGATGTTCAAGGTCGTCGACGGCAAGAGGAACCAGTCTCTCGGCCGTATCCTGCAGAGTACCATCGAAAATTTCGGCGAGCTCCTCTTCCATCACAACCAAGCCCAGGCCCACGGCAAGCAACCAGAGAAACGCCATCACCACAGTCAGCCACAAAATCAGACGCCGGGTCATGGAAGGCGCCGTCTTGGAAAGAAGCATGCTCATCGATCTACCCTAGCCGATATCCAATTCCGCGCAGTGTTGTGATGTGGTCGCGGCCAAGCTTCTTGCGCAAGCGGCTGACATAGACTTCGACGGTATTGCTCTCGATTTCCGAGCCGAAGGCGTAAAGCGCTTCCTCGATCTGCGATTTGGAAACGACCGCGCCGACACGAGACGACAGCGCGTCAAGCACGGCCCATTCCCGGCTGGAAAGTTCGATGACGGCGCCCGTTGCGGTAACGCGACGGTCGGTCGCATCGATCTCGAGATCGCCCACGCGAAGAAGCGAAACCGGACGGCCGCTGTAACGGCGACTAACCGCCAACATGCGCGCCGTCAGCTCACCCAGGTTGAAAGGCTTCACAAGGTAGTCGTCTGCACCGCTGTTCAATCCTTCGATGCGATCTGAAATCTGGTCATGTGCCGTCAGAATGATTACCGGCGTGGTAATACCCTTGGCGCGCAGGCGTTTCAAAAGCGCGATGCCGCTGCCATCCGGCAGGCGCAGATCCAGAAGGACAAGACCGTAGCCGGTCGTCGAGAGGGCGCTCTCTGCAGCGTCAAGCGTCTTGGTCCAGTCGACTGCATGGTCGGCGCTCGCCACATGGTCGCGCACTGCTTCCCCAAGTGTCACGTCATCCTCGACCAGAAGAACTCTCAAGCAGTCTGCTCCATCCCTTTGCCATTTCGCTTCGGCGATCCGGAGGCGAGAATAGCCGGAAATCTCAGGAAGTGGAGCGACAATCGTGCGCACACAAGCGAAGCACGAGAGTCCTGTTGCCAACCCAGCAAGCGATGTCGAGAAGAACTGTCTGACCGGACTACCACCAGTGTCGAACGGGTCAGAAGTCTGCACGCGCGCTGGCAACGCCGCTACTGTCTCTCACCCGCCGGCATGATGCCATTACGTCAAGGTCCGGCTTGTAGCTCGAAGTCCGAACGGACATCATTCCGAGTACGGTGTGAAACAGATTGTCATGTGAGGCGGGTGCAGCCGCTCGGGAAGAGAGGCATTGCGGATCGGTCGTGGTTTTCAACTCCGACCCTTGCCACAGCACAAAGGGCACGTGGGTCTGCTGCGATGGCGCAACGACATACGGAGCGCCGTGCAGATAAAGGCCATGCTCACCGAGCGACTCGCCGTGATCGGACATGTAGATCATGGCTGGAGCGATGACGTCCTGACGCGCCTTCAAACTGTCGATAACCGACGCGAGGATGTGGTCGGTGTAAAGGATCGTGTTGTCATAGGCGTTGACGATCTCATCGGTTTTGCAATTGCCCAGTTCAGCATTGCGGCATTCCGGCTTGAAGCGGGCAAAGGACGTGGGATAGCGCTCAGAATAGGCGGGGCCATGACTTCCCATCTGATGGAGGACCAGGACGCTGTCGCCCTTGACTGTCGAGAGCCAGCCATCGAGTGCCGCGACCATTCCCTCGTCGAGGCACTCCCTGTCTTTGCAGTAGCGGGGATCGTTGGCATCGGAAAACGAGTGGTAGGCGGTACGGCTTGCAACGTTCTTGCTGCCGGTGTTGTCGTCCCACCATTCCGTTTTGACACCCGCGTGACCGAGGACGTCGAGCAGATTTTCATTCGCGAGGCCGGCACGATGGGAATAGCCGCGCCGTGTCAGGTTGGAAAACATGCAGGGCACGGAAACCGCTGTTGCCGTGCCGCAGCTTGATGTTTCCTTGAAGTAGGTAATGTCTCGGCGGGCGAGCTCCGGATTGGTGTCGCGGCCGTAGCCACCAAGCGAAAAATTCTCGGCACGGGCCGTCTCGCCGACAACGATCACCACGACGCGCGGTCGGCCGGAGGATGTCGGGGCAATGACGCGGGCATCGGTCCCGAGCGATTTCACGACGACGGTTTCGTCCTCGCCGGTCGCCATGGCAAAGCCGATGGCATTGCCGATCGGCACGAAGGGGTTAAGTGTCATCATCAGGTCTTTGTGGAGCCGCGTGACCGAGGCAATGCTGCGAGCGCTGCTCATTCCGCAGGCGAGCGCGACCAGCAGAAGTGGAACGATTGCCGCGCTGTTCCACAAGACTTTGCCGAAGAACGGCCTGTGTTCGATCTTGACCCAGCAGACCAGAAGCGATGGCAGGATGCCGAAAACGGCCATGTGCAGCACGAAGGCCGGTGTCAACAGATGCCCGGCTTCGGATGACGTCGTCTGGACGGCGTTGCGGATCATGTCGACGTCGATGATCGTTCCGAACCTGTCCATGAACCAGGAGCCCGCAGCAGCGCTCACGAAGAGAAAGACCAGAACCGGCTTCAGGACATACTTAAGCGACAACGATACAATCAATGCTGCGAAAAGGCATGCGAGACCGAGTATGAAGGCAGCAAAGGCAAGGTGACTGTCGAAATAGGCGAAAGCCCGCGTGAGAAACATCCGGTTGGTAAAGGCCGCCAGATAGAGTGCACCTGTCACAGCCAGGGTAACGCTACCCATCCGCGGGCGGAAGAAAGGAGGTGCGGTTCTGGACAGACTGTAGATCGGCACTGGTTGATCCTCGGCGATATCGATTGCCACGGATTTGCATCGGATCCTGACACGCACCTGAATGCCCTAGACCAACGGCCACCCTTCAGCTGGGAGTCAGCTTCGTTCGTCATCATTGCCTGAGTGAGAAGCAACAAGGCCTATACTCGGTGAACAGTTTTCGTCTTCGGCCCGGTCTAATTTTCGTGGGCATATTCGTACTGATCGTGTGCTCGATCTCGCTGCTGCGCGATCCCCGGCACGTTCGCAATCCCCAGACGCTACCGGGATCGAACGTTCGACAAACACATATGCCGACGGGTTAAGCCGCCGCATCTTGACCGGCCGATGTCCGGTGCGCCATGTCATGGGGTGCATCTTTACGGACGACGGGGGCAGGCAGTGGGCGATATCGATCGGGACAGGGCAGAGCGATTGATGCAAGAGGCCGATCTTGATGGCCTGCTGCTATTCCAACCCGAGGGATTCCGCTACGCAATCGGCGCACCCGCTGGCGTAGCAACGATGTGGGGCAGGGCAGGGGCAGCAATCGCTTTTGTTCCGGCGGATGCGGGGCTCTCGCTTGCCGCCGTCGTCAGCGATCACGCCCTTACAAGCATCCGCAAATCCGCACCTGATGTCGAGCTGCGCAGTCATCGGATCTGGATCGACACCGTCTATACATCGGACGCCGGCTCCATCGCGCAAATCGACCAGTGCTATCGCCGAGGTGGGGCGACGGGGGAAAGGCCTGAAACCTTTGATCGCGAAGTGTCCTTCGGCCTGCTGGGAGAACTGCTTCGCGAGCGCGGTCTATCTGAGGCTCGTCTTGGCGTTGACATGGAGTTCATGCCCGCCGCCGATTTTGCCGCGCTGAAGCACCATCTGCCCCGCGCCTTGTTGACAGATGGATCTGCGGTTCTGCGCCGCCTGCGCTCGGTGAAGACGCCGGTCGAGATCGCTCGATTGCGTCTTGCGGCCAATGCGGCAGAGGCAGGCATCGTCAGAATGGTCGAGGCCATACGGCCTGGCTCCTCTGTCCAATCGCTTTCCGACGCTTGGAAATCCGGCGCGAAGGCGTTCGCAATCGGGAAGGGCGTCAGCCTGTCCGGGTCATGGGACTACATCTCCGTTGGCCCGGATCTTTCAGACGCGAACGCAACGGTTGTTCCGGGTGCGCTCATCAAGGCAGATGTGGGAACGCTGGTGGAGGGATATTCTTCCGATAGCGCACGAACCTTCGTCTACGGCGAGGCGTCGCCGCTCGCGAAAGATCTCGACAAGATCCTCCTCGAGGCATTTGAAGCGGGCCTCGAGCAGATCCGGCCCGGCAATACATTCGGCGCGGTGCATCGGGTTGTCACGGCCGCCATCCGCCGTGGGGGATTGAGCGAATATCATCGTGGGCATTTCGGGCACTCGGTCGGCGGCAGTGCCGGCATCGAGGAATGGCCATTTTTCTCGATGGGAAATGAGGAACTGATCCAGCCGGGCATGGTGGTGGCGCTCGAGACGCCCTTCTACGGGAATGGCTTTGGTGCCCTGATGATCGAGGACCAGTTCCTTGTGACCTCTGACAGCACGGAATGCATGAATAGATTGCCGCGCGGTCTTCAGAAGATCATGCATTGAAGCCTGACGACCGAACGCCCGCGAACGACATTCTGCAGAAATCAGCGGCCCTCCGCGCACGCCGTTCGTCCTGGTTCTTGCGATGGACACGCAATATTGCACACCCAGACAGTTGCCAAAACTCGATCATTGTTGCACCACCATTGCGCAAAACGAACCGACATCGCAATTGGAATATAGCGGAATGCGTCTGAGATATTCTTTCCTTGGTCTACTTCTTGCCATCGCACCAGCAGCCTATGCCTTGGAACCGGGCACACCCCCCGTCTTGGCTCCGCTCGATCGGCAGGCACAGGCGGCCAATATCAGCGCACAGTTTCTCGGCCGCTACAGCTACAAGCCCGTACCGCTGGACGACGCGCTGTCGGTCAAGATCATGAACAGCTTCATCAAGTCGCTGGATCCGGACCGGAGCTTTTTTCTCAAATCCGATATCGACAGCTTTGCTGCGAACAGCAAGAAGATCGACGATGCGATCGAGGACGAGGACCTGAAGCTTCCCTTCTCGATTTTCAACGTTTATTCTCAGCGCGTTTCAGAGCGCCTGACCTATGCACGTGAGTTGCTGAAGCAGGGTTTCGACTTCACCCAGCGGGAAGAGTATTCCGTGCTACGAGACGACGCGCCGTGGCCGCAGTCGCAACAGGAAAGCAACGACCTGTGGCGCAAGCGTGTGAAAAGCGACTGGCTGCGCCTGAAACTGGCAGGCTCCCAAGACGCGACGATCCGCGAGACGCTCGACAAGCGCTACCAGAACGTCCTTGATCGGACCTACCGTTATAAGAGCGACGATGTATTCCAGTCTTTCATGGCTGCCTACACGACGTCGGTTGACCCGCACACGGACTATTTCGGGGCGAGGGCAGCGGCTGAATTCGACATCTCCATGAGCCTGTCTCTCGTCGGTATCGGCGCGGTTCTGCAGGAACGTGACGGTTACACCACGATCCGTGAACTCGTGCCTGGCGGCCCGGCGCAGCTCTCCGACAAGCTCGCTGTCGGCGATCGCATCGCAGGCGTTGCGCAAGGTGAAGATGGCCCGATGAAGGACGTCGTGGGTACGCGCCTCGACGAAATTGTGCAGATGATCCGTGGCGCGAAGGATTCTGTCGTCCGTCTGGACGTGCTGCCTGCAGATACCGGTGAGACCGGAAGCCACCGGGTTATCAGCCTCGTGCGCGACCGGGTTAGTCTCGAAAAACAGGCAGCCCAGAAAAGCATTATTCCGGTCGAGGACAAAGGTGTCACCCGCCGCATCGGCGTGATCACTCTGCCTGCCTTTTACGAGGACTTCGAAGCGAGACGCAAAGGCGAGAAGAACTACAAGAGCGCCAGCCGCGATGTCGCCAAGCTGCTCGTTGAACTCAAACAGGAAAACGTTGATGGCGTCCTGATTGACCTGCGCGATAACGGAGGCGGATCCCTGTCTGAAGCGATTGAACTCACCGGGCTCTTTGTCGGCAAGGGACCGGTCGTGCAGCAGCGCGATGCCAAGGGTAAGGTTGAAATCCTGAAGGACGATCGGTCTGCTCCCGCTTGGGCGGGCCCGGTCGGCGTGCTCATCAACCGCGGTTCGGCTTCGGCCTCCGAGATCTTTGCTGCAGCTATCCAGGATTATGGTCGAGGCGTTGTGATCGGCGAGCCCAGCTTCGGCAAGGGAACCGTGCAGACCGTCGTGGATCTCGATCAGGCGACGCGCAGCAGCGAATCGAAATACGGCGAATTGAAACTGACCATCGCCCAGTTCTTCCGCGTCGATGGCGGTACGACCCAGCTTCGCGGTGTGACGCCGGATATCAGCCTCCCGGGCCTTTCTGACCCGAAGACGCTGGGTGAGGCGAGCTATGACAATGCGCTCCCATGGACACGTATCAAGCCTGCCAAATATGCCGCAGTCGGAAATGTCGCATCGGTTCTGCCACAACTGCAGACCCAGCACGAAGCCCGAATCAAGGATGACCCGGATTTCCAGCGGTTCATCGAGGACGCTGCCGAACTGAAGCAGCAGCGCGAGAAAAAGGTCATCTCGCTCAACGAGGCCGAACGCCGGGCAGAACTCGCAGCCGTCGCCAGTCGTCTGAAGGCTCGCGAGCAGATCAACAATGGCCTGGTCGGCAGTGAAGACGATGGTCTGCAAGCAAACGAACGTAGCTTGAGTGCGGAGATTGCTCTTGAGGATGCGCGCAAGAATGCCAAGGACGTCCTGAAAAACGAGGCGTCTGCGATTGTCGCCGATCAGGCGACCTTGCTGCAAGACAGCAATGCACAGCCCGGGCGCGCCAAGCGGAACTAGTCACCAGCGGGCTGCGGGGTCGTCGGGGTTCAAGTGAACCTTACGACGGTCATTAGAGCAACTTCGAATGACGTCGACAGCGCGCGGTAGCGATACCGTGCGCTGTCGTCAAAGCGAAGGGGAGATGCAGTTTCAGCGACGTGGAAAATCCGAGCCGCCCAACAGAGAGCATCAACCAGTTATCAGATAATATGCATTATGGAACCAACGGATATTGATGGCGTGTAGCAGGCTTAGCGGCCTTGGCTGAGACGGTAGATACGTCCGCTACGGTTCAACGTGCCGCCTCTGAAGCGCCGATATCAGCACGCCATTTCCGGCTATCTTTGCCGACGCGTGAGAGACGAAGCGAGAGAGACGAAGCGTAACAAAGCAGTGGCCGCGGGTTTAAAAAATGCAAATCCTAGTTCAGCCGCGACCATCGGTAGCTTGTAATCCCGGCCGACCTGGGAGCCTTACCAGACCTCGGCTAAAACTCCTCCCACGCCTCGGCGACAGCAGCACTTGTTGGAAAAGAGCTGTTCACTCTCGCCATCAGCTTTCTG
>Ga0213834_100248_pt1 | contig 39250 bp, 30 predicted proteins | sample SWPTP12_FD_160580 | JGI IMG/M metagenome (GOLD analysis project Ga0213834, IMG submission 160580) | Coastal seawater microbial communities from Marineland, Florida, United States - SWP TP1 #2 | ecosystem: Environmental > Aquatic > Marine > Coastal | place: USA: Florida | collected 2016-08-06 | reverse complement strand
AAGTGGGGAATTCATCAACGCACTCCATCAACGTCGTTTGCGGAATAAGGCCGCAACGTCTCACGCATCGCCCGTTCTGTGATGCTCCACACCGGCCTCCGGCCCGCGCCCGATCGCCGGGGCGGCGGAGTTCGCCATGGGAATAGATCAGAAATTAGGAAGTTAAACTTGTGCGAGGATGATGCAGTCCTCGTGAACCTGAACGACAAGGTGCGACGACACCAAGATACCTGACACCTACGCCGCAAGAGCCGTGCCGCAAATGCAATCGGCCGCGCTCGAAAGCGCGGCCGGCATAATTTCGCTGGTATGTTCAATCTTACTGCTGGAAGAGCGTAAGAATGTTCTCGGAGCTGGAGTTTGCAATCGACAGCGACTGGACGGCCAGCTGCTGCTGCGTCTGCAGAGCAGACAGTCTGGCAGACTCTTCTTCCATGTCGGCATCGACGAGGCGGCTGATGCCTTCTTCGATCGCATCCGTCAGAGTCCCGGCATAGCTGGTCTGAAGGTCGATACGGGTGGTCAGCGCGCCGAGGGCAGCACCAGCATCCGTGAGGCTGGAGAGAGCCAGTTCGACATTGTCGAGATATTCTGCGAGTTCTGTGTCCGTGGTGTCGGCCGTCAGCGCAATGTCCATGACATCGCCGAGGAGACCGCCCGAGCCGACGCCGTCAGTGATAACTTCGAACATGGCGTTGGTTGAAACGTCATAGGATGCCGTCGTGACTTCGACCGTACCGTCGTCGTTGCGGATGAAGCCGTCGACGACCGATTCCGGGTCGGCGCCGGTAGCGGCGACCATCCAGTTTTCACCGCTGAACGAAGCGCCTTGGGCGATCGAGGACAGCTGTTCCTGCAGCTTGGTGATTTCAAGCTGGATCTGTGCCTTGTCGGTCGAGTTTTCGTTCGCGGTGACGATCTTCGACTTGATTTCGTTGACGACGTCGATAGCGCTTTCCATGGCGGCGTAGGCCGTATCGACCTTTGCAGCACCAACTCCCAGAGCGTCGGTCGCAGCCACCAAAGCGTCCTTGTCGGAACCCATCGTGGTCGAGATCGACCAGTAGGCAACGTTGTCGGAGGCCTCGGATACGCGATAGCCCGAGGATACACGGCTCTGCGCCTGCTCCAGGCTATCGTTGATACCCCTCAACGTCTGAAGTGCAGAGTTTGCGGCGTTGTTGGTCAAGATGCTGGTCATTAAAACTGCCCCTTATGGCATTGGATGGGAGGGCATCCCGGGTGTTCCGGTAACGACGATCAGCTTCATGCCTGCCGCGCCCTTGCATTCGGCTCGCCGTTGCGATGGATACAGAAAATCATCTTATGGTTAATGGAGGGTTAAAGCGGGAACAAAAGTTAACGCGTGCTGGAACATTTTCAGCTTTCGCGAACGAAGATTAATGGGCGGTAGGTTTTGCGGGAGCGTGAACGAATGCCTCCACGGTCTGTTCGCAGGATAGAGTTGGAAAGGATCCCATCGTTTCACCGGAGCTGAATCGCGGCTCCAACGCCGCTGCGCGTTCCACCTTCGGACAGCCTGGCGAACATACCTGCAACGGCGTGATTTTGCTGTTGTTTTGAAGTCATTAACCACGCTGGAAGCTGTTTTAGCAATGCCGCCAGATTTAAGACCTTGGCAAGGAATGGCTGCGAAATTGCAGCCTAGATGACGGGCTTGGATCCGGTAAGGAACAAGAGGCATGAAGCCGGACCGTCATTTGCCGGTGACACTACCGAACCCGGTATGTCCTCCTTTTTTGTATAGAGTCCAAGGGGACAATCCATGACTAGCATCAACTTCAATTCTTCTGCTTCGTCCGCTCTTCAGACACTGAGCACCATCAACAAGAGCCTGGAGCAGACGCAGAACAGCGTTTCGACCGGCTACAAGGTGAGCAAGGCTTCGGACAACGTTGCCTACTGGTCGATCTCGACCACGATGAATTCCGACAAGGGCGCCCTCAACGCTGCTTCCGACGCTCTGGGCGTTGGCGCTGCCAAGGTTGATACCGCCTATGCCGCCATGGAAAGCGCCATCGACGTCGTCAACGAAATCAAGGCGAAGCTTGTTACCGCTTCGGAAAGCTCGACCGACAAGGCTCAGATCCAGCTCGAAGTCGGCAAGCTGAAAGAACAGCTGTCCTCGATCGCCGAAGGCGCTTCGTTCAGCGGTGAAAACTGGATCGTCAAGGGCGACCAGGACTCTGCCAGCGTTGTCGACGGCTTCGTTCGCGACGCAGACGGCGCTGTCAAGGTCACGACGGCAACCTACGACATCGAAACCAACGCACTGTTTGACTCGGTCACAGCCGGCGTCGGCAGCGGCGGTATCCTCGGCGATCTGATGGCGACTGCCGATCTCACGGACTCGACGAGCGACACGGACATCGCAACCTACCTCTCAACTGTTGAAACGGCTCTTTCCAGCATGACGATCGCTGGCGGCGCACTTGGTGCTCTGACCACCCGTATCGACCTGCAGTCGGACTATTCCGGCCAGCTGTCTGACGCGATCGAAGAAGGCGTAAGCCGCTTGGTCGACGCCGACATGGAAGAAGAATCTGCCAAGCTGTCTGCCCTGCAGACCCAGCAGCAGCTCGCCATCCAGTCGCTGTCGATTGCCAACTCCTCTTCGCAGAACGTGCTCTCGCTGTTCCAGTAAGAAGACCAACCTTTACCTTCTGGTTTGTTCAAGAAAAGCCCCGGGTCATCCCCGGGGCTTTTTCCGTACCTTCGATCGGATCATGGTAAAGAAAGATATTTTTTCTCGTCAAAGATCGTCAGCCTTCGGACTTCATTAACGTTAATGCTGTTATCTAAGCTCATCTAAGCGGCGGGCCGGAATGAGTGAGTATTTTCCGACTGGCATGATGCACTCAGGCCGCTTTCCGGTGCTTCCGGAATGTCCCCTCCTTTTTGTTTTGCCTAGGGGTTTAGTAACATGACGAGTATCCTTACCAACACTGCAGCGAACTCTGCACTTCAGACGCTCAGCAACATCAACAAGGGCCTGGAAGACACTCAGGACCGCGTTTCTTCCGGCTACAAGGTCAGCAAAGCATCGGACAACGTTGCTTACTGGTCGATCTCCACCACAATGAATTCCGACCAGAAGGCCCTCAACTCCGCTACCGACGCGCTTGGCGTTGGCGCTGCGAAGGTCGACACGGCCTATGCCGCGATGGAAAGCGCCATCGACGTCGTCAACGAGATCAAGGCCAAGCTGGTTACGGCAACGGAAACCTCGACCGACAAGGAACAGATCCAGCTCGAAATCGACAAGCTGCAGGAACAGCTGTCGTCGATCGCGCAGGGCGCTTCCTTCAGCGGCGAGAACTGGATGGTCACTGGCGACCAGACAGACGGCGGTACGGTCGTAGACGGCTTCATCCGCAGCGATGACGGTACAGTCAAGGTCACGTCCGCCTCCTACGACATCCCGACCTATGCTCTGTTCGATGACGTGTCCGGCGGCGTCGGCACCGGCGGCGTCCTCAACGACACCATGGACATCGATCTCGCCACGATCACTGACGAAACCGACATCGCAGCGATGCTCGACACTGTGGAAACTGCTCTTGCGAGCATGACCATCGGCGGCGCCGCTCTCGGTGCACTGACTACCCGTATCGATCTCCAGACGGACTATTCCAACCAGCTTTCGGACGCCATCGATGAGGGCATCAGCCGTCTCGTAGACGCTGACATGGAAGAAGAGTCTGCCAAGCTGTCTGCCCTGCAGACGCAGCAGCAGCTCGCTGTCCAGTCGCTGTCGATCGCGAATTCCAGCTCGGAAAACATCCTCACGCTCTTCCAGTAAGACGCGTTTGGTTCAACATACGAAAGAAAGGCCGCGCTCAATGCGCGGCCTTTCTTCGTCACGTTGTTTGGGAATAAAACTTCGCCTTGGAGAAGGCGCCGTGCCTTACGAGAACGATCTCACCAGCGAGCCGACGAGAAGGTTCCAGCCGTCGATAAGGACGAAGAAAAGGATCTTGAACGGCAGCGAGATCGAGGTTGGCGGCAGCATCATCATGCCCATCGCCATCGTGATGCTGGCAACGATCATGTCGATGACAAGGAACGGCAGGACGATGAGAAAGCCGATTTCGAAGCCGCGGCGGATTTCCGACAGCATGAATGCCGGGATCAGCACGCGGTAGTCCGTCTGCGCGCCGAGCGTGACCGTCTGGCCGCGTTCCCGGGCGATGTCGACGAACAGCGCCACATCCTTGTCGCGGACGTTGGCAATCATGAATTCGCGGAACGGCTGCGCGATGCGCTGTATCGCTTCGGCCTCGTTGATCTGGTTCTGCAAAAGCGGCTGTGCGCCATCCTGCCAGGCACGGTCCATTGTCGGCGCCATGACGTAGAAGGTCATGAACAACGCCATGCTGGTCAGGATCATGTTGGACGGTGTGGTCGAAAGGCCCATGCCGGACCGCAGGATCGAGAACGCGATAATGAAGCGCGGGAAGCTCGTCACCATGATCAGGATGCCGGGCGCGATGGATAGAACCGTCAGCAGGCCGAAGGTGCGGATGATCCAGGCGGAAACCGAGCCGTCGACCGGCAGGTTCAGCATGTCCAGGGCAGACTGTTGCGCATTCGCCGCGTCGGGTAACGCAGCGAAGAGAGCAAGAACGGCTAAAAAACGAATCATTCGATGATGAAAGTCCTGAACACCAGATCAGCAACCTTGCCCTGAGACCTCAGCTTGGCGCGTTCCTTCAGGTCATCTCGGAGATAACCGAAGCCGCGTGGCCCCTGAATTTGCTGCAGCGACAAGGTCCGCATATAGGCGAGTATATCTTCCTGAATGGAAGCCGCCACCGCTTCATCGATGTTTTCACCGAATATTAACGAAACCTCGAGGCGGACCATGCTGTCCGAAGGATAGGCGAGGTTGGCAATGATCGGTTCCAGCGGCCGGACGTGGCTCGCACCGGCAGCGGCGCCGTGTTCCCCTCCCCCGGCAGGAGCCGCGGCTGCGCCATGACCGGCGGCAGGTGCCTCCTCCACGACCGGCGACGGGACGATCATCTTGCCGACAACCCAGCCTCCGCCCACGCCGACGACCGTCAGTCCCAGTACGGCCGCCGCAGTCATCACCAGGGAAGACTTTTTCTTCGCTGGTTGATCCGCCGTGAGGCTGGCGTCGGTCATGGTGGCTAAACTCCGCTAGTAGTGAGGGACATCAAATTGCGCCCGGTCAGATCGGCGAGAAGATGTCGCTGATCTGCTGGCCGACCGGCGGCTGCTGGACTTCCATCAGGCGACCGCGGCCGCCGTAGGAGATGCGTGCTTCGGCAATCTTCTCATAGGATATCGTGTTCTCGGCATTCACGTCCTGAGGGCGCACGATGCCGGCAACGTTGAGGATGCGGATCTCATGGTTGACGCGCACTTCCTGCGAGCCGCTGATGATGAGATTTCCGTTTTCGAGAACGCCGGTGACGACCGCGGCCACGAGAAGCGTCAGCTTCTCGGCGCGGCTGATGGAGCCCTTGCCGTTCGACTGGCTGTCGGAATCAAAGCCCGCCGTCGAATCTGCCTCCGGCTTCCAGCCAAGAATTTCCGCGGCGGCCTGCCAGTTGGTGGTCTTGGAATTCTTGCGGCTGCGATCCGTCTCGTTGTCAAAGCTCGCCTTGTCGTTCATCGAGATATTGACCGTCAGGATGTCGCCGACGTTCAGCGCGCGGGCATCCTTGAACAGGGCGCCCTGGCTGTCGCTCCACAGCGAGAAGCCGCTCGCCATGTGGCGCGGCTGCTTCGGATACATCGACATCTGCTGCGTCTGGCCATATTGCAGGCCGCTGCCGATCGGGCTCATGGCCGGCGCATTGCCGATTTCCTTGATGGTCGTCATCTGCCCGTTCTGACATCCGGCGATCAGCGATGTCATCGCAAGAAGAGCCGTGAGTTGCTTTTTCATGACGGGTCCTTGGAAGTATTGGGGTCTGCGGCGCTCGCCATGATCATTGCGACCATGGCAGCCTTCTGGGCGTCCATTTCGGCAAGGATCAGGCCCGATTGCCGCGGTGGCAGCTGCATGATGATGGCGGCTGCAATGTTGATGTTCATCTGGTCGAACTGCGGCGCGACTTCGTCAGCCTTTGCCGTCTTGTAGATTTCGACCAGACTGGCCTTGGCGCTGGCCAGGAACGCGTTGCGTTTCTTCAGCCAGTCCTGATATTCAGCGCGCCGATTTTCGAGCTCGGTGATGCGCGTGTTGATGTCGCCCTGCAGCTTTTCCAGTTCCTGCTTCTGCAGGAGATAACGCTGGTCGCGGGCCGAATCGACGATGTTGCCGCAGAACTGCTGGACTTCCTGCTGGCTGCCTCCGGCTTCCTGTGCGGCGCCGAGAAGCTGCGGCTGCTGCTGCGCGCGGGCGCCCGGTAGGAGGCAGAGCGAGAGAGCGGCGGCGATCAGATAGACCGAGCTGCGAGTGCCGAGAACCGGGAACCTGCCTGAAACTGTGTCGGTCATTGCAGAACGAGCTCCGCTTGCAGGGCTCCGGCAGACTTTATCGCCTGGAGGATCGAGATGATGCCGTCCGGCTTGACGCCGATATTGTTCAGGCCGGCGACCAGCGTCTTCAGATCAGGTCCGTCGATGACGGCAATCGGTCCGCCGGTCTTTTCGGCCATGATATCGGTCTGCGGCTGCACCGCCGTTTCTCCCCTAGAGAACGGTTCGGGCTGGATGACCTGCGGCGTCTCCGTGACCTGAACAGTCAACGTGCCGTAGCTGACCGCAACCCGGGCGACCCGGACATCGGCGCCGATGACGATCGTACCGGTGCGCTCGTTGATCACCACGCGTGCGGGGGCGTCGGTCTGGACCACGAGATTTTCGATGTCGCCCATCAGGCGGGTCAGGTCGGCTGAGCGCGGTTTCTGGACAACCACTTCCTGGCTGTCGCGCGCTTCGGCGATCGGATCGCCGAAGGTGCGGCGGGCATAGGCGTTGACGACATCGGCGATACGAACCGATGTCGAGAAATCCGGGTTGCGAAGCTGCAGCACCAGATTGACCGAATCCTTGAACTTGGACGGAAGCTCGCGCTCGATGATCGCTCCCGACGGCACACGACCGGCTGTGGTGACGCCTTCGGTCAGTGTCGCAGCAGCACCCTGTGCGTTGAAGCCGGAGACGATCACCGATCCTTGCGCGACGGCATAGATCTGTCCGTCGGCACCGGTGAGCGATGTCATGATCAGCGTGCCGCCCCGCAACGAGGTGGCGTCGCCGAGCGAGCTGACATTGACGTCGATGCGGCTGCCGGGGCTTGCAAACGAGGGAAGATTGGCGGTGACCATGACCGCAGCAATGTTCTTGGCGCTGGACTGACCGCCCTGCGTCGAGATGCCGAGGTTCTGCAGCATGGCGCGCAGCGACTGATCGGTGAACGGAGACGAACGCAGGCTGTCGCCGGTTCCCTGCAGACCCACGACCAGGCCATAGCCGATCAACTGGTTCTCGCGACCGGACTGCAGCGAAGCGATATCCTTGATGCGGGACGACGTGGCCGTGGCATCGGTGACGGGCAGCATCGTGATGACCGCGATCGCCGCAATCATCAGTTTCCGGACCATACTCATTTCTGAACCACCTCGACGCTGCCGTCCGCCATCACCGTGCCGTTGACCATGACGCCCGTATCGAGGTTCCTGACCTTGATGACCTCGCCTGTCATCGCATCGTCCATGGGCGCGCCGCGGGCAGCGATGACCATGCGCTGCGACGAGAAGGTAAGCCTGACACTTGTGCCGCGCTTGACCGTGAAAGGATCGCGGAGAACGTTCAAAGGAATGGTGCGGCCGGCAAGCAGCGTCTTGCGCGTGACCTTGCCGACCACCTGATCCAGCGAACTGGCATAGCCCGGCGCGATATTCGGATTGGTGACGGCCACCTCGCTGACGAACGCCTCGCCGATCGTATCGCCCGGATAGATCGTGGTGCTGGGCACGACGGCATTGCGCGGCTCCGCGAATGCCGCCCCCGGCAGGATGAGCGCGCTCAAAAGCGCCCCGGCCAGCCAGGTCTTCATTCCGGTTTTCCAGCTGCTTGCCCGACCGGTTTTCCGGACGTTCTCTTGCCAAAGCATCATGCTCGGTCCGCCTTCTATCTTCCGCTACTTGAGGTTCTGGCTGACGATCTGCGCCATCTCGTCGGCGGTGGTGATCACCTTCGAGTTCATTTCATACGCACGCTGAGCGGAGATCAGATCGGTGATCTCCTTGACTGAATCGACGTTGGAGTTCTCGAGATAGCCCTGCTTGAGGTAGCCGAAGCCAGTCTCCTGCGGGTTGGCGACCACCGGCTGCCCGGATGCCGCCGTTTCAGAAAACAGGTTGTCGCCCAAAGGCTTCAGACCGGCATCGTTGACGAAGTTAGTCAGAGTGATCTGGCCGAGTTCCGTCGGGGTCGTCGATGTCCCGATCGTCGCATTGACGATCCCGTCTTCGCTGACGCTGACCGACGTCGCGTCAGTCGGAATGGTGATTTGCGGGATGACACCGTAACCGTCGGCAGTCACCAGTCTTCCGTTGGCATCCTTGTTGAAGGACCCGGCGCGGGTGTAGAGGGTCTCACCGTTGGTGCCTTCGACCATGAACCAACCACGCCCGACGATCGCCATGTCGAGATCGTTGCTCGTCTGGGTGATTTCGCCCTGGATGTGGAGCTTGCGGACGGACTGAGTCTGAACACCGAGACCGATATTGGCACCTTCCGGCACAGCGGACTGATCGGCGCGGTTGGCGACGCCCGAAGCGCGCTCGGTCTGATAGAGAAGGTCGGTAAACTCGGCACGCGACCGCTTGAAGCCGGTCGTGTTGATGTTGGCGATGTTGTTTGCGATGACTTCGAGATTGGTCTGCTGCGCATCCATGCCGGTGGCGGCAATTGCTAGTGCTCTCATGGTCTCTGCTCCAGTCTCTAGATCTGCATCTTGGTGATGTCGAGGTAGGCGGACACGATCTTGTCGCGGAACGCCGTTGCCGTCTTCAGCGCCTGTTCGGCCTGGAGAACGGCATCGACCACTTCACGCGTGTTCGCCTTGCCCTGGATGCCGGCAAACGATGCAGTTTCACCGCCCTTGACGGCGTTGATCGCGTCTGTTGCCATGCTGCCCAGGACATCACCGAAGCCCGGTCCTGCAACGGCCGTCGTTGCCGCGTTGACCGCGGTGCCGAGAACATTTGCTGCCGTATTGTCGCCGGAGACGCCGTCGGTCTGCTTTGTGAACAGGCCAAGGCCCTCAATAGGATTGATCATCTTTAACCTTTCAAGAGATCGATGGTCGCCGAGATCAGATCGCGGGACTGGCGAATGCTCTGGAGATTTGCCTCGTAGCTGCGGTTTGCTTCACGCAGGTCTGCCATTTCGATCAGCATGTTGACGTTCGGCATCTTGACGACGCCGTTTGCGTCCGCTGCCGGATTGCTGGGGTCGAGTTCTTCAACGAAGTCACCCTTGTCGACACCGATCTTCTGGACGCCGACGGTCCTGACCCCTGTTGCCCGGTCGAGTTCGGCGCCGAACGTCACCGTCTTGCGGCGATAGGGATCGGCACCCGGCGTATCGCCGGTGGTGCGGGCGTTGGCGATGTTTTCCGACACGATGCGGAGCCTGGTCGCTTCCGCTTCCATGCCGCTGCCAGAAATCTTGAGGGCTGCTGATAAAGGATCCATTGGGCTCACTTGCCGACTGCGGTCAACATCATGTTGTGGAACGCCTTCACCAGCTGCGTATTCAGCTCGTACTGGCGCTTGATCTCCCCGCTCTTGGAGAGTTCGCTGGCAACAGCAACCGTGTTGCCCGACTCCTGATTGCCGATCTCGTTGTTGAGATCTTCGTCCCTGACGTCGACATTGTCCGAGCCAAGGCCGACGCTGGCGAAATGGGCCGAATTGGTGCGCGCCATCGGGATGTTCGAGGCGTCGAGTACCGATTGGAACGGCGTCACGTCCTGTGCCCGGTATTGTGGTGTATTCGCGTTGGCGATGTTGGTGCTGACGACTTGTTGCCGGATCGACAGCCACTCCGCCTGCCTGGAGGCAAGCTCAAACAATTGGATCTGTTGCATCACGTCTTCTCCGTCTTCTCGACAAAGGAGTAAGATTAGAAACTTGCGTGGGACTTGTGCTGATGCCCGCAGACCCGCGGCGAGCCCGGCAACAAAGATGAATGCTGCGTGGGTGCGGACCCGTTGCACGAGGTTTTGCGGGTCGACCGTTGAGGCCTAATTAACTTTCTGTTAAACATAAGCTTACAAATTGCTGCAAAAGCGATGGGCCTGCGTCTTCGACCAGGCGGGCATGAAGCCATTCGATCGCAGCCAGATGTTTTGGCAAAATCCCTTAGTTTCCAAGGATCATGCCTGATGTCCGACGCTATCTCCGTCAGCTATATCCAGAGTGCGTTGCAGACTCTGCTGTTCACCAGTGATTCGCTGGAAGAGGCACAGAAGCGTACCTCCAGCGGCTACAAGATCAATTCCCCGGCAGATAATGCGAGCTACTGGTCGGTCGCAAATTCGATGACGTCGGACACGAAAATTCTGAGCAGTGTGAACGATGCGCTCGGTCTTGGCGCCGCAAAGGTCGATGCCGCCTATTCCGCGGTCGAATCGTCGATCGATATTGCCGACCAGATCGTGGCCAACCTCACCACCGCCAAGGAAGACGGTGTCGACCAGAGCGCCGTCAACGCCACAATCAGCGATCTCAAGGCCAGCCTCTCGTCACTGATCAAATCCGCATCGTTCGGGAGTGACAACTGGCTTTACAACTCGTCGGAGGCCGACGCTGGCGCGAAAACCGTTCCGGCATATTTCCAGCGCAGTGTGTCGGGTTCAGTATCGCTGTCCTACGCGACATTCGATGCAAGCAATTCCACGCTGATCGATACCGGCGATGCAAACCGCGGGCTTCTTACGAGCTCGATCGATCCGAGTACTCTTGCCTCGAACGGAACCGGCTCGGGCAAACAGTATTATCTGTTGGACGCAGGGTCGGAGATCGCCACGGATGGTTCGCCGATCGAACTGACCGACGAGACGACGTCCGAAGACATCGACGACATGATCAACGTCATGAACTACATTCAGCAGAAGCTGACGACGCTCGGTTCAACGCTTGGGACGATGTCGAACCGGATCGATACCCAGTCGAGCTTCGTTTCGAGCCTGGCGGACGTGTTTGACAAGAGCATCTCGCACCTCATCGATGCGGACATGGAGGCGGAGTCGACCAAGGTCAGCGCCTATCAGGCCCAGCAGGAGCTTTCGTCCCAGATCCTCGGCATGGCCAATACCCATCTGCAGAGCCTCGCGACCCTCTTTAGGTAGGGCGGCCCTCTTCAGCGCCACGGCTCTGAAATTATCGCAATAAAAAGCCTCGGACGCCGGTGAACTGACCCCATCAAAGCTGGATACAGCTTTGATGGGCAGCGTACGGACGTGCCGAAGCTTTTTGTTGTGCTGCCAGTTTCTTACTGGGCGCTTTCGTACATTTCTCCGGTGGAGGTGACGATCACCCATTTGCCGTTCTTCTGGGTAAGCGCGGCCAGGCGGCTGTTGTCCGGCAGGACCGAACCGGTCTGAACAATGTACATTCCCCGATCGTCCTCGATCATCGCGCGTCCGTTGGCGACGTGAAGAAGACGGAAGCTGGAGCGTCCAGGGAACGGCTGCTGAGTGCCCGTGTCCTCGCCCTTCGCATCGGCCGAGCCCGCCTTGGGAACTGTTGCCGTTACAAGCAGGTCGGTCGGGTCCTCGGGCGGTCTGCGGGCCACCGACATCGGCGGCACTTCGACCACGTCGCGCTGACGGAAGCTGCGCAGGTCGCGCAGTTGCTCCCAACCCGAAACGTTGACGCCGAACTTATCTTCGTTGAGGAAGACGTACCACGGGAACATGGCGGCGGCGACGGCGAGCAACAACGTGCCGCCCTTCAGCGTGATGTCTGCCGCCGTGGTCTTTTCGTCCGACTTCTTCTTGAAGCGTTTTGCCAGTTTCTGCCGTTGCGTGAATTTCATCCCCAATCCCTCATCAACCCCTCTTGAGAGCCGGCATCTGGCCCTGGGCCGCGACATTGCGCAGCGCGATGGCCAGCTCCGCGTAGGCATCGGCAACGCGCTTGTCGCCGGGCGTCTGCTTCAGCACTTCATAGATCGCAGGCACCTGCCTCACCGCCATGTCGAGATCGGCATCGGTCCCTTGCCGGTAGCCGCCGATCAAGCGCAGATCGCGGGTTTCCTCGAAGCGATGCATCAGCGTTTTCAACCGCATGACCAGTTTCTCCTGGTCGGGCGTCCAGGCCTTTCGGGCGAGACGCGAGATCGACGACAGGGGATTGATCGGCGGGTAGCGACCTTCGTCGGCGAGACCGCGCTCCAGCACAATGTGCCCGTCGAGAATGCCGCGGGCGGAGTCGGAGACCGGATCGTTGTGGTTATCGCCGTCGACGAGGACGGAAATGATGGCGGTGATCGTGCCGCTGTCTTCGAGGCCCGGCCCTGCCCGTTCCAGCAGTTTGGGCAGTTCGGTAAACACCGAAGCCGGATAGCCGCGCGAAATCGGCAGTTCGCCGCCGGCGATCGCGACTTCACGCACCGCATGCGCAAAGCGCGTCACGCTGTCTGCGATGAACAGCACGTTTTCGCCCTTGTCGCGAAAGTGCTCGGCAATGGTCATGGCGATCAGCGGCGCCATCTTGCGCAGCATCGGGCTTTCATCGCTGGTGGCCACCACGGCGATGGATTTCTTCATGTTCTCGCCCATCGTGTCTTCGATGAATTCGCGCACCTCGCGGCCGCGTTCACCGACCAGCGCAATCACGACGCGGTCGAACGCATCGGCGCCGGCCATCATCGACAGGAGCGTCGACTTGCCGACGCCGGAGCCTGCGAAAATGCCGAGACGCTGGCCGAAGCAGAGCGGCGTGAAGATATCGATCGCCTTGACGCCGGTGCGGAAACCTTCCTCGACGCGACGGCGGGACATGGATGGCGGCGCGGTACTCATGATCGACCGCGCCACGTCGCCCTGCACGAGCGGGCCGCGGTCGTCGATCGGCCGGCACAGCGCATCGATGGCGCGACCACACCAGCTGTCATGCGGGGATACCTTGAACTCACCGATGCGCAGAACACTGTCACGGATGCCGATCGGCTCGCCCGGTTCGATCGGGCAGATATGAACCTGGTCGGACTCGACCTTGATCACCTGGCCGAGATGCGTACCAACACTGCTGCAATGCTCGACGAAGTCGCCCAGCCTGACATGTTTCGAAAGGCCGCTGACGGTGTAATAGGTCGCGGAAATTGCGGTGACCACGCCGCCCGGTGCAAACGCAAAGGCCGGCCCGGTGTGGCGCCCAACGAGGGCTGCCAAGAGATCGAGCTTGTTTGCCGGGCCGTGAACTGTCTGACTTGCGGTCATGAGGGATCGTTTTCCGGCTTACTGGCTACCGCCCAAGGTCTTGATGGCCTCGGTGAAGCTGCTGTCTGTGGAGCTGAGAAGCGAGGAAATGCTTTCAAAATTGCGGCTGATCGAAATCAGCTCGGTCATCTGGCCGATGCCATTGACGTTCGACTGCTCGATAAAGCCCTGCATGACGCCGACGTCGCTGTTGTCGACGACCGGCTGTGCCGGTGACGACGGCAGGACGCCGCTGTTTTCATAGCGCAGATAGCCCTTGGAAAGATCGGCCTGGAAGAGACCTAGCGAAGCGACAATCCTGCCGTCCTGCATGATGCGACCATCGGTGCCGACCGATGGCGGGCCGCCGTTGCGGTCGAGCTGGATGGCGCCACCTCCGGCATCGAGAACCGGATAGCCCCGGATCGACTGGAGTTCGCCCGTGTCTGCCATGGTGAAGCGTCCGTCACGGGTCAAGACCTGGCCCGCCGGCGTATCGATCGCCATCCATGCGTCACCCTTGACCGCAAAGTCGAGAGGGTTGCCGGTCTGCTGCAGTTCTCCCGATCTCGTGGAGAGGTAGTCGTTGCCCTGCGACACGAAGGAAACCGACGCGGAGATGTTGTTATCGATCTTGGCGAGCATCTGGTCGAACTTTACTTCGGTCGCCCGGAAGCCGACGGTGTTCATGTTGGCCATGTTGTCCGCGACGGTCGTCAACCGCCGCTCAAGCGCCATTTGGGCCGACAGGCCAACATAAATACCAGATTGCATCGATGGATCTCCTGAGATGAAGCGGCTCCTACCATCGAGGAATCGCCGAGCGGCCTGAACCGGCCTTCGTGCGCATTCAAACAGGGGTTGCTTGTGTGAAGCTGATCGAAAATGCGAAACGGCGGAGAGGCTGCGATAGCCAGCTTCACGCAAGGCTACCCGCCTAGATGTTCCGCTGCATTAATGACGGCGGATACACATCAAAATGATGATCATTGTGGGTTTCATAATCACTATTGGCTGCGTGCTTGGTGGCTTCATGGCCATGGGCGGCCATCTCAATGTTCTGTTCCAGCCTTTCGAGCTGGTGATCATCGGCGGCGCAGGCCTGGGCGGCTTTATCATGGCCAACCCGATCAAGGTCGTGAAAGACAGCGGCAAGGCACTGGGTGAAGCCTTCAAGTTCGCGGTTCCCAAGGAGCGCGAATATCTCGACATCCTCGGCGTTCTCTACGCACTGATGCGCGACCTCAGAACCAAGCCGCGCAACGAGATCGAAGCGCATATCGACAACCCGCAGGAATCGTCGATCTTCCAGACGGCTCCGACGGTTCTGAAAAACAAGCAGCTGACCGTGTTCATCTGCGACTATGTTCGCCTGATCATCATCGGCAACGCCCGCAGCCACGAGATCGAGGCGCTGATGGACGAAGAGCTAGAGACAATGCTGTCGGACAAGCTCAAGCCCTATCATGCGATTACCGCAATGGGAGACTCCTTCCCGGCCATCGGTATCGTCGCCGCCGTTCTCGGTGTCATCAAGGCCATGGGCAAGATCAACGAGTCGCCTGAGGTCCTCGGCGGACTGATCGGCGCCGCACTGGTCGGCACCATGCTCGGTATCATTCTCTCCTACTGCGTTTGCAATCCGCTGACCTCGCAGATCAAGGTCGTCCGCACAAAGCAGCATCGCCTCTACACGATCGTCAAGCAGACGCTCATCGCCTACATGAACGGCTCCGTACCGCAGGTCGCTCTCGAATACGGTCGCAAGACCATCGGCAACGGCGATCGTCCTTCGATCGACGCCGTCGAGCAGGAGATGATGAACCCCGGTGGTGAGAGCAAGGCGGCCTAACGATGAACAATCCGTCGAGCGAAGTCACTAAGCCGATTGACCCGATCGTCCTTGCGCGGCTGACAGGCAGCCTGGGTGACGTGAAGACGATTGCCCATTGCTGCAGCGATGTTGCGGCCCTGCAATGCCAGCTTCTCGGCGATGTCGTCCAGGAGGAAATGCAGCTCGACATCGGCGTCGAGTATGCCGGCCACGTCTCCGGTCTGCGCTCTCAGGTCATCGCGGGGCTTGGCTCGGGTTACACGCTTGTCAGCGCCAGTCAGCGCAACTGGTGTACCCATTTCGTGATCGCCACCCGGAACAGCCTGCCGATCGCCATGATCGCGCAGCTGCTCGGCGATACCGACCAGCCTTCTGACGACACGCGCACGTTGACGTCTATCGAGGGCGATATCGCATCGCTGCTCGTTTCGCGGATCGCGGGCGTGCTTCGCCTCGGCCTCGGCCCCAAGGGGGAGTTCGAGCCGGTGCTGTCGCCATGCTATCCGATCACCGACTACGCCCGGCAATCGCTGGAGATCCCCGACTGTTTCGCAGCCGCGGTCCGGCTTCAGGTCAAGCTTGGATCGCTGACGGGGGAGGTCGTGATCGTCATTCCGCAAAGCGTGTTGCTGAAGACGACGATCACCCGTCCTTCCGGACAACTGGCAAACAGTCTTCCGGCGCCGGCCGACGCCGTTGCCGATCACGTGCTGCGCTCGCAGATCGATCTTTGCGCGCGCATCAAGCTCACGCCGCTCAAGCTTGGCTCAATTGCCAGATTGAAGCCTGGTGATACCATACCGTTCGAAGACATCGGCGACATTGGGGTCGATATGGATGCGAACGGGAAACTGATCTACCGCTGCGAGTTCGGCCGGTCCGGCGACAGCTATTCCGTAAAGATAAAATCCAACGTCTCTCCAGACGGCAATATACTCAAAAAAATTCTCGATAATTGACGCGGCGCTTCCGCGCCCGGCAGCTTCAGACAAGTTTCGATGTGGATAATAGATCATGGCTAGAAAAACGACCGTCAAAAACGAACTGACTGAAGATCCGATCGCTTCAAGCAGCCTGGATCTGGAACACGCGATCGACGACCTGCGTGGCGCATTGAAGGCGGACGAGGACGGCACGCTGCTGTCGGCTGATCCGTTCGCGTCACCGGCTTCAGATTTCGGCAGCGACAGCTTCGGTTCGACGGATTTCGGAACGAGTGACTTTGGCTCGACCGATTTCGGCGGCAGCGATTTTGGTGGTGGCGACCTTGGCAAGTCCGACTTCGGAGCCAGCAGCTTTGGTGGTGGCGCAAGTGCGATGCCGAGCTTCGGATCCGACACGCATGGTGAAAGCCTCGAGGCCAATCATGACCTCATCTTGGACATTCCGATCGATGTCCAGATCGTGCTCGGTTCAAGCCGCATGCCGGTCAAGGGTCTGATGAGCCTCAAGGAAGGCACGACGATCACGCTCGACAAGAAAATCGGCGAGCCGGTCGATATCACCGTGAACGGTCGCCTGATCGCCCGCGGCGAAATCACGCTTCTCGAAGACGACGATACACGCTTCGGCGTAAAGCTCACTGAATTGTCAGGAGCTCCCAAGAGCTAAAATGAATTTAGCGTTTTAGGACAAGCCCATGATGGACTTCGATACCTTTAGTGACAACCTGCCCGGCCAGCCGCTTTCTCAGGCAGAGAAAGCGGCTGCGGTTCTGCTCGCAATGGGAACGGGCGTTGCAGGTAAGCTGCTGAAGTATTTTACCCAAGCCGAACTGCAAACAATCATTGCCTCCGCGCAGAGCCTGCGCGCCATTCCGCCAGACGAACTGACCACTCTCGTCAACGAGTTCGAAGACCTGTTCACCGAGGGAACAGGTTTGATGGACAACGCCATGGCGATGGAAAAGATTCTCGACGAAGGCCTGACGCCGGAAGAGGTCGACGGACTGCTGGGAAGACGCACCGCGTTCCAGACCTACGAGGACAGTCTCTGGGACCGTCTTCAGGACGCCGATCCGGTGTTCATCTGCAAGTATCTCGGCCGCGAACATCCGCAGACGATCGCCTACATCCTTTCGATGCTGCCTTCCGCCTTTGGTGCGAAGATCCTGGTCGAACTGCCGGAAAGCCTGCGTGCCGACATCATGAAGCGTGCGGTGAACCTAAAGAACGTCAATCCGCAGGCGGTGCAGATCATCGAAAAGCGGATCGCCGATCTCGTCAACGAAATCGATGCCGAGCGGAACTCGACCGGCCCGGTCAAGGTCGCAGACCTGATGAACCAGCTCGAAAAGCCACAGGTCGATTCCCTGCTCGAATCACTGGAACAGGTCAGCCAGGAAGCAGCCCAGAAGGTTCGGCCGAAGATCTTCCTGTTCGAAGATCTCATGGTCATGCCGCAGCGCAGCCGTGTCATCCTGCTCAACGATATCGCGGGCGACATCCTGACGATGGCGCTGAAAGGTTCGTCGGCACCGATGCGCGAATCCGTGCTCGTCTGCCTCAGCCCACGCCAGCGCCGCATGGTCGAATCGGATCTTGCCGCCGGCGGCACGATCAACCCGCGCGAAGTGGCGCTTGCCCGCCGCGCGATCTCGCAGGAAGCGATCCGGCTTGCCAATTCCGGCCAGATCGAACTCAAGGAAAAAGAACCACCGGCAAGCGAAGCGGCCTGATTGCCTCCGCTGCCGGACGCATCCAACACCGAAATGCCCGCCTCGTGCGGGCATTTTGTTATCCTTCGCCATCTCGGATGCGGTCAAGCATAGCCGGGACACGATGGAAACTATGCTCGCAGCGCCGCGAATCGGTTAAGGCTTTCGCGCTCGCCGAGCTGGACGAGTATGGGGAGATGTCGCGCTTTCGTGGGCCGACATGCTGAATGCCACTGGGAGAGATCGATGTCGAATAAGCGCATATTGCTGGTCGGAGCCGGATTGTCGGGCGCCGTCATCGCCAGGAAACTTGCGGAGGCCGGTCATTCCGCTGTCGTTCTCGACGAGCGCGCCCACATCGCCGGCAACTGTTTTACCGAGCGTGACAGCGATACGGGCGTGATGGTGCATGTCTACGGACCGCACATCTTTCATACCGACGATGAGCCGGTCTGGGATTATGTCAACCGGTTCCAGACCTTCATGCCCTATGTCAACCGCGTGAAGACGACCAGTGGCGGGCGCGTGTTCCTGCTGCCGATCAACCTGCACACGATCAACCAGTTCTTCGGCAAGACGCTGCGACCCGACGAGGCAAGAGAGTTCATCGCGTCGCTGGCCGATACGTCCATCGGTGAGCCGAAGACGTTCGAGGAACAGGCTTTGAAATTCGTCGGCCGTGATCTCTACGAAGCGTTCCTGAAGGGCTACACAGTCAAGCAATGGGGCTGCGAGCCGAGCCAGCTGCCGGCCAGCATTTTGAAGCGTCTGCCCGTCCGTTTCAACTATGACGACAACTACTTTTTCCATCGTTTTCAGGGCATGCCGGAGAACGGCTATACGGAAATGGTCGAACGCATCCTCAATCACGAGCGCATCGACGTCAGGCTCGGGACCCGTTTCACCCGGCCAGATGCCGCGTCATTCGACCATGTCTTCTATTCGGGACCGCTTGACGGTTACTTCGACTTCGAACTGGGTCGGCTAGGCTATCGGACGCTGGATTTCGATCGCTTCAGCTACAACGGCGACTACCAGGGCTGCGCCGTGATGAACTACGGCGATCTCGACATTCCCTATACCCGGATTACAGAGCACAAGCATTTCTCGCCTTGGGAAACCCATGAGAAGAGCATCTGCTACCGGGAATATTCGCGCGCCTGCGGACCAAGCGACATCCCCTACTATCCGATCCGCATGGCCGACGAAAAGGCCTTGCTCGAGCGCTATGTCGAGCTGGCCCGGACGCAGCAGAACGTGACATTCGTCGGCAGGCTCGGCACCTATCGTTACCTCGACATGGACGGGACGATCCGCGAGGCCCTGGACACGGGGGACGCTTATATCAACGCCCTGCAGGGGAAAGGCGCGCTCGGGGCGTTTTTAGTTAATCCGTAGAGAGATCGTCAGAGACAACCATGTGTCTAACAGTTGGGGCGCGGTTATAAACCGCGCCCCAACTTCGCTTAGAGAGTGCCGGGAAGACCAGAGAGTCTGTGGTCTTCCCGTTAGTCGCAATCAGTAGGTTTTGTACGCTGCAATAACGGCCTCAACCTGTGCAGTGTTCAGTGCCTGAAGCTGCGATGACGACAATGCAGCCATGTGGGTGCTGTCGAGACCGGCGAGTGCGTCCGTGGAGAAGCCGGCGACCGCCTTCAGGCCAATAGCAGAGATCTCGTCGGTGGAGAACAATCCGAGCTCTGTGGCGTCCAGCGTACCTACCTGGGCGGAGCTCAGACCAGCGATCTGCGTGCTGGTCAGCGCTGTCACCTGATCGGAAGACATAGCGCTGAACTGGGTGGATGTCAGTGCTGCAACCTGCGTCGAGCTCAGAGCCGCAATATTGTTCGTGCTCAGCTTGGTAACATCCAAGCCACCGATCGCCTTTTTGCTGATCGCAGCAATATCGGTGGTCGAGAAGGTCGCGAGCTGGCCCGAGGACAAGGCGGCAAGCTGGGTCGACGAAAGTCCCGCAACCTGTGTCGAGGTCAGCGCTTCCGCATTGGCTGTCGTGAGACCGGCGATTGCGTCAGAGGAAAGGCCGGCAAGAGCCTTGGCGCTGATGGCCGCAATTTCGTCGGTGGAGAACAGCGCAATTTCTGTCGAGTCCAGAGTTCCTACCTGGGCGGAGCTCAGACCAGCGATCTGCGTGCTGGTCAGCGCTGTTACCTGATCGGAAGACATAGCGCTGAACTGCGTGGCTGACAGAGCTGCAACCTGCGTCGAGCTCAGAGCCGCGACATTTGCCGTGCTGAGCTTGGTAAGATCCAAGCCACCGATCGCCTTCTTGCTGATCGCAGCCATATCGTCGGACGAGAAGGTCGCGAGCTGGCTCGAGGACAAGGCGGCAAGCTGGGTCGACGAAAGTCCTGCGACCTGTGTCGTGGTGAGGGCTTCCGCGCCGCCTGTGCCAAGACCGGCGATTGCGTCAGCGGAGAGGCCAGCAAGAGCCTTGGCGCTGATGGCAGCAATTTCGTCAGTCGAGAACAGTGCAATCTCAGTCGAATCCAGAGTTCCAATCTGAGCGGAGCTCAGACCGGCGATCTGCGTGCTGGTCAGCGCTGTCACCTGATCGGAAGACATAGCGCCGAACTGGGTGGATGTCAGTGCTGCAATCTGCGTCGAGCTCAGAGCCGCAATATTGTCCGTGCTCAGCTTGGTAACATCCAAGCCACCGATCGCCTTTTTGCTGATCGCAGCCATATCGTCAGACGAGAAGGTCGCGAGCTGGCCCGAAGACAGGGCGGCAAGCTGGGTCGACGAAAGTCCTGCAACCTGCGTCGTGGTCAGGGCTTCCGCGCTGCCTGTGCCGAGACCGGCGACTGCGTCAGCGGCGAGGCCAGCAAGAGCCTTCGCGCTGATGGCAGCAATTTCGTCGGTGGAGAACAATGCAATTTCTGCAGAGTCCAAGGTCCCTACCTGAGCGGAGCTCAGACCGGCGATCTGCGTGCTGGTCAGCGCTGTCACCTGATCGGAAGACATAGTGCCGAACTGCGTTGCTGACAGAGCTGCAACCTGCGTCGAGCTCAGAGCCGCGACATTTGCCGTGCTGAGCTTGGTAAGATCCAAGCCACCGATCGCCTTCTTGCTGATCGCAGCCATATCGTCGGACGAGAAGGTCGCGAGCTGGCTCGAGGACAAGGCGGCAAGCTGGGTCGAAGAAAGTCCTGCAACCTGTGTCGTGGTCAGGGCTTCCGCACCGCCTGTGCCGAGACCTGCGATTGCGTCAGCGGAGAGGCCACCGAGGGCTTTGGCACTGATGGCAGCAATTTCGTCGGTCGAGAACAATGCAATTTCTGTGGAGTCCAAGGTCCCTACCTGGGCGGAGCTCAGACCAGCGATCTGCGTGGTGCTCAGCACCGTCAACTGATCGGAAGACAGACTGCCGAATTGCGTGGCCGACAGCGCAGCAATCTGAGTCGAGCTGAGAGCTGCGATATTGTCCGTGCTGAGCTTGGTAACATCCAGCCCGGCAAGAGCCTTTTTGCTGATCGCAGCCATATCGTCAGACGAGAAGGTCGCGAGCTGGCCCGAGGACAGGGCGGCAAGCTGGGTCGAAGAAAGTCCTGCGACCTGTGTCGTGGTCAGGGCTTCGGTGCTGCCGGTGGTGAGGCCGGCGATTGCGTCAGCGGAGAGGCCACCGAGAGCCTTGATACTGATGGCCGCAATTTCGTCGGTGGAGAACAAAGCAATTTCTGCAGAGTCCAGGGTCCCTACCTGAGCGGAGCTCAGACCGGCGACCTGCGAGCTGGTCAGCGCTGTCACCTGATCGGAAGACAAACCGCCGAATTGCGTCGCTGACAGCGCTGCAACCTGCGTGGAGCTGAGAACTGCGACATTGTCGGTGCTGAGCTTGGCAACATCCAGGCCAGCGATCGCACTCTTGCTGATTGCGACGATCTGCGTGCTATCAAGAGACCCGATCTGCGCAGTTGAGAGCTCAGCAACCTGGCTGCTGTACAGACCTGCCACCTGGGCGGTGGAGAAGCCATCGAGCTGTGCAGAGCTGAGAATTTGGATCTGATCGAGGCTCAAGCCCGCAAGTGACTTTACCGAAATGGCGCTCATATCCGCTGAATCGAAACGAGCTAGGCCGTCGGTCGTTAGGGCGGCAATCTGCGATGAGGTGAGGGATTTGATTTGAGCACTGCTCAAAGCATCGACATCTTCCGAGGTCAATCCCGCGATCGTGGTCGTCGATAGTTTGGAAATCTGCGTATTGGATAGGGAAGAGATGATCGTGGTCATGGACGTGTCCTTGATGTCGTTAACGAGAGGTCACGCCTATCTGCCGTCAGACACCCACACACCTGGCGGCAATCCGACCTTGCGCAAATACAGCGAAACAAAAGGGGACATGGCTCACGTGAACCTCGGCGTCGGAAAGGCATCATGCAATTCGAGCCAGAACATAGCTCGGATTTCCCACGCTCACTTGTGCGAAAACTTGAACGCTGTTTTCGCGCCCTAAAATATTTAGCCGAGAATTCTTAAATGAGGCTTAACAAGGGCACAGGCATAAAGTGTTGGCGCTCCGTCCGACACATTGTTGGGTTAATCCAGCGATGCCTGGAGCTTTCCGCTGCTGCGAACAAGAACAGTTGGCAGGCATGATAGATTCGAAATTCATGAATTACCAAAGTCACTTGGCCACAGCTTATTTTTATTAAAAATGCATCCACTACAAATACGGTTACCCATATGAACCGAGAGATCGCAGCTCTTAAGGTTGGAGAACAGATATCAGGCGCTGCTGCGAAAAAACTCAGGCGCTTTCTCCAATACTAACGGCTACTGCACCAACCACGTTTATTCTTCTGCTATTTCGTCGGAGAATTAAGCGATGTGACATACATGGACATGCTGCATAAGACGACCGTCCTCTGGAGCAAAGGTCCTGGATAATCTTATCACGTAGTACGCGACATCGTCGCGCGCGCCACTGCACGTCTGGATTGCCCTCACCCTGCTTCGCGACCGCAATAACAAGCCCGACGCAAGCTAACCCCGATAATTACAAGGATAAGACGCGTGGAGTGCGTCAATCGTCAGCACCGCTGCCTTGGAACGGGATGGTCATGAACGCCAATATCGCACCTGCAACTGCCCAGGCTTCGCCCTTCGCCAGTATTCTGGAGAAGGCGCAGAACCAGCAACTCTCGCTCGGCGATCTGTTCCAGGTTGCAGAAGCGCTCAATTCCAGCGGCCAGCAGGCGCGCGCCGTCGAGGTCTACAAGGTGTGGACCGCCTTCAACGAAACCCACCCGCTTTTGCATGTCGCCTATTTCAACTACTCCGTGACGCTGCGACAGCAGGGCGACAATGCCGGCGCCATTCTCGCCTTGCAGGCGGCCAACAGGCTCGATCCGCTTTTCGGCCCGGCCCATATCAATCTGGGACGTACGCTCGAAGATTCCGGCCTCATCAATCAGGCACTCCAGAAATGGCGCACCTATATCGATCTGACCGACGAAGTCATTCCTGACCGCATCAACAACCGCCTGATGGCCATGCAGCATACCGGCCGCGTGCTCGAAAACGCAGGTCGGCTGGATGATGCGGAATCCATCCTGTGGCAGGCGATCGAACTGCAGCCAAACAAGACGGAGGCCGGCCAGCACTGGAGTTCGATTCGCCAGCGCCAGTGCAAATGGCCGGTTCTGACTACGACATCGCCGCATGTGACGCCGCGCCAGCTTCTCGATGCGATGTCGCCGCTGACGCTGTCGTGCTATTCGGACGATCCGATGTTCCAGCTGGCCAAGGCCTATCGCTACAGCAAGCAGCTTATCGGCGGGCCGTTCGACCTCAGCGCCTTCCCCCGCAAGGCGGCCAAGAAAAAGACCGGAACCGGGCAGCGTCTGCGCATCGGTTATCTCTCATCAGACCTTCGCGACCATGCCGTCGGTTTCGCATTGCGTGAAGTGCTCGAGTTGCATGACAAGGATAGCGTCGAGATCTACGCCTACTATTGCGGCGAGGCCCGCACCAACGATGCCACGCAAGACCGCATCAAGGCGGTCGCCGACCAGTGGCGCGATATTGCGGCACTTGGCGATGCGGAAGCGGCGAAGACCATCCGCGCCGACGAGATCGATATCCTGATCGACGTCAACGGCTATACGAAAATGGCCCGTGCGAAAATCTTCGCCTACCGTCCGGCACCGGTCATCGTCAATTTCTGCGGCTATCCGGGATCGATCGGCAGCCCGTTCCACCAGTACATGATTGCCGACGGTCACATCGTGCCACCGGAAAACGAGATCTTCTACACCGAGAAGGTGCTGCGGATCGCCTGCAACCAGCCGATCGACCGCAAGCGCGTAATCGCCCCGACGCCGAGCCGCATCGATGCCGGACTGCCGGACGGCGCCTTCGTCTATGCCTGCTTCAACGGCATGCAGAAGATCACATCGGACTGCTTCAATCGCTGGATGAAGATCCTGTCTGCAACGCCCGGCAGCGTCCTCTGGCTGCTCGCGGGGGACGAGGATGCCAATGTGCGGCTGCGCCAGCTGGCCGAGAAGCAGGGGATCGCGGCAGAACGGCTGATCTTCGCGCCGAAAGCGCCGAACGCCAATCACCTTGCCCGCATCGCCTGTGCCGATCTCTTCCTCGATACATTCCCCTACGGCGCGCATTCGACGGCGTCGGACGCCATCACCATGGGTCTTCCGATCCTCACTGTGTCGGGCAACGGCTTTGCCTCGCGGTTCTGCGGCAGCATTGTTGCCGCCGCCGGCATTCCGGAGATGATCTGCGCCACACCGGAGGAGTATGTCGCGCGCGCCATCGGCTTTGCGCATGACCGCGAGAGCCTGCGCGCGATCAGAACGTCGCTCTGGGACAAGCGCGACACGAGCGCGCTTCGGGACATGCCCGGCCTGGCGCGTCGGCTGGAAGAACTCTACTGGCAGATGCAGGGCGAGGCCGAGCGTGGCGAGACGCCGGTGCCCGATCTTCGCAATCTCGACATCTATTACGAAGTCGGCGCGGAGCTCGTTCTCGAGGGGATCGAGTTCGAAACTGCCGATGCCTACCGGAAGCGCTACACATCCAAGCTGGCATATCAGAACGAATATGCGCCGATTCCCTACGACGACCGTTTCTGGAAACAAAACAAGGGCTGAACTGTCCTGACCCGGCTGTTCTCGATCGAGAGCGTCCGGGTTTTCGGCAGTATCAAACGCTCAAAATCCATTTTTAAAATCAAGTGCCGCATCAAGGATCATAGCGTATGACCTCGACCATTTCCTCCCTGAGTGCCTCTCAGGTCAGGTCCCTCTCAACGGCAAGCGTTGCTGCGTGGACCACGGAAGATGTCGCATCGCTTTCGACCAAGCAGATCGCTGCGATGTCGTCCTCGCAGATTGCGGCCCTTGATGTCGAAGACGTCGACGTGATGAACACGGTGCAGCTCAATGCCATTTCGCAAAATGCGATCATCGGCCTGACGCTGGACCAGTTGTCCATTCTCAACGGGAACGAAATCGCCAGCCTGAGCACGAGACAGGTTTCCTCACTGTCAACCGCACAGATCAGCAGCCTTTCGGACGATCAGGCCGAGGCTCTGACCTCCGTCCAGGTCGGCGCCCTCACCTCGGAACAAATCGCGGCCCTTACACCCGACGAGATCGCAACATTTTCGACCGCCGACATGGCTGCGATCAGCGCGAAAGGTGTGCGCGGCCTGACATCGACGCTGATCGCCGCACTGTCGGAAGAACAGGTTGCAGCGCTCAACACAGCGGCGATTTCCAATCTGGCCACGAGCCAGATCGATGCCTTTTCCGCCGATCACCTTGCAGCGCTGAAGACAATCCAGATTGCCGCTCTCGGCGGGTCGCAAATGGGCGCATTGACCAGCAACGATATCGCGGCGCTGTCGACGGATCAGGTTGCGGCGCTCAACACAAGGGCGATCGTCGGTCTCAACACCGATCAGATTGCTGCTCTGTCCATCGACCAGGCCGAAGCGCTATCCTCGGTCCAGGTAAAAGCGCTGACCTCGATCCAGCTCGCGGTTCTGAGCGCAGAGGCGATCGAAACGTTTTCGACGGCGGACATCGCATCGATCAGCAGCAAGGCGGTCTCCGGTCTGACAACCGACGTGATCTCAGCCCTGTCCGAACAGCAGATTGCCGCCCTGACCGTGGGGACGGTTGCGAAGCTTTCGGCAACGCAGGTGGCAGCGCTCTCGGTCGATCAGTTCACTGCCATGGCAACAGCGCAGATCGCAGCGCTCAGCGCAACGCAGATCACCGCAATCAGCACGGGGACCATAGCCGAATTTTCCACGCAGCAGATTGCAGCACTCGGAACCGCGACCGTTGCCAAGCTTTCGACGGTGCAGATTGCAGCACTTTCCGAAGATCAAGCTGAAGCGCTCTCCTCGGTCCAGGTAAAGGCCCTGACCTCGTCGCAGATCGCAGCCTTCAGCGATTCGGCAATCGCCACCTTCTCGACCGACGATATCGCTGCCATCAGCAATCGTGGCATTGCGGGGCTGACCGTCGAGAACATTGCCGCGCTGACAACCGGACAGATCGCTTCGCTCAGCACGTCCGCCATTTCCAACCTCGGCACGGACCAGATTGCCGCCCTTTCGGTCGAACAGGCCGAGGCCTTGTCTTCGGTCCAGATCAAGGCGCTGAGCTCGAAGCAGCTTGCCGCACTGTCGCCGGAGGCAGTCGCAACCTTTACCACCGCCGAAATCGCCGCGATCAGCAGCAAGGGTATCGGCGGCCTGAGTTCGGATGCGATCGCAGGACTTTCCATCAGCCAGGTCGCGGCTCTCGGCACGGGTGCGATCGCCAAGCTTTCGACAACCCAGATCGCCAGCCTTTCGGCCGAGCAGGCGGATATCCTATCCACCCTGCAGATCGCGGCACTGACCTCGAAACAGCTTTCAGCGCTTTCCCCCGAGGCAATCGCGACGTTTACGGCCGCAGAAATCGCGACGCTCACCAACAAAAGCATCGGCGGCCTCAGCACCGATATCATTGCGGCACTCACGACAGCGCAGATCGCCGCTCTCGGGACGAGCGCGATTGCCAACCTCGGCACGCAGCAGATTGCGGCACTGTCGACGGATCAGGTGGCTACGCTTTCGGCGGCTCAGGTGAAGGTCCTGTCTTCCAAGCAGGTTTCTGCGCTGACGGAAGACGGTATCGCGACACTGTCGACGAACCAGGTGGCAGCACTGTCAACAGGTGCCATCAAGGGCTTGGTCGCGGACCAGATCGGTGCAATGTCGACCCGGCAGGCCGAAAGCCTGACGTCGGCACAGGTCGGCGCCCTGTCGTCGAAACAGCTCTCGGCGTTCGACGATGATCACATCGCCACCTTCTCAACGCTCGATATTGCAGCAATCGGATCGAGCGCGGTTGGCGGGCTGTCGGAGGATGCGATCTCGTCGCTCTCCGCAAGCCAGATCGCAGCGCTTGGGACAGGTGCCCTGGCGGCACTTGGTACAGGCCAGATCGCAGCTTTTGCGACATCCCAGATCGGAGCGTTGAGCACCCAGCAGATCGCCGCCCTGAAACCGACACAGATCGCAGCGCTCGGCGCGAGCGACATTGCGGTTCTCTCCACGGCGCAGGTCGCCGCACTGAGCGCCTCCGCAGTGGCAGCGCTTGGCGTCGATCAGGTCGAGGCTCTCACATCCGCACAGATCACGGTGCTCGGCTCCAAGCAGATGGCGGCCCTGACATCGACGCAGGTCGCAGCGCTTGATACCGCCGACATCGCACGGCTATCTTCCATGCAGGTCGCAGCCCTAAGCGCCTCCGGCGTTGGGGGTCTCAGCACCAGACAACTCGCCGTTCTGTCGGTCGATCAGGCCGAAGCGCTGAATTCCAATCAGATCGGTGCACTCACATCCTCGCAGCTTGCTGCACTCGGGACCGACGACATCGCGACATTCTCGACCAAGGAGATTTCGGCGATCGGTTCGGGCGCAATTTCGGGTCTGTCCACGTCAACGATCGCCAGCCTGTCGAGCGAGAAGATCGTGGCGATCAGCACAGCCGGTATCTCCGGCATGACGACACGGCAGGTCGATGCCCTGAGCGCTGGTCAGATCGCGATCCTTTCCACGAAGCAGGTGTCGGCGCTGACCTCGCTGCAGGTCTCTGTTCTTGAGACTACAGATATTGCCGCTCTTTCCTCGAGCCAGGTGAACGCACTCAGTTCCACCGGTGTTGTCGGCCTGACCACGAGCCAGATTGCCGCGCTCTCCTCGGATCAGATCGCAGCGCTGTCCACCCGCCAGGCTGCGGTTCTGAGCTCGTCGCAGATCGTGGCGATCATCTCCAACAATATCGAGGCGTTTTCCGCCAAGAACCTCGGCGTGATCAGCTCCAGCGCGGTTGCCGGGCTTTCAACATCGGTGATCGCTGCTCTTTCGACCGCAGCCATCGCGGCGCTCAGCACGAACGGCATTTCCGGACTGACGACGAAACAGGTGGATGCGCTGACATCCGACCAGGTTTCGGTCCTCACCACGAAGCAGCTCGCGACACTGACCTCGGCGCAGGTCGGTGCTCTCGGCGCCAGCGACGTGACCGTGCTGACGACCTCCCAGATCGCGGCGCTTAGCGCGGCGGGTGTCGCCGGGCTTTCGACCGGCCAGCTGAGTGCGTTGAGCACGGCGCAGGTCGAAGCCATGACGGCCTCGCAGGTCGGCGCGCTCAGCTCCAAGCAGCTTGGAGCGCTCGGCACCGACGATATCGCCACATTCTCCACCGCAGATATCGCCGCGATCGGCTCGGACGCCATTGCCGGCCTCTCCACCGACATGATCGCGGCACTGTCGGTCGACCAGGTCGATTCGCTCAGCACAGCCGGCATAGCCGGTCTCAGCACCAGGCAGATCGACGCCATGGACTCGGCGCAGATCGAGGCGCTGACAAGCAAGCAGGTCGCGGCCCTCAATTCCCGGCAGGCGACGGCGCTCGACACTGCCGATATCGGCAAATTCTCGACGCAGGATATTGCAGCGATCGGCTCCGACCTCATCGTCGGGCTTTCGACCGCCGTGATCGCAGCACTGACCACCGATCAGGTCGCAGCGCTGAGTGCAGCTGGACTGTCCGGGCTGTCGACGAAGCAGATCCAGTCTCTGACAAGCGACCAGATCGGATCGCTGTCATCGTCCCAGATTGCCGTTCTCAACTCCAAGCAGATCGCAGCGCTGGATACGGAAGATGTCGCGGCCCTTTCGGCCGGCCAGATCGCCGCTCTGAGTTCTAGCGGCGTTACGGGGCTTTCGAGCGCTCAGATCAGCGTCCTTAGCACCGCTCAGGTCGAGGCCTTCACTGCGACCCAGGTTGGCGCCTTCAGTTCATCGCAGATTGCAGCGCTTGGCGCCGACGATCTTTCGACCTTCTCGGAGGCCGATATCGCAGCGATCAGCTCGGCTGCGATGCAGGGTCTGTCGACCGCGACCATCGCGGGCTTTTCGGCAGACCAGATCGAAGCGCTAGGCACCGCCAATATCGCCGGCCTGACGACGGCTCAGGTCGGGGCGATGAGCACGGATCACCTGTCTGCGCTGACCACGAGCCAGATCAAGAACCTGACCTCGCGGCAGATTTCGGCGCTCGGCACATCCGGGATCGCTGCCTTCTCGCACGATCAGATCGAAGCGCTCAACACGGCCGCCATTGCGGGGCTGACAACGGCCCAGATGAGCAGCATGAGCAGCGATCAGGTCGAAGCTCTAACGTCCGTTCAGGTTGCCATGCTGAGTTCGACGCAGATCGCATCGCTTGGCACGGACGACTTGGCGACATTCAGCACCGGCGATCTTTCGGCGATCAGTTCGTCGGCCATGCAGGGGATCTCGACAGCGACGATTGCCAGCTTCTCCGCCGATCAGATCTCTGCACTAGGTACCGGCGGCATTGCCGGGCTGACAACGGCCCAGATCAACGTTCTGAGCACCGATCAAGTCGGCGCACTTACCACCGGCCAGCTTTCGGCCCTGACATCGAGGCAGGTGGCAGCGCTCGGCACCGACGACATTCTTGCCATCTCGGCCGATCACATTTCGGCGCTCAACCCGTCGGTGATCGCCGCTTTTTCGACGGTCCAGATCGCAGCGCTCAGCACGAGCCAGTCGGAGGCACTGACATCCAGCCAGATCGCCACCTTGAGCTCAGGCCAGATCGCAGCCTTCGGACTTGACGACATCGAGACATTCTCGACATCCGACATCGCCGCCATCACGTCCAAAGCCGTGCCCGGCCTGTCGACGTCGATGATCGCGGCACTTTCGACCGACCGGATCGCGGCCTTGAGCGCCGACGGCATTGCAGGCCTGTCGACCGCCCAGATCAATGCCCTGAGCGTGCTGCAGGTTGAAGCCCTGACGACTGCACAGTTCTCGGTGATGACGTCCCGCCAGCTTGCGGTGCTCGGCACGGACGATCTGGCGATGCTGTCTCCGAACGATATCGCGGCGCTCAACACAGGCGCGATATCAGGCCTCTCGGCGATCCAGATTGCCGCCTTGACGGTCGATCAGGTGGAGGCATTCACCTCCGATCAGGTGGGCATGCTCACATCCACACAGCTTGCCGCGCTTGGCCAGGACGATATCGAAGCGTTCTCGACCAGTGACATTGCCGCGATCAGTTCGAAGGCGATGCCTGGCCTTTCCACAGCAATGCTGTCGGCGTTTTCGGTCGAGCAGATCTCCGTGCTCGGTACCGGCGGCATTGCAGGACTTTCGACGGCGCAGATCGCCGCCTTGAGTTCGATGCAGATCGAAGCTTTGACGACCACGCAGATCGCGGTTTTCACGTCCAAGCAGATTGCAGCGCTCGACACCGGCGATCTCGCCGTTCTCTCGAGCCAGCAGCTTGCGGCCATCAGCTCGGCCAGCGTTGGTGGACTTTCGACGGCAACGATCGGCGCCTTCACGACGGAGCAGATCGCGGCCTTGAGCCCGGCGGCGATCTCGGGTCTCTCCACCAGCCAGATCAACGCCATCAGCGTCGATCACCTGGAAGCGCTGACGACCGACCAGGTCGGCGCCCTGACCTCCAAGCAGATGGCCTCGCTCGGCACAGACTATATCGCAGCACTTTCGGTCGAACAGATCGCAGCGATCGGTGCCGGCGGCATTTCCGGTCTCGGCAGTGTTCAGATCGCGGCTCTCAATACCGAGCAGATCGACGCGTTCACGACAAGCCAGATTGCGGCGCTGAGTTCCGGCGCGCTGATGGGGCTCTCGTCGGAAGATTTCGAAACCTTCTCGACGGCGGATCTGGCAGCGATCAGCTCATCCGCAATCAAGGGCCTTTCGACCGGCTTTATTGCCGCGCTTTCTAACGATCAGATTGCTTCTCTGAGTGCCGGAAGCGTCGGCGGCCTGACAAGCCTGCAGATCGACGCCATGAGTTCGCAGCAAATCGACGCGCTTTCGACCGAACAGCTTGCGGGCCTCAGCGCCAACGGACTTGGGGGGATTTCGGCAGACGATTTCGGCACGTTCACACTCGAAGAACTGGCCGTTCTCAACCCGACTTCGGTCAAGGGACTGCCGGTCAGCATCATCGCAGGTCTTTCCACGATCCAGATCGGCGCGCTGACGACCAGCCAGGTGGCCGGCCTCGGCTACAACCAGATCGTCGCCATGAGCACCGATCAGCTCGCCGCATTGTCGGTCGATCAGGTCGGGGCCCTGGGCGCGCTTCAGGCATCTGGCATCGGCGCCGACGATATTCTCGGCTTCACCACCGAGGAGATTGCCGCCTTCAGCACCGGTGCGATCTCAAGCTTGAGCACGCTGGTCATCGCGTCGCTCACCACGGCACAGGCAGAGGCCCTCACACCGCTGCAGGTCAACGCGATGACGTCGGCACAGATTTCCGCACTGACGGATGCGGGCCTTGCGACATTCTCGGCCGAAGACATCTCGCTCATCAGTGCCTCGGGGATCTCCGGCATATCGACGGCAGACATCTCGCATCTGACGAGCGACCAGCTTGCGGCGTTGATCGATACGCAGATGGGATCGTTGAGCCCGGACCAGATCTCCGCCGTGATTGCCCGCTATGTCGCATAAGTAAGGTTCACCGCGTCGCGGTGAACCGCTCGACGGCCGTTGGGTTCAAAGCATCTGTGAGAAACCGGTAAACCTTGCGGCGCGGCACGGGCGGACAGATGCCACCGCGCCGTGCTTCTGCTAAGCTTGCTGCCGATGAAGCAGGAGTTGGCTCTTGTCCGACGATCAGGATAAAGACAGCAAAACCGAAGACCCGACTGGTAAAAAAATCCAGGACGCGATGGACAAGGGCAACATCGCGATCTCGTCCGAGGTGGCGATCTTCGCCTCGACGCTTGCCTTCTACATCTACCTGATCTTCTTCCTGCCGCAAAATACCGCTCATCTGGCTGAGGTTCTTAAAGATCTGGTCGAACGCCCCGAACAGTGGCGCATCGATTCGAGCGCGGACCTGGTGTCGCTCTGCGCCTATGTGCTGCTTCAGAGCGCTTATTTCATGCTTCCGGCAGCCGTCCTGTTCATGGGCTTCGGGTTGCTTGCGTCGGCAGGTCAGCACATGCCGTCGTTCATTCTCGAACGAATCAGGCCGCAGTGGAACCGGATCTCGCCGATGTCCGGGTTCAAGCGGCTTTTCTCGATGCAGGGCATGGTCCATTTCGGCAAATCGCTGATCAAGATCGTCGCCGCCGGCATCATCATGTACCTGTCGCTGCGCAACGAGTATTTCAAACTGCTCGATTCGATCTTTTCCGACCCGCAGACGCTTTTTCCGATTCTGGCGCGAATCATCAAGAAGATGATCATCGTCGTTCTGGCCTGCACGTTTCTGGTTGCAGCGCTGGATATCGCCTGGACGCGTTTCCACTGGTTTACCGAGCTTCGGATGACCAAGCAGGAAATCAAGGACGAGATGAAGCAGTCGCAGGGCGACCCTTTCGTCAAGGCCCGGCAGCGTTCGATTGCTCGTGATCGCGCCCGTCGGCGCATGATCAACAGCGTTCCGCGCGCCACACTGATCATCACCAACCCGACCCATTATGCGATCGCATTGCGGTATGTCGCGCAAGAATCGGAAGCTCCGGTTGTGGTTGCCAAGGGCCAGGATCTGATTGCGATGCGAATCCGCGAAATTGCTCAGGAGCACGGAATACCGATTTTTGAAGACCCACCGCTCGCCCGTTCCATGTTTGCGCAAGTCTCGGTTGATAGCGTCATCCCATCGGTTTTTTATAAGGCGGTCGCTGAACTGATCCATCGGATCTATGCGGGACGTCGTCAGAACAAACGGATGCGCTGACAGAATGAAAAAATGCTCCTATTCCGCCGTACGTGAAGAAATTCTCGCAAAGGCCATCGGCCCGCTTGCATCCGAATTACGGCTCATCGATGCGGCCGATCTCATTTCGCTTTTGCGGCTTGAGTATCATGCCAATATCTCGGACCTCGTCTCTTCGGCGGCCGAGCTGTATTTCCATCCCGGCACCGTGAATTTCGGCGTCGGTGGCGACTATCATCTCGACTGGGATACGCACCCATCGGTCACGCTGGACCTGGAGATCAAGCCGCGTGGCGTGACGATCCATGCTCAGCTGACGCTTCAGGCCGAAAAGGCGAGCGTCGAAATCAACTACATCAGCTTCCTTTCGCCCTCGGCCAATCCTGACGAGAACACCCGGTTTCTCGAGCGCAGTCTTCAGGACGCAGCCTTCGTACCGTCCATGCGCGGTTTGGCCGGCATGGCCGCGACGGCGAACTAAAAGGCGTCGTACCGCGGATCGTAAAGCTCCGCTTAACCGGGTCTCTGGTACATATGCTTGATTCGGCATTTGACTGCCGAATCAAGCGGCGATGCCCGGGAATGAAGCCCGATCTTTAAGGGTGAAGACCATGACTTCGACGACGCTGTCGACCTATACGAGCTATCTGATCGTCAACCGCGACATGAAGTCGTCGCTTGACCGCGTCGCCAACCAGGGCACGGTCGCTCGCGATACCGAATATTACGAAGCCAATATCGACAAGGTGACGACAGCCGACGAATTCGTCGATGACTATCGGCTGTATTCCTATGCGATGAAGGCCTATGGCCTTGAGGAAATGACCTACGGAAAGGCCTTCATGAAGAAGGTCCTGGAGAGCGATCTCAGCGATACTGCAAGCTTTGCCAATTCGCTGACCGACAAGCGCTATGCGACCATGGCGGCGGCTTTCAACTTCGGCACGAAGACCGCCGAAGCGCAGACTTCGGTTCAGGAAGATAATCTCGTCAAGGCGTATCAGGATTCCTTCGATCAGGAAGAAAAGGATATTCAGTCCGAGGTCGACTATTACAGCAAGGCCATCGCTAATATCACCGATGTCGACGACCTCCTGTCGAACAGCCGGCTGAAGACATATGTGCTCGACTCATTCGGGCTCGATGCCAAGTACACGTCCACCAGCTATCTGAAGCAGGTGTTGACCAGCGATCTCGAAGACCCGAACAGCTTTGCCAACCAGACCGGCAGCGACAAGTTCGTGGCGCTTGCCGAAGCGTTCAACTTCCAGGCTGACGGCACGGTCGCAGACGGCGACAGCGCCCAGACGAGCGGCCAGATCGAATCGCTGAGGCTCGATTACGTCTACAACAAATCGACGTTCCCATCCGACACGCTCGCGGCCGCCAACCAGACCTACTGGGAAACCAATATTGCCTCGATGACCAGTGTCGACGAGTTGGTCGACGACCCGCGGATGGTCGAGTATCTGACCACGGCCTTCAGCGTCAAAGTGCAGTTCACCTCCACGATCCGGTCGCTGCTGACCAGCGATTCGGCTGCAGCGACGCTCGGCTATACCGGCGTCAAGGCGATGTTCAATTTCCAGAGCGACGGTTCGATCGCCACTGGCGAGACCGCTCAGAACCAGACCCAGCTGGCGTCTACCAGCACCTCCTACCAGACGGCCTTCAAGGCCAACCAGGAAGATGCGGTCACCAATGCGGTCACCAACTATCAGACGCGCATCGCCGAGGTGAAAAGCGTCGATGACTTTCTAAGTTCGAATAAAGACGACGACGACGATACCAATGACGATGTGACGGAGATCTGGGACGTCGCCCTGCGCGCCTATGGGATCGATCCGGCCGATGTCAGCAAGAGCCGGCTCAAGGATATTCTGGCAAGTGATCCGAACGACCCGAAGAGCTACGTCAACCAGCTGAAAGACGACCGGTACGTCAATCTGGTCAAGGCGTTCAACTTCGACGCGGAAGGCGATATCGACACGCCGCTCCTCGTCCAGTCAGCCAGCGTCATCAGCAATTTCGCGACAGACTACAAGACGGAACAGCTCAAACTTCTCAAGGGCAGCGCTCGCGAGAAGGCGGAGGAAGCTGCCGACAAGGAGATCGACTACTACAATACCCAGATGCAGACGATCACCACGGCCGCCGAGCTTATTGCCGACGACCGCCTGGTGTCCTTCGTGCTCGAATCGAAGGGGATCGATCCCAAATCGGTCACCAAGGACGAGCTGAAGAACATGTTCTCGTCCGATCTCGACAATCCCAAAAGCTATGTGAACAGTCTTGCCAACGGCGTGTTTGCTGAGATCGTGGCATCGTTCAACTTCGATAGCGAAGGCAACCTTTCTGCGCAGCCCGTGGGCACGATCCAGCAGCGCGGCGACGTGCTGGCGACCGTCAACAACTACAAGCAACAGACGCTTGAAGAGCAGGAGGGGGAATCCAACGAGGGCGTGCGGCTGGCGCTGTATTTCGAGCGCAAGGCGGCGGACGTTACGAGCGCTTATACGATCCTTGGCGACACGGCGCTGTTCGAGTTCTTCAAGACGACGTTCAGCATGTCCGACTACATATCCAACATGGATACGGATCAGCAGGCGAGCATGATCGAGAAATACGTCGACATCTCGCAGCTTCAGGATCCGGACTACGTGACCAAGTTGATCAAGCAATACACTGCGCTCTACGATTCCGAGAACAGTTCGACGACATCGCCGGCGCTGACGCTGCTCACAACCACCGGCACGACACGCATCAGCTCCGATACGCTGCTTGCCGTCGCCCAGCTTTCATCGAAATAGAGACTTCAGTGGATGTAGCCGAGGCGGATCGCCTTGGCGATCGCCTGGATGCGGTTCACGGAATTGAGCTTGATCGTCGCGGAGCCGAGATAGGCGTTGACAGTGTGAACGGAGAGGCCAAGCTTCTCGGCGATCTCTTCGCTGATACGACCGTCGCCGGCCAGTTGAAGACACGCCACTTCCCGTTCGCTCAAGGATTCGGCCGGCACGCTTCGACGCTCATCGAGTGCTAGAAGGTCCATCATGACCTGACAACTTCTAACGTGCTGGTCGATGATCAGATTGCTGCCCAGCTCCAGCGAGCCCGACAAAAACGTGACGTAGCCATTCCCGAGAGCACCCAACCGCACCGGGAATGCAATTCCTGACGATGGCATGATCCGGTCGTCGATCTTGCGCACGAGCGAGGAAAAATCGCCGGCCTCGCTATAGGCCCCTTTTTCCGTGCCGGTCCACACGATCGGCAGGATCGACATTTCGATATGATCGAGAAACATATCGCCGTAGGAGCTCACGAGTACGCCCTGATGCTCCCCGCTTCCGGCGCCCCAGTTGTCCAGCTCGCAGACCAGCTTGCGCTTGTTGGGAAGCCCGGCGCCGGTAACACGAAACACAGCAAAGTGCCGCGCCTTGAGGTTCCTCTGCATTGCGACGAGTTTGGGAAATATGTCAGAACGACTGGAGGCTCGCTGAAGACGCAGATACTGGATGCTGCCCGGTCCATCTGACGTTCCACCGCGGGAAAAGCCCATTGTTGCCCCAAGCCTTCCTAAACCAGATTGTTGCGTACGGCATAAGCGATCGCTTCCGACCGCGTTTTGGTTGCCGTCTTACGCATCACGCTGGTGATGTAGTTGTTGATCGTATTGCGGGAGATCCCGAGGATCACCGCTATCTCATCGCTGGTCTTGCCCTCGGCGATCCAGAACAGGCATTCCAGCTCGCGTTCCGTCAGTTCGAAGTCGCGTTCAGCCTTGGCATCGCGCGCCTCGGCAAAGCTTGCGCCATAGGATGCAAACAGTCCGACTTCGCGAAGTCTTTCCTGTGACAGGATGATGCCTTCCAGGAAAAGCAGCATCAGAGAGAAACGGGTTTTGCCGACGCAGAATGTCAGCGAACAGTATTGGCGGCTGATGTCGTCCGGCGGCGTGATGTCATCGGGCAGGAGCGCGAAGCTCGGGGTCAGCAGCGACAGACACTTTTCGAGTTCCGTCGAACGCGCATAACCACTCGCCAGATCCGCCCCGAGCCGTCGGACGAGATCGAATGGCCAGTTGGAGGTTACGATGAAATCGAGACCGTGTTCCTGGACGAGGTCGTAGCGGGCGAGAAGAAAATGCGAAGCGCCAACGTAGTCTGCGAGCAGCCGCATGATAGCCTGAACGTTGTTCGATCTCGACAAGATCGAAAGCCGTCTTACCAGTTGTTCACGGGAGATAATTTTCGACCCAGGTCCATCGTGATACGCGCGCTGGTCGATCGTCATCTCTGCTTCAGGCAACTCCACCGTTATCTGCTCCCCACCGGCTCCTCTCCCCGAAGGGCGACACCGGTATGTTCAAACGACGTATGGCATCCGCTTCCAGAATTAAGGCAGTTCCGGGTGCCGATACCCTGGCGTGACCGGTCCATTCCGAATCAGACTTCACATGTGCAAAGCCTAGACGTTGCCGTACGAATCAGGGCCATTGTAGGAATCGCTTTTGGAAATGCTATGCCGCGAGCGCCGATTTTGCCCACTTCCATCCATAAAGGCTTCATCAATGAGGCTAAAATGCGCCAACTGTATGGCAATGCCCACGCAGCAAGGCCGGGACGAGCCCGGCCTGTTGTGATCATATGTTTGTGAAGGCAGTTTAGGCTGCTTTGTCGATCGCCCACTTGCGCAGGATTTTCGCGGCCCGCTCTTCGGAGATCTCGACCATGCGGGAGAGACGTTTTTCCGGACCTTCCTTGACCCGGCGGTTGAAGCCGCCGTCGTCGGCACCGCCCATAAGATCGTCCGAGCTGTCGAAACCGAAGTCGGCGCCGAAGCCATCCATGAGCGCCGGGCTTGCGCCACCCGGTGAGAAGTCGGGAAGTTCGAGGCCGGCCGCATCGGCGGTAAGCTCTCCGGCCGGGACGCTGGTGTTGCCACCGACGGTGCGCACCAGAGGACGAAGGCCAAGCCAGACCACGAGGAAGGCGACAAGAACGAACGCAAGCGAGTTGATGATGCCGCCGATATTACGGTTGAGCACTTCCATCATACCCGGACCAGACGAAGCGGCCTCGTCGAGAAGCTGGGTTTCGACGAAATCCATGGCCGTGAGTGTGACGACATCGCCGCGGTCGCTGCTGATGCCGGCAGCCGAAGACACGATCTTCTGCATTTCGGCAAGATAGGCGTCGACCTTTGCCTGATCCGCGGGCTCGCCCACCATCTTGGCAATACGGCCCTTGTTGACGACGACGGCGATCGAAATCTTTTCAATCTGATAGCCGTTGCGAACTGTCGCCGTGGTCTTCTGATTGATTTCGTAGTTGGTCTGCTCTTCCTTCTTGTCCGACTGGTCGGAGGATTTAGGAGCGCCGTCGCCGCCGGCCTGAGGAGCGGCCTGGGGAACGTTCTGCTCGACCGTGGTCGCGCTGTCGTTCTGGGCCTGCTGCGACTTGGAAGCTTCCTTGGTGGAGCGCACCGACCGTTCAACGCGGGAGTTCGGGTCGAAAACGGTTTCCTGGATCTGCTGGCTGTCGGTGTTGAGGGCGGCAGTCACGCTGGAGCGGAAGTTATCCATTCCGAGAAAGGGTGCCAGCGCCTTGTCGATGTTGTTTTCGATTTCCTGCTGGACCGACTGGACCACACCGAGCGAACGGCTGATCTGGCTGTTGCTGCCATCGTCACCCGAGGCGAGAAGCTGGCCGGTTGAATCGAGGATCGTGACGTCGTCGACTTCGAGGCCCGGGACGGCCGAGGCGACGAGATGGCGGATAGACGCAGCGGCTTTGCGACCGGCGGATGCGTTCGCACGGATCATCACGGACGCCGTCGGCTTCTGCTCGCCGCGACGGAAGTTGCCGGCATCAGGCATGACGATGTGGACGCGTGCGGCCGACACGCCTGAGATCTGCTGAATCGAACGGCCGATTTCGCCTTCGAGCGCCCTCACCCGCGTGACTTCCTGCATGAAGGAGGTCAGACCGAGCGAACCGACATTGTCAAACAGCTCGTAGCCGGCATTGGCGCTG
>Ga0213834_100247_pt1 | contig 39450 bp, 32 predicted proteins | sample SWPTP12_FD_160580 | JGI IMG/M metagenome (GOLD analysis project Ga0213834, IMG submission 160580) | Coastal seawater microbial communities from Marineland, Florida, United States - SWP TP1 #2 | ecosystem: Environmental > Aquatic > Marine > Coastal | place: USA: Florida | collected 2016-08-06 | reverse complement strand
CGCGGAAGCCGAGCGAGACCGAATGTCGGCGTTGCTGCGGACCTTTACCGCCGCGGTGCCGGGTGTGGTCTACGCCAAGGATCTTGAGGGGCGCATGCTGGTTGCCAACCATGGCACGACCGAGCTGATCGGCAAACCGCCTGAGTTCTATCTCGGCAAGACCGACCTGGAATTCCTCGAAGATAAAGATCAGGCGCGTCAGGTCATGGAGACAGACCAACGCATCATGCGCAGTGGCAAAGCCGAGCAGATCGAGGAGCGCGTCGACATGCCCGATGGCTCAGCCACGATATGGCTGTCGGCCAAGGCTCCGTTGCTCGACGCCGCAGGCGAGGTCATCGGTCTGATCGGGTCGTCGATCGACGTGACCGCACGAAAATCCGCCGAAACGGCGCTGCGTGATCTCAATCGCACCCTGGAGGCACGCATTGCCCAGGCCGTGGCCGAGCGCGAAGCGGCAGAAGCCGCACTGCGTCAGTCACAGAAAATGGAAGCCATCGGCCAGCTCACCGGCGGCATCGCCCACGACTTCAACAACCTGTTGGCGGGCATCACCGGCAGCCTGGATCTGATCAAGTTGCGCCTGCATCAGGGCCGCAGCGCAGATGTCGAGCGTTATGTGTCGGTGGCGTACGGCGCCGCCCAGCGTGCTGCGGCGCTGACCCATCGGCTGCTGGCGTTCTCCCGTCGACAGACCCTGCTTCCGGTGCACACCGATGTGCATGTCCTGATTGCGGAAATGGAGGAGTTGATCCGGCGTACCGTCGGGCCGACCATTGAGCTGGATGTCGAACTCATGGCGCAATCGAGCACATGCCTGGTGGACCCGGCGCAGGTGGAAAACTCCTTACTCAACTTGTGCATCAATTCCCGCGATGCGCTGCCCGCAGGCGGCAAAATCTCCATCCGCACCTGCAATCATGAATTGGAGGCGGGGCTTGGGCTCGACCCGGAACTGCCGCCGGGCACCTACCTGACGATCTCGGTCGCGGATAATGGCGCGGGCATGGGCCCTGACACGCTGGCCAAGGCGTTCGAACCGTTCTTCACCACCAAACCGGTGGGCGCCGGAACCGGGCTGGGGCTGTCCATGGTGTACGGCTTCGTCCGCCAGTCGGGTGGCCAGGTCAGCATTCAGTCGGACGAAGGCCGTGGCACGACCGTCTGCCTGCAACTGCCGTATCAACCGGCCGAGGTCGCGGCGGGCGCCCAGATCGACTCTGAGTCTCTGCCCCTGACGGTTGCGTCGGGCGAAACCGTGCTGGTGGTGGATGATGAGCCGACAGTGCGGATGTTCGTCAGCGAGGCGCTGGGCAATCTGGGCTACGTGGTCGTTGAAGCCGCCGACAGTCAGGCCGGCTTGCAACTGTTGCAATCGGATGCGCCCATCGATCTGCTCGTCACCGACATCGGCCTGCCGGGTGGGATGGATGGCAGGCAGATGGCTGAAGCAGGACGGGGCAACAGGCCGGGTCTGCCGGTGCTGTTCATGACCGGCTACGCGCAGCCGCTGGTGCCGGATCAGCAACCGCTGGACCGATCGACGACGGTGCTGACCAAGCCTTTCGCGCTGGAAGAGTTGATTGCCCGCGTCGGCACGTTGCTGGGCCGGTCGTGACGGGCACATGAGGGTGAGCAGCACGGCGCTTATCCCGGACTGAACGGAGCGCCCGCATTTCCAGCCGGATCACGTCTGTCATCGACACGCCTGTCATCGAATAGCCCCCATCGGCCGGGTATCTCAGGTAGAATGCGCGCCCGGTTTTTGGAGAAGCTCATGACCCTGCTCAAATTCAGCGATGTGTCCCTTGCGTTCGGCGCCATGCCGTTGTTGGACAAGGTGTCCTGGCAGATCGCCCGTGGTGAGCGGGTCTGCATCATCGGCCGCAACGGCACAGGCAAATCCAGCATGTTGAAGCTGGTCAAAGGCGTGCAGTTGCCTGACGACGGCAGCGTCTGGCGCGCCCCCGGTCTGAAGATCGGCGAGTTGCCGCAGGAGCTGCCAGTGGCCGATGGCCGTACCGTGTTCGACGTGGTCGCCGAAGGCCTCGACGGTGTCGGCGCGCTGCTCGCCGAATACCATCACCTGAGCCAGAACATCGTCACCGCGGAGGACCTCGACAAGCTGATGCACGTGCAGTCGGACCTCGAAGCCCGTGACGGCTGGCGCCTGCAGCAACTGGTCGACAGTACCCTGAGCCGGCTTCAGCTGCCGGCCGACAAGACCCTGGCCGAGCTGTCCGGAGGCTGGCGCCGTCGCGTGCTGCTGGCCCAGGCGCTGGTCTCCGAGCCTGATCTGCTGCTGCTCGACGAACCGACCAACCACCTGGACATCGGCGCCATCGCCTGGCTCGAAGAAGCGTTGAAGGAATTTCAGGGCGCCGTGCTGTTCATCACCCACGACCGTTCTTTCCTGCAAAACCTCGCTACGCGCATTCTGGAACTGGACCGTGGCGGCCTGATCGACTGGAACGGCGACTACGCCAGCTTCCTGGTGCACAAGGAAGCGATGCTGGCGGCGGAAGAAACCGCCAACGCGCTGTTCGACAAGCGTTTGGCGCAGGAAGAAGTGTGGATTCGCCAGGGTATCAAGGCGCGGCGGACCCGTAACGAAGGCCGCGTGCGTGCGCTCAAGGCGCTGCGCGTCGAGCGCAGCGAACGTCGCGAGCGCACCGGCAAGGCAAACATTCAGCTGGACACCGCCGATAAATCCGGCAAGCAGGTGATGGTGCTGGAGAACGTCAGCTTCGCCCACCCGGGTGGCCCGACGCTGATCAAGGACTTTTCGATGGTGCTGCAGCGTGAAGACCGCATCGGTCTGCTCGGCGCCAACGGCACGGGCAAGACCACCTTGCTCAAGCTGATGCTCGATAACCTCAAGCCCACCAGCGGCACGGTTGAAGTGGGTACGCGTCTGGACGTTGCCTATTTCGACCAGTTGCGTCACCAGCTCGATCTGGAAAAAACCGTGATCGACAACGTCGCCGAAGGCCGCGATTTCATCGACATCGACGGGCAGAGCCGCCACGTTCTCAGCTATCTGGGGGATTTCCTGTTCAGCCCGCAGCGTGCTCGCACGCCGGTCAAGGCGCTGTCCGGCGGTGAGCGCGCGCGTCTGCTGCTGGCCAAGCTGTTCAGCAAACCGGCCAACCTGCTGGTGCTGGACGAACCGACCAACGACCTGGACGTCGAGACCCTCGAGTTGCTTGAAGAGGTCTTGCTGACTTTCAAGGGCACCGTACTGATGGTCAGCCACGACCGGGCATTCCTCGACAACGTCGTCACCAGCACGCTGGTGTTCGAAGGCGAGGGCAAGGTGCGCGAATTCGTCGGTGGCTATCAGGACTGGCTGCGTCAAGGTGGCTCGCCGCGGCTGTTGGGCGTGACCGAAAGCAAGTCCGGCAAGACCGAACTGAATTCGGCGATCGTCGAGCCTGTGGCGGCGCCTGCTCCCGTACAGGAACCGGCGCTCGCCACCAAGAAGAAGCTGAGCTACAAGCTGCAGCGCGAGCTGGAAGCGCTTCCGGGCGAGATCGATGCCAAGGAGCAGCGGATCGCGGCTGTCGAGGCAGAAATAGCCGACCCTGGCTTTTACCAGCGTCCGGCTGCTGAAACCGCCAAGGTGCTGGCGTCCCTGGAGCAGCTGACCAAGGAACTCGACGCACTGGTCGAGCGCTGGGCCGAGCTGGACGAATAACTCAGTAACGTCGTGCAACAAAAAAAGCCCGGACCCCATCAAGGGTTCGGGCTTTTTGATGCGTCAGGAATTACTCGGCGCGTTTGACCAGACGCACGGCCAGTACATCGCACGGTGCGCCGTGCAGCACGTCATTGGCAGTGGAGCCCAGCAGCAGTGACAGGCCGTGACGGCCATGGCTGCCCACGACGATCAGATCGACGTGATGCTCTTTGGCCAGATTGTGGATTTCCTGACGAGGCTGGCCATAGGTCAGATGGCTGTCGCCGGTGTGTACATCCGGGTACTTCAGCTTGAGTGCTGCAAGCTTTTCCTTGGCCTGATCGAATTGCTGCTGCTGCAATTGCGACAGGTCCATGGGTACATCGCCGCCAAAGGCCATGGCCATGGGTTCGACAATGTGTACCAGCGACAGCTTGGCGTTGGTCCCCACGGCCAGCTTGATGGCCTTTTTGATAACCGGATCGCACTCTTCAGTGAGGTCCACGGCTACCAGGATATGTTCATAGGACATGGGATGTTCCTTCTGAGGTTTGCGATGGTTTTGATTATGGCTCTTTTCACGCGCCCCTGGCACGCCGTTATGCTTTGTTTGCCGCATATCGCGGCAGGGGCATAGACATATGACGGTGTGGATAGTGCTGTCAATCATTGCCGTGGTGTTGAGCCCCCTGGTTTGGCTGCGCCCGTCGCGTTCGCAGAGCGGAAGAATGGCCATGCGCATGGAGGCGCGGCGCATGGGGCTGGCAATGCAGTTGATTCCGCAGGAATGGCCCCATTGGCTGCCGACCGAGCCACCGAGCCCGTGCGCCCAATACCACAGGCCGCGCACGGCACGTGATCCGGACGTCTGGGTGTACTGGCAGATGGCGCCCGGAACATGGGTCAATCAGTGGCGTGAGCCTTGCGCCGATGCGCGTTTGCAGGCGCAATTCGAAACGTTGCCGGCGGACGTCTATAAGGTCGAAGCGGGCAAGCAGCTGATCGCGCTGTACTGGGCCGAGAAGGGCGAAACCCAGGTGCTGGAGAGAATCGCTGCGGTGCTCAAGGCGCTGGCGTGAGGTCGCGCAGGAGCTCGGCAAATCGCGGGCATTAAAAAGCCCGATAGCAACATCGGGCCGGGGTTGGCCAGGCAGGCCGATAATTCGTGACGCTTTGCGGTGCAACGCCGCAAAAGACGTGCAAATTCGTTTCACGGCATTTCCGAAAACGACCCGTCTTGATGCGCAGTGCGCTGAATGTAGACCTTATTGGTGCATTTGTCTGCTGCGGATCCAATTATTTTTGACGTTTATACCTTTAGCCGTCGCTTCTACTGCTTAGTCAGGCGTGCCGCGTCCCTGTGCTGATCACTGCGCTGAATGGCGCCTGATCACAGGTGTCTTTTACCTGCGATTTGCCGGTTTTGCCCGCTGTCTGCCGAATTGACAATTGTTGGAATATGGCTGAAGGTAGGCGCACCCAAATCAAACGGGCGTATGAATTGAGCGTTTGCCGTAGGAATGCTCTGACAGACGCTCGAATCGTGTCGACGGGGTGCCTGGCGTTTGGTGTCGCATGGCCGGAAAGGTCAGGTGATTCGCCGGATTTCAGCGTCTGACGCGTATTGTTCAGCTTCCATATCGTGGAGATCAGTTGATGATTTACGAAGGTAAAGCCATCACGGTTAAGGCTCTTGAAAGTGGCATCGTCGAATTGAATTTCGACCTCAAGGGTGAGTCCGTCAACAAGTTCAACCGCCTCACCCTCAACGACCTGCGTCAGGCTGTCGAAGCCATCAAGGCTGACGGCTCGGTCAAAGGCGTTATCGTCACCAGCGGCAAAGACGTGTTCATCGTCGGCGCCGACATCACCGAATTCGTCGACAATTTCAAGCTGCCGGACGCCGAACTGGTGGCCGGTAACCTCGAAGCCAACAAGATCTTCAGTGATTTCGAGGACCTGAATGTCCCGACGCTCGCTGCCATCAACGGTATCGCCCTGGGTGGCGGTCTGGAAATGTGCCTGGCGGCCGACTTTCGGGTGATGTCCGCCACCGCCAAGATCGGCCTGCCCGAAGTCAAGCTGGGTATCTACCCGGGCTTCGGCGGCACTGTTCGCCTGCCGCGCCTGATCGGCGTCGACAACGCTGTCGAGTGGATTGCCTCCGGCAAGGACAATCGCGCCGAGGATGCCCTGAAAGTGGGCGCCGTCGATGCGGTGGTCGCGCCGGAAAAGCTTCAGGAAGCGGCACTGGACCTGATCAAGCGCGCCATTTCCGGTGAGTTCGACTTCAAGGCCAAGCGTCAGCCCAAGCTGGACAAACTCAAGCTCAACGCCATTGAGCAGATGATGGCGTTCGAAACCGCCAAAGGTTTCGTCGCAGGCCAGGCCGGTCCGAACTACCCGGCACCTGTCGAAGCGATCAAGACCATTCAGAAAGCCGCCAACTTCGGCCGTGACAAGGCGCTGGAAGTCGAAGCGGCCGGTTTCGTGAAGATGGCCAAGACCTCGGCGGCCGAGAGTCTGATCGGCCTGTTCCTGAACGATCAGGAACTGAAAAAGAAAGCGAAGATTTACGACGAAGTCGCCAAGGACGTGAAGCAGGCGGCCGTGCTGGGCGCAGGCATCATGGGCGGCGGCATCGCCTATCAGTCGGCTGTCAAAGGCACGCCGATCCTGATGAAAGACATCCGCGAAGAGGCTATCGAACTGGGTCTGGGCGAAGCGTCGAAACTGCTGGGCAAACGCGTCGAAAAAGGGCGTCTGACCCCGGCGAAGATGGCCGAAGCGCTCAACGCGATTCGTCCTACGCTGTCTTACGGCGATTTCGGCAACGTCGACCTGGTCGTTGAAGCCGTCGTCGAAAACCCGAAGGTCAAACAGGCCGTGTTGTCCGAAGTGGAAGGGCAGGTTGCCGAAGGCACCATTCTGGCCTCCAACACCTCGACCATCTCCATCAGCCTGCTGGCCAAGGCGCTCAAGCGTCCTGAGAACTTCGTCGGCATGCACTTCTTCAACCCGGTGCACATGATGCCGCTGGTCGAAGTGATCCGTGGCGAGAAGTCCAGCGAAGTCGCCGTGGCGACGACCGTGGCCTACGCCAAGAAGATGGGCAAGAACCCGATCGTGGTCAACGACTGCCCGGGCTTCCTGGTCAACCGTATCCTGTTCCCGTACTTCGGCGGTTTCGCCAAGTTGGTCAGCGCCGGCGTCGACTTCGTGCGAATCGACAAGGTCATGGAAAAATTCGGCTGGCCAATGGGCCCGGCTTACCTGATGGACGTGGTCGGCATCGACACCGGTCATCATGGCCGCGACGTCATGGCCGAGGGCTTCCCTGACCGCATGAAAGACGATCGCCGCTCCGCTGTGGACGCGCTGTACGACGCCAATCGCCTGGGCCAGAAGAACGGCAAGGGCTTCTACGTCTACGAGACCGACAAGAAGGGCAAGCCGAAGAAAGTTGTCGACGCTTCCGTGCTCGAAGTGCTCAAGCCGATCGTCTACGAACAGCGCGACGTCACCGACGAAGACATCATCAACTGGATGATGATCCCGTTGTGTCTGGAGACCGTGCGCTGCCTGGAAGACGGCATCGTCGACACCGCGGCCGAGGCTGACATGGGCCTGATCTACGGCATCGGCTTCCCTCCGTTCCGCGGCGGTGCGCTGCGCTATATCGACTCGATCGGTGTGGCTGAATTCGTTGCCCTGGCTGACCAGTACGCTGATCTGGGCGCTCTGTACCACCCCACTGCGAAGCTGCGCGAAATGGCCCGTACTGGCCAGCGCTTCTTCGGCTAAGTGCCCAACGAACAGGTGAGAATATGAGCTTGAATCCGAGAGACGTCGTGATTGTCGACTTCGGTCGTACTCCGATGGGCCGCTCCAAGGGCGGCATGCACCGCAACACCCGCGCCGAAGACATGTCGGCGCACCTGATCAGCAAATTGCTGGAACGCAACAGCAAGGTCGACCCGGCCGAAGTCGAGGACGTGATCTGGGGTTGCGTCAACCAGACCCTTGAGCAGGGCTGGAACATCGCGCGCATGGCGTCGCTGATGACCCAGATCCCGCACACGTCCGCTGCGCAGACCGTCAGCCGCCTGTGCGGTTCGTCCATGAGCGCGCTGCACACCGCCGCCCAGGCGATCATGAGCAACAACGGCGATGTGTTCGTCATCGGCGGCGTCGAGCACATGGGGCACGTCGGCATGATGCACGGTGTCGATCCGAACCCGCACATGTCGCTGTATGCCGCCAAGGCATCGGGCATGATGGGCCTGACCGCGGAAATGCTCGGCAAAATGCATGGCATCACCCGTGAAGCCCAGGATGCGTTCGGCGTGCGTTCGCACAAGCTGGCGCATCAGGCGACCGTGGAAGGCAATTTCAAGGACGAAATCATCCCGATGCAAGGGTATGACGAGAACGGCTTCCTGAAGATGTATGACTTCGACGAAACCATTCGTCCGGAAACCACGCTCGAAAGTCTGGCAGCGTTGAAGCCAGCCTTTAACCCGAAAGGTGGTACCGTGACCGCCGGCACCTCGTCGCAGATCACCGACGGCGCGTCCTGCATGATCGTCATGTCGGGCCAGCGGGCGATGGATCTGGGGATCGAGCCAATGGCCGTGATCCGTTCGATGGCGGTGGCGGGCGTGGACCCGGCGATCATGGGTTACGGCCCGGTTCCGGCGACGCAGAAAGCGCTCAAGCGCGCGGGTCTGAGCATCGGCGATATCGACTACTTCGAGCTCAACGAAGCGTTCGCTGCGCAGGCCTTGCCGGTGCTGAAAGATCTGAAAGTGCTCGACAAGATGGACCAGAAGGTTAACCTGCACGGCGGCGCCATCGCCCTGGGTCACCCGTTTGGTTGCTCCGGAGCCCGTATTTCCGGCACCTTGCTCAATGTCATGAAGCAGAAGGGCGGCACTTTGGGTGTTGCAACGATGTGTATCGGCCTTGGACAAGGCATCTCTACCGTGTTCGAACGCGTTTAACCGGTGTGAGTGTGCAAGCCGGGGCCAAGTGCCCCGGCTTTTGTTTTTCTCCGGAAATGTTTTTTTTAAAGTTTTTTCGCGTCAATCCTCGAGGTCCGCACCATGCCGTTACAGCCAGGTCTCTATCGTCACTACAAAGGTCCCGAGTACCGTGTTTTCGGTGTCGCGCGCCATTCCGAGACGGAAGAGGAAGTGGTGTTCTATCAGGCGCTGTATGGCGAATATGGCTTGTGGGTACGCCCTTTGAGCATGTTTCTGGAGTCGGTCGAGGTTGACGGGGAGCAAGTGCCGCGCTTTGCTTTGGTCCAGGCCGAACCTGATCTTTTTTCAAGGGGATAAGGCGAGACCTTGCAGTAGCCTCTGCTTGACCTCACCTTACAGCCACTATATATAGCGGGGCCTCGACGGCTCCAACGTCTTTTTTCTCGCATTAGGAATTTTCCGATCCATGGGCAAATCGCTGGTCATTGTGGAATCCCCGGCTAAGGCCAAGACCATCAACAAGTATCTGGGTAGCCAGTACGTGGTGAAGTCGAGTATCGGCCATATCCGAGACCTGCCCACCAGCGGTTCGGCTAGCGCCGCCAAAGAGCCTGCTGCCAAACGTGGCAAGACTGCGTCCGAAGCACCTGCGCTGTCGCCCAAGGAAAAGGCCAAGCGCCAGTTGGTGGCACGCATGGGCGTCGATCCCGAACATGGCTGGAAAGCCAAGTACGAGATCCTTCCCGGCAAGGAAAAGGTGATCGACGAACTGCGCCGGCTGGCCAAGGATGCTGACACCATCTATCTCGCGACGGACTTGGACCGCGAAGGGGAGGCCATTGCATGGCACCTGCGCGAAGCCATCGGTGGCGACGATGATCGCTACAAGCGTGTCGTGTTCAACGAAATCACCAAGAAAGCCATTCAGGAAGCCTTTTCCCGCCCTGGCGAGCTGGACATCGATCGCGTCAATGCTCAGCAGGCGCGCCGTTTCCTCGACCGCGTCGTGGGTTACATGGTCTCGCCGCTGTTGTGGCAGAAGATCGCCCGCGGCCTGTCCGCCGGTCGCGTGCAATCGGTCGCCGTGAAGCTGGTGGTGGAGCGCGAGCGCGAGATCCGTGCGTTCATCCCGGAAGAGTACTGGGAAGTTCACGCTGACCTGGGCACCGCCAAAGGCGCCAACGTGCGATTTGAGGTGGCTCGCGAAAACGGCGAGGCCTTCAAGCCGCTGAACGAAGCGCAGGCCATGGCCGCACTGGAGAAGCTCAAGTCTTCTTCCTACAGCATCGCCAAGCGTGAAGACAAACCGACCAGCAGCAAGCCGTCGGCGCCGTTCATCACGTCCACGCTCCAGCAGGCTGCCAGCAACCGCCTGGGCTTCGGCGTGAAGAAAACCATGATGATGGCCCAGCGTCTGTACGAAGCCGGTTACATCACCTATATGCGTACCGACTCGACCAACCTGTCGGCCGATGCCGTTGCGATGGCGCGCACTTACATCGAAAGCGAATTCGGCAAGAAATACCTGCCGGAATCGCCGAACGTCTACAGCAGCAAGGAAGGCGCACAAGAAGCTCACGAAGCGATTCGTCCTTCCGACGTCAACACTCACCCGAGCAAGCTGTCGGGCATGGAGCGTGACGCCGAGCGCCTGTACGACCTGATCTGGCGCCAGTTCGTGGCCTGCCAGATGCCGCCGGCGCAGTACCTGTCCACCACGGTCAGCGTGACTGCCGGCAGTTTCGAACTGCGCGCCAAGGGTCGAATCCTCAAGTTCGACGGCTATACCCGCGTGCTGCCGCAGATGAGCAAGCCCGGCGATGACGACGTGCTGCCGGACATGGCCCAGGGCGGCACCCTGAAGCTGATCAAGCTCGATCCAAGCCAGCATTTCACCAAGCCGCCTGCCCGTTATTCGGAAGCGAGCCTGGTCAAGGAAATGGAAAAGCGCGGGATCGGTCGTCCTTCGACCTACGCGGCGATCATCTCGACCATCCAGGATCGGGGTTATGTTGCTCTGCACAACCGCCGTTTCTACTCGGAAAAAATGGGTGACATCGTCACCGAGCGTCTGTCCGAAAGCTTCTCCAACCTGATGGACTACGGCTTTACTGCCGGCATGGAAGAGAATCTCGACGACGTGGCGCAAGGCGAGCGCGACTGGAAAAACGTGCTCGACGAGTTCTACGGTGACTTCAAGAAAAAACTGGAAGTCGCCGAGGCCAGCGACAGCGGCATGCGCGCCAACCAGCCGGTCATGACAGACATTCCGTGCAAGGTTTGCGGTCGTCCGATGCAGATTCGCACGGCGTCCACTGGCGTGTTCCTGGGCTGCTCGGGTTACAGCCTGCCGCCAAAAGAGCGCTGCAAGGCGACGGTCAACCTGACGCCGGGCGATGAGATCGCCGAAGACGACGAGGGCGAATCCGAATCACGCGTGTTGCGTGGCAAGCACCGCTGCCCGGTCTGCAGCACGGCGATGGATGCCTACCTGCTCGACGAGAAGCACAAGCTGCACATCTGCGGTAACAACCCGGATTGCGTGGGCTACGAGATCGAAGAAGGTAACTACCGCATCAAGGGCTACGAAGGCCCTAGCGTGGAGTGCGACAAGTGTGGCGGCGAGATGCAACTGAAGACCGGCCGCTTCGGCAAGTTCTTCGGCTGCACCAACTGCAAGAACACTCGCAAACTGCTGAAAAACGGAGAAGCGGCGCCGCCGAAGATGGATCCGGTCAAAATGCCGGAGCTCAAGTGCGAGAAGGTCGACGACACCTACATCCTGCGCGACGGCGCCTCGGGGCTGTTCCTGGCCGCCAGCCAGTTCCCGAAAAACCGCGAGACGCGTGCGCCGCTGGTGCTGGAAATCGTGCCGCACAAGGATGAGATCGATCCCAAGTACCACTTCCTGTGCGAAGCGCCGAAGAAAGACCCTGATGGTCGTCCCGCGGTGATTCGCTACAGCCGCAAGTCCAAGGAGCAATACGTGCAGACCGAAGTGGACGGCAAGCCGACGGGCTGGCGTGCGTTCTACGACGGTGGCAGCTGGAAGGTCGAAGACAAGCGTTGATCGCCTGACGTTGATCACACTGGCGAGCCCTGGCGCTTTGCGTTAAAAGAATCCCTCGGTGTGCGTAAGCGCCCCGAGGGATTTTTTTGCCACGCTTGCTCGTTCGCATTCATTGAAGTGGAGGCCACTGACATGGCTCACGAACTCTATACCCGCACCAATCAGAAGATTTTCTTCGCAGGCCTCGCCCTGGAGGCAATGGCCAAGGCCCGGGATAGCCATGCCATGAATGCCCAGGGGCTGGAGCAGGCCGAGCGCGAATCGGCGGTGTTTCACCTTTATGGTGCATTGCTGGGCTTGTGCCACGAGATCGCCGGGTTTTATCGCCTGCCCCAGGCGGGCACCTCTCGCGCAGAAGATTTGCTGACACCTCAGGTTCTGGAAGCCATTGCTATCCCGGAAATGGCCGAGCTCGTCGAACTGGCACAGCAGCGAGAAACATGGCTGGCACAATTGCTGGCTTCGTACAATGCGCTGTTTTTGCCACCCAGAGCGCCGAAGAAACCCAAAGGTGACGTGACCCAGCCACTGATCATTGCGGTCGCTGTGGAGGAAGACGCGGAAGCGGAGCTGAGCCGCGAGGAGATGGAAAGCTGGCGTCAGCAACTGAAAGGGTTGGCAATTCGGTTCAGGGAAGGGCTGAGCGAGTGTTGAGGCCGCAGAGTGATCGATGGGCTAGGGCCTGAGTCATCAGGCTGTTACAATGCCCGCCTTTCGTGGAGAACTGTCCTGATGCCAACCTCTTTTCTGGAAATTGTCGAACTGCCTGACGGTCGCATCGAGCTGCGCCGAGCCGAGGATGAAGGGTCTCTCGTGACCTTGAACTTCTCCGAAGATGCCAAGGCGTTTCTGCAAGGCCAACACGTTGAAGTCGCCAAAGCGATGCTCAGTGTGGGTGTGCAAATGGCCGGTCGTCTGGCCGAGGGTGAGTTGACCAAAGAAGAAGAGGGACCTCGCGTCCTGCATTGATCCGCCAGGATTATCCTCTTGCGTTCATGTCTGTCGGCTTCTCGTCCCAGAGAAGCCCGGAAACATCCCCGAATCCTTCCTCACGCGGTTTGCCGGTTCAGCCCAGGCGGATGTTGAGACTCTGTGCGTCGCCGGTGCGTGCCGCGCTGATCAGTTGCTGACGAGCACTGCTCGATATCGGATTGATCCAGCTGACCACGGTATGACTGCGGCCCAGGCGCAGCGCCTCGCGAGTCAGCTCCAGTGCGCTTTGCGTTCCACGAGGATGCATCAGGATAATGCGTTCCCGGTTCAGGCCGGCATCGCGCAGCCATGCCTGTGTCACGCTCGATGGCGGCGCGATCAGCGTCAGCCAGCGGTCATGTTTGTCCTGGCTGAGTTCTCGCAGAATCGGTGCAAGCAGGTTCAGGCAGTTCCCGGCAGCGCCGCGCAATGACAATTCACTAAAGGCTTCCGGCTCACTGTTCCACGGCGTATCGACGACTTCGTCGAGCACCGGGATGTGAAGCCGTGGGACATCGAGCATCGTCGCGACAGGCGCCATGAATGCTTCGAACAAAGGCAGTTGTGCATGTTGTTGCGGTGTCTGTGGGAACTGCATAAACGTTCTCCTTAGCGGCGAATCACGCCAACGCTCAACCCTTCGATGACCAGATCCTGATCTTTCAGGTTGACTTCGATAGGGGCGAATTCGGGGTTTTCGGCGATCAGCCAGACTTTGCTGCCTTCACGCTTGAAGCGCTTGACCGTGACTTCGTCACCAATCCGCGCCACGACGATCTGGCCGTTGCGGGCTTCACGGGTGGTGTGGACGGCAAGCAGGTCTCCGTCGAGAATCCCGACGTCCTTCATGCTCATGCCGTGTACGCGCAGCAGGTAGTCTGCGCTCGGATGAAAGAAGGCCGGGTTGATGGCCAGGGATTCTTCGATGTGCTGCTGGGCCAGAATCGGCGCGCCGGCGGCCACGCGGCCAATGATGGGCAGGCCGCTTTCTTCGGTCTTGGCTTCGAAGCCGGGAATGCGGATGCCGCGGGAAGCGCCCGGGGTCATCTCGATAGCGCCTTTGCGCGCCAGGGCCTTGAGGTGTTCTTCAGCGGCGTTGGGGGATTTGAATCCCAGTTCCTGAGCGATTTCCGCACGAGTGGGCGGGTAGCCGTTATCTTCGAGACAGCGCTTGATGAAGTCCAGAATTTCGGCTTGGCGTGACGTCAGTTTGATCATGTGCATCGCTCTGTCTTTTTATACAGTGACTGGGATTATATACAGTGCTCGCGTCTTGGCAATCCTCCTTTTTATCGAGCGCGCTGAATGGTCTCGCAGGGGCTGGCTACAGGCCACGGTTTGTATGGTTAAATGGCGTGACTCATTGGACAGAAAACGAACCGTCAGGGTTGACAGGTGATCGACTGAAACGTATGTTTCAAACAAGTGTTTGTCAGGCGAATAACCATGGCCCAGTCGGAAACAGTTGAACGAATTCTCGATGCTGCTGAGCAGCTGTTCGCGGAAAAAGGTTTTGCCGAAACGTCGTTGCGCCTCATCACCAGCAAGGCGTCAGTCAATCTGGCAGCGGTGAACTACCACTTCGGCTCGAAAAAAGCCTTGATTCAAGCTGTGTTCTCGCGATTCCTGGGCCCTTTCTGCATCAGCCTGGATCGCGAACTGGAGCGTCGGCAGGCCAAGCCCGATCACAAACCCACGCTGGAAGAGTTGCTCGAGATCCTCGTCGAGCAGGCGCTGGTCGTGCAGCCCCGAAGCGGCAACGATTTGTCGATTTTCATGCGCTTGCTGGGCCTTGCTTTCAGCCAGAGCCAGGGCCACCTGCGGCGTTATCTCGAGGACATGTACGGCAAGGTGTTCCGCCGTTACATGTTGCTGGTCAACGAAGCCGCGCCGCGTATTCCGCCTATCGAACTGTTCTGGCGCGTGCATTTCATGCTGGGTGCGGCGGCATTCAGCATGTCCGGGATCAAGGCATTGCGCGCCATCGCCGAAACCGATTTCGGCGTCAACACGTCCATCGAGCAGGTCATGCGCTTGATGGTGCCGTTTCTGGCGGCCGGCATGCGCGCGGAAACCGGCGTGACCGACACCGCGATGATCAACGCCCAACTCAAGCCGCGCAGCAAAAGTTCTGCGCCAGTCGCCGCCAAGGCCTGAGGCGCAGCCGACGCCGGGTGCGCCGGCATTTGCATCGCACCCGTCGATCCCTCACCATGCCGGCCTGGGCAATGGTTGTTGAAGGATCTTCATATGAGTTCTGGCCTGCAAGGCTCCCTGATGGTGGATATCGCCGGTACCTGGCTGACATCCGAAGATCGTCAGTTTCTGCGTCAGCCCGAAGTGGGCGGCCTGATTATTTTTGCGCGCAATATCGAGAGTCCACGGCAGGTTCGTGAGCTGAGCGCATCCATTCGCGCCATCCGTCCCGATCTGCTGCTGGCGGTGGACCAGGAGGGTGGTCGGGTTCAGCGTCTGCGCCAGGGCTTCGTGCGTCTGCCGGCCATGCGCGCCATCGCTGCTGCGCCCAATGCCGAACACCTTGCTGAACAATGCGGCTGGTTGATGGCCACTGAAGTGCTTTCTGTTGGCCTTGACCTGAGTTTTGCGCCGGTGCTGGATCTGGATTACCAGCGAAGTGCGGTCGTCGGTACTCGGTCGTTCGAAGGCGATCCGGAGCGCGCCGCGCTGCTGGCCGGCGCGTTCATTCGTGGCATGAATCAGGCGGGGATGGCGGCGACCGGCAAACATTTTCCGGGACACGGCTGGGCCGAGGCCGATTCCCACGTGGCGATACCGGTTGACGAACGCAGCCTGGAAACCCTGCGCGCCAATGATCTGATTCCGTTTGCCCGTTTGAGCAAACAGTTGGCTGCGGTCATGCCGGCCCACGTCATCTATCCCCATGTCGATCCTCAGCCAGCCGGGTTTTCCCGTCGCTGGTTACAGGAGATTCTTCGCGGTGAGCTGGGTTTTGACGGCGTGATCTTCAGCGATGACTTGTCCATGGCAGGCGCGCATGTGGTCGGTGATGCGGCCAGTCGCATCGAGGCCGCGCTGACGGCTGGCTGCGACATGGGGCTGGTCTGCAATGATCGGGCGGCGGCAGAGCTTGCGTTGAGTGCCGCCCAGCGCCTGAAGATTTCACCCGCTGCCCGCGTCGCCAGAATGCGAGGCCAGGGCCTGGCGACCACGGAATACCGTCAGCATCCGCGCTGGCTGTCGGCGTTGAGCGACCTGCGCGCCGCACACTTGATCGATTAAGGAATTGCCATGACTGTTTACGCAATTATCGGCGGCACCGGCCTGACGCAGCTCGAAGGCCTGACGATTCGTCAGTCGCTGCCGATGAACACGCCTTATGGCGCGCCGTCCGGTGAGATCCAGGTGGGCGACTATGCCGGGCGCGAGGTCATGTTCCTGGCCCGTCACGGCCACCCGCATCGCTTCCCGCCACACAGAGTCAACTATCGGGCCAATATCTGGGCATTGAAGCAGGCAGGGGCTGAAGCGATTCTCGCAGTCAACGCTGTGGGCGGTATTCACCCTGACATGGGCACCGGACATTTCTGTGTGCCTCATGACCTCGTGGACTACACCAGCGGCCGCGATCACACGTTTTTTGCCGATGACCTTGAGCATGTCACCCACATTGACTTCAGTTACCCCTACAGTGAGCCGTTGCGGGCGCGGCTGATCGCTGCGTTGTCTGCCGAAGGCTATCCGTTCAGCGATTCTGGCGTGTACGCATGCACGCAAGGCCCGCGTCTGGAGACCGTGGCGGAGATCGTCCGGCTCGAGCGTGATGGCTGTGACATCGTCGGCATGACCGGCATGCCCGAAGCCGCACTGGCACGCGAGCTGGAACTGGATTACGCCTGTCTGGCGCTGGTCGTGAATCCGGCCGCCGGCAAGTCCTCCGCAGTTATCACCATGGCGGAGATCGAACAGGCGTTGCATGACGGTATCGGCAAGGTCAAGGCAACACTGGCTCGCGTCCTCGGCGCTGAATAGCAGCTGCTTTGAAGCGACCTCAAGAGGCCGGTCGCAGGGGCTGTGACCGGCCCCTGCCCAGACGGCTCAGCGTGCGCGCAGTTGCAATCGTCCTTCATCGTTGAATTCGATCGAGTAGGCGTCATAGCTTTTCAGGGTGGGATGCGCGGTGTCCATTGCGTGGGAATGGGCCGCAGTGATCACCATCACTTTCGCACCCGCCGCCTCTGCGGCAGTAATGCCGGCGATCGCGTCTTCGAACACCAGACACTCTTCAGCGTTTACACCCAGACGTCGGGCCGCCAGTAAAAAGCAGTCTGGCGCGGGCTTGCCGTGGGCGACGTCTTCAGCGGCCACCATGACTTTGGGCAGTGGCAGACCAGCCGCCAGGATTCTGCGCTCGGCCAGTTTGCGCGGCGCCGAGGTCACCACCGCCCAGCGTTCAGCGGGCAGACTTGCGAGAAATGCCGCAGCACCCTCGATCGAGATCACGCCTTCGACATCATCGGTTTCCGCCTGAGCGAGCAGTTCGGCTTCGCGCTCGGGATCGACGCCGGGCAGGTTCAGGCGGCGCAGCGTGTCAATGCAACGTACGCCGTGAATGGTGGGCAGAAGCTCGTCGACGTTCACGCCCTTATCGAGCGCCCATCGGGTCCAGACCCGCTCTGCGGCAGCGATCGAATTGGTCAGCGTGCCGTCCATGTCGAACAGAAAGGCGGCGAAGGTGGACTGCTCCAGCATGGGTGCTCCTCGGTGACAGTTGCGCATGGCAGCGATGCTAACACGTGCCGCGAGTGCTGCCTTTGCTGGAGGCCTTGTGCCGAAGGGGCGGATTTGGGGGGGAAGGGAACACTTGCCTGCGAGAGCGTTTCGTCGTCGCAACTAGGCCTGATTTCGTAACGGTTGTGCCTGCCGCTTGAGCCGATGATGACTGCTTGCGGCTACGCTGGATAGACGCTGAAAGTCAACGCCATATCGTTCAAAAAGTTGTCCACGGAAAACGTGAATATCTCTGTGGATAAGTTGCTGTGAGGCAGTAAATCCAAGGCCTTACTCATAATGATCGTTTAATGATCAGTTCCGCCGATGGCGCCCATGCAGCCAGTCAATGGTCACAAATATGTTCTGTGCCAGCAGGAAGATGCCTGTGTTTGCGCCATCGATTCTGCGGCGTGACGTCTGGTGCTTTCCCGGCTTAAGCCGGTCCTACGGAAGAAGCGCATACGTCAGTAGGACCGGCTTCAGCCGGGAATAGGCCTGAGTGGGCGCCATGGTTGGTGAGCCGTGACGTTTAGTGTCTTCCCGGTCGAAGCCGATCCTGCGGAAGAAACGCCTACCGTCAGTAGGACCGGCTTCAGCCGGGAATAGGCCCGAGTGGGCGCTATCGTTGGTGAGCCGTGACCTCTGGCGCCTTCCCGGTTGAAGCCGGGCCTACAGAAGAAACGCCTACCGTCAGTAGGACCGGCTTCAGCCGGTAATAGGCCCGAGTGGGCGCTATCGTTGGTGAGCCGTGACGTCTGGCGCCTTCCCGGTTGAAGCCGGGCCTACAGAAGAAACGCCTACCGTCAGTAGGACCGGCTTCAGCCGGGAATAGGCCCGAGTGGCGCCATGGTTGGTGAGCCGTGACGTTTGGTGCCTTCCCGGCTAAAGCCGGTCCTACGGAGAAACGCCCACCGTCAGTAGGACCGGCTTCAGCCGGGAATAGGCTAGGCGGCAGGGTCAGCGAAGGCTGACCGGAGGGGGCGAACTATTGATCGCTGTTGATCGGTGAACCGTAGATCTACGCAGCCAAGCGAAGCGGGGAGGGGGCAATCATTAAAGGAAGACAAAATCCAGGGCCCCGCCGACACGCATTTCCAGCGCTGCCGACGGGGCCGGCTTGAACACTTCACAAGCCCGATCAGCGACTCACGACTCCGCCCACTCAACGTCCGTCAGCCCCAACTGTTCGGCTTTGGGCTTACTGACTTTCGGGACTTTGTCCGAGCGGTATTTCGGTATCTGCCCAAATCCTGCGTCTACAGAAGCCCAATGCCATGCGGATGCGTTATCCATGGTTTCGGCGCTGATGTAGAAGCTTTTGTATTTGCCATGAAGCAGATAATCGATTCTGAAATGCTTGTACTGTGCCACTCTTGCTAACCTCCCTATCAGTCGCTCACATTCCACTGAGTCGCTGCCGTCAGGAAAATTCAGTCAAATAATCCTTTCAATGCCAAACGGTTACGTTTGGTACAGAAGAATGTGTGGCAACTTGAGGATGTGGACGAATGAGTGGGCGGTCGCTGGCTCGTCAGGGGAGCCGATGAGCCAGCGCAGCGTGGGTCACTTGGTCAGGAATTTGAAGACGGTGGTCTGGTTGTACGATTTACCCGGATCCAGTCGAGTGGACGGGAAAGCCGGCTGATTGGGCGCATCGGGGTAGTGCTGGGTTTCCAGCGTAAAGGCGCCCCAGTGAGGATAAATCTTGCCGCCTTTGCCTTTCACCGTGCCGTCCAGGAAGTTGCCGGTATACAGTTGTACGCCCGGTTCGCTGGTGAACAGCTGCAGTCGGCGTCCGGATTTTGGATCGACCACATCGGCCGCCAGGTTGCCGACCTTGCCTTTGGTGTCCAGGACCCAGTTGAAGTCATAGCCGCCCTCGGTCGGCTCGGCGAACTTGAGCTGCGGGTGGTCTTCACGGATGCGCTTGCCGAACGCGACGGGTTTGAGGAAGTCCATCGGCGTGCCCGCCACGGGCGCCAGCTCGCCGGTCGGAATCAGCTTTTCATTGACCGGCGTGTAACGCGCAGCGTGCACGACGGCGACCTGATCGAGAATGTCGCCATTGCCGGCACCGGCCAGGTTGAAATAACTGTGGTTGGTCAGGTTCAGCACCGTTGGCTTGTCGGTGGTGGCGTGGTACTGGATGCGCAGCTCGTTTTTCTCGTTGAGGCTGTAGGTCACTTCCGTTTTCAGCGTACCGGGAAAGCCCATTTCGCCGTCCACCGAAACGTAGGTCAGCTTCACACCCACCCAGCCTTTGTCCTTGACCTGCTCAGCTTTCCACACCTGCTTGTCGAAGCCTTTAGTGCCGCCGTGGAGGGCGTTGGTCTTGTCGTTCTGCGGCACTTGGAAGCTCTTGCCGTCCAGGCTGAACTTGCCGTCCGCGAGCCGGTTGCCGAAGCGCCCGATGGTGGCGCCGAAGAACGAGGTGCCTTTAAGGTAGCCGTCCAGGTCATCGAAACCCAGTACGACGTCCTCGGCCTTGCCGTTCTTGTCGGGCACGAGCAGCGACTGGAGCGTGCCTCCGTAGGTGATGACTGTCGCCTGCATGCCGAGGCTGTTGCGCAGGGTGTATTTCTCGACTGTCGTGCCATCCGGCATTTTGCCGAAGGTGCCATGTTCGGCCGACAAGCCGGCGGCGGCATTGGCCTGCAGGGCCGCGGCCAGCAGGGTCAGCCCGATGGCAGGTATAAGCGTCTTCCTCATTGCGTCTTTCCTTTTGTTGTTTTAGGAGCGTTGCGCATGCCAATGGGGCGACCGCACGCAGAGCAGCGTGTCTGCGAACGACGTTTACGCCAATTGGTCATACTATTTGACGATCAGCGAACCGAACGGATGAATATATAGAACAAAAAACTCGATTTAAAAATAAATTGTAATACTATTTGGAGAAGCTTCTGCTTGAGCGATTCGGTGAACAGGTTTAGTCCAGCTTTTCGGGCTTGTACAGCCGTTTGACACCTAATCATATGATCATTAGCCTCCAGTTCGCGGAAAGGCCGCGAGAAGGGGCGGATCAATGAGCAGCAGTTTTCACGCGTCGACAGTAGACCGCCTGGGGGCCTGGATTGCTCGGGGCAGCGTTGCACCGGGACAGTCGCTGAAGGTGGAGGCAGCGTTGGGTGAGGAGTTCGGCGTCAGTCGGACGGTGATCCGCGAAGCCATCAAGACACTGGTGGCCAAAGGGATGCTGGAGGTCGGCCCGAAGGTCGGCACCCGCGTGTTACCGGCGCGCAGCTGGAACCTGTTCGACCCGCAGGTGGTCGGTTGGCTGGCGGCGACGGGATTGTCGAAAAGCCTGGTGATGGACCTGCTCGACCTGCGCCGTGCGATAGAGCCGATGGCCGTGCGTTGGGCCTGTGAACGTGCGACACCGCCGCAGATTGCCGAGATTCAGGCGGCGTACGTGCAGCTGGCGGCCAGTGTCGCCGACATGGGTGATTACAACCACGCCGATCAGCGTTTCCATGAGGCGGTGCTGGCGGCGAGTCATAACCAGTTTATCGAGCAGATGTTGCCGGCCCTGGGTGCGCTGCTGGCGATTTCGTTTGAAGTGTCCTCGGCGGTGCCGGGGGAGTTGGGCAGGACCCTGCCGCTGCACAAAGAGCTGGCGGATGCGATTGCCAGTCGCGATTCGGCGCGCGGTGTCTGGGCGTGCATGAGTCTGATCGAAAACGCTTGCGAGGTGATCTCTCGCTCGATGGCGCAGCAGTGAACGATTGAGTTGCAAGCGGGCCGCAAGGCCTGGAACAACAATAATAAACAGGAACATTCCTATGAAGTGGCAGCCGGTCTGTGACCAGCGTTTCACATTGGCCGAAGGGCCGTTCTGGGACGACGCGCAAGCGGCGTTGTACTGGGTCGATATTGCCGGGTTCCGCGCCCTGCAACTGCATCGGCAAGAGGTGCGTCACTGGCAATTCAACGAGCCGGTGTCGGCGTTCATTCCCGCCTCTGTAGGCGATGCACTGGTGACACTGGCCAGCGGCGTCTATCGCCTGAATCTGAATTCCCCTGCCGACCAGCCTGAACTCACGCTGTTGTGCGTCGCCGATCCGGTCGAAGGCAATCGTGCCAACGAAGCCCGTTGCGACAGTCAGGGCCGGCTGTGGCTGGGCACCATGCAGAACAACCTTGATGCGCAGGGCGGTGATCTGCCGCTCAAACGCCGCTCGGGTGGCATCTTTCGCATCGATGGCGATGCGCAGGTCACGGCGCTGCTGAGCAATCAGGGCATCGTCAATACGATGCTCTGGCCAGCCGGTGGCGGGGCACTGTTGTCCGCCGACAGTCTGGACGGTCTGATCTATCGTTACCCGATTCGCCCCGATGGCTCGCTCGGCGAGCGCGATATCTGGGCCCATGAACATCCGCGGGGAACACCGGATGGCTCAGCGATGGACGCCGAAGGGTACGTCTGGAACGCGCGCTGGGGCGGCGGCTGCATCATCCGCTTCGCGCCCGATGGCAGCGTCGATCGCATCGTCGAACTTCCCGTCAGCCACCCCACCAGTTGTGTCTTCGGTGGGCCGGACATGACCACGCTGTTCGTCACCAGCGCAAGACCTGCCAGCGGCGCCCTTGAGCTGGACGGCTGTGTGTTGAGTGCCGAAACCGGTATCAAGGGAACGCCATCGCACCGGTTCTCTGGATGAACGCGGGGGCGCGTTGAAGGGGTGTGACACTCGGTTACATAGACGTCATTGATAATATGATATGACTGTTTTCAGTCGATCGGCCCCCTCACTCGGGTCGTCACGACAACCACTGCTGAACGCTGTAGCTATTCAATAAAAATAAGGAGTTAGCTATGTTGAGTCGCCACGGGATTCGTTCCCTGTGCTGTGCCGCTGTTGCCACCGCCATTGTCGGGATGACGGGCGGCGCGTTTGCCGCCGACAAGGTCAAGATCGGTTTTCTGGTCAAACAGGCTGAAGAGCCCTGGTTCCAGACTGAATGGCAATTCGCCGAAAAAGCTGGCCAGGATCATGGTTTCGAAGTGATCAAGATTGCCGTGCCGGACGGCGAGAAAACCCTCTCTGCCATCGACAGCCTGGCCGCCAACGGCGCCAAGGGCTTCGTCATTTGCCCGCCTGATGTCTCCCTCGGTCCATCGATCGTTGCCAAAGCCAAGGCCAACGACATGAAGGTCATGGCGGTGGATGATCGCTTCGTCGATGCCAAAGGCAAGTTCATGGAAGACGTTCCTTATCTGGGCATGGCCGCTTTCGAGGTCGGTCAGAAACAGGGCGCGGCCATGGCCACCGAAGCGCAGAATCGCAAGTGGGACTGGAAGGAAACCTACGCGATCATCAACACCTACAACGAGCTGGACACGGGCAAGAAGCGCACCGACGGTTCGGTCGATGCACTGAAAAAAGCCGGTCTGCCGGAAGACCACATCCTCTTCACCCCGCAGAAAACCCTCGACGTACCTGGCAGCATGGACGCCACCAACGCGGCCTTGCCTAAACTGCCCAGTGGCGCGAAAAACCTCATCGTCGGCGGCATGAACGACAACACCGTGCTCGGTGGCGTACGCGCAACCGCAGGCGCGGGGTTTGCTCCGGCCAACGTCATCGGCATCGGCATCAACGGCACCGATGCCATCGACGAACTGAAGAAACCTGAAAGCGGCTTCTTCGGCTCGATGCTGCCAAGCCCTGACAAAGAGGGCTACAACACCGCCCTGCAGATGTACGAGTGGGTCACCACCGGCAAGGAACCGGCGAAGTACACCGCCATGGATGACGTGACCCTGATCACCCGTGCGAACTTCAAGGACGTGCTGACCAAGATCGGTCTGTACAAGTAATCGCGGCGCACATTGGCCGGCCTGATCACACAGGCTGACATCTGCAAGGCCTCGCTTCACGCCCATGGCGCGGAGCGAGGAGGAGGGTGGTTCATGCAACAGGCATCAGCTCAACAACAACAATCGGGCGGCAGTCTGCGCTTCAACGGGATCGGCAAGACCTTCCCGGGCGTGAAAGCGCTGTCTGACATCAATTTCGAAGCTCGGCCAGGCAGCGTTCATGCGTTGATGGGCGAGAACGGCGCGGGTAAATCCACGCTGCTGAAAATCCTTGGCGGCTCGTACCAGCCTAACAGCGGCGACCTGCAGATCGGCGATCAGCACCTGGCATTCAAGTCCACCGCAGACAGCATCGCTGCTGGGGTTGCAGTGATTCACCAAGAGCTGCATCTGGTGCCGGAAATGTCGGTGGCGGAGAACCTGCTGCTGGGGCATATGCCCAATCGCTGGGGCATGGTCAACCGCCGCGCGATGACGCGCCGCGCCCGCGAGCTGCTCAAAGGTCTGGCGGATGAAATCGATCCGGGCATGCGCCTGGGCGATCTGTCTCTGGGCCAGCGGCAACTGGTGGAAATCGCCAAGGCCATGTCGCGCAATGCTCACGTCATCGCCTTCGATGAGCCGACCAGCAGCCTTTCGGCGCGGGAAATCGATCGCTTGATGGACATCATCGTCAAGCTGCGCGACGAGGGACGAGTGATTCTGTATGTGTCGCACCGCATGGAAGAGATTTTCCGGGTGTGTGACGCGGTGACCGTGTTCAAGGACGGGCGCTTCGTGCGCACCTTCGAAGACATGGCTGAGCTGGACCATGATCGTCTGGTGACGTGCATGGTCGGGCGCGACATTCAGGACATCTACAATTATCGCCCGCGCCAGCACCAGGGTCCGAGTCTGCGCGTCACCGGCCTGATGGGGCCGGGGCTGCAGGAGCCGGTCAGTTTCGCGGTCGAGAAGGGCGAAGTGCTGGGCTTCTTCGGGCTGGTCGGCGCCGGTCGTACCGAGCTGTTCCGCCTGCTTTCCGGGCTGACGCGCAGCCATGCCGGCGCCCTGCAACTGGATGGCAAGCCCCTTGAACTGCGATCCCCGCGCGATGCGATTTCCGCCGGCATCCTGCTGTGCCCGGAAGACCGCAAGAAGGAAGGCATCGTGCCGCTGTCCAGCGTCGCCGAAAACATCAATATCGGCGCGCGGCCTCGACATGTGCACCTGGGTTGCCTGATTCAGGGCAAGTGGGAGCGGGAAAACGCCAAAGGCCAGATCCGCTCGATGAATGTCAAGACGCCTTCGCCGGAGCAGCAGATGCTGTTCCTGTCCGGCGGCAACCAGCAGAAGGCCATTCTCGGCCGCTGGCTGTCCATGCCGATGAAGGTATTGCTGCTCGACGAGCCGACCCGAGGCATCGACATCGGTGCCAAGTCCGAGATTTATCAGATCATCCATAACCTGGCGGCGGACGGCATCGCGATCATCGTCGTGTCCAGCGATCTGATGGAAGTGATGGGCATTTCCGACCGCATTCTGGTCATGAGCGAAGGCGCGATCACCGGCGAGCTTTCTCGCGATGAAGCCAACGAGCAACGGTTATTGCAGCTGGCATTGCCGCGCACGCGCGGCTGACAGCGGGTGTTGACAGTGAAAAATAAAAACGAGGTGCGTATGTCTACCGAAACCAGCCTGACGGCTCCCCGCCAGGGCATGAACATGCGTCGATTCTTCGACGATTGGGCGATGCTCCTGGCCGCACTGGGCATATTTGTGCTCTGTGCCTTGCTCATCGATAACTTCATGTCGCCGCTCAATATGCGTGGCCTGGGGCTGGCGATTTCAACCGTGGGCATCGCGGCCTGCACCATGCTGTTCTGTCTGGCGTCCGGGCATTTCGACCTGTCGGTCGGTTCGGTGCTGGCCTGTTCGGGTGTCATCGCCGGGATCGTCATTCGTGACACCGAGAGCGTGTTCCTCGGCGTGTCGGCCGCGCTGGCCATGGGGCTGCTGGTCGGTCTGATCAACGGCATCGTCATTGCCAAGTTGCGCATCAACGCGTTGATCACCACGCTGGCGACCATGCAGATCGTGCGCGGTCTGGCGTATATCTTTTCCAACGGTAAAGCGGTAGGCGTGGGCGAAGAAGGCTTTTTCGTGTTCGGCAACGGGCAGTTGTTCGGCGTGCCGGTTCCGATCCTGATCACCATCGTCTGCTTCGTGTTTTTCGGCTGGCTGCTGAATTACACCACCTACGGGCGCAACTCGCTGGCCATCGGCGGCAACCAGGAAGCCGCGTTGCTGGCAGGCGTTCATGTCGACCGCACCAAGATCATCATTTTCGCCGTGCACGGGCTGATCGGCGCGCTGGCGGGTGTGGTGCTGGCCTCGCGCATGACCTCCGGCCAGCCGATGATCGGTCAGGGTTTCGAGCTCACGGTGATTTCTGCCTGCGTGTTGGGCGGGGTTTCGCTCAGCGGCGGCATCGGCATGATCCGCCACGTGATTGCCGGCGTGCTGATCCTGGCGATCATCGAGAACGCGATGAACCTGAAGAACATCGACACCTTCTACCAGTATGTGATTCGCGGCACGATCCTGTTGCTGGCGGTGATCATCGACCGGCTCAAACGCCGCTGACCCGCTCCGGGTAAGAGCGTACGGCCGTTCACGCGTGCCGTACGCCTGACGTTTTCCTCAGTCGGCCCTTTCTCCTCGGAACCCGCGCAACGCTCAGCCCTGCAGGCGTTGTTCGATCCAGTGCGCGAACCCCAACGTCGCCGTATCGCTCATCGAAGGTCCGATCAGTTGAATGCCCAGTGGCAGACCTTGCGGTCCGAATCCGGTCGGCAGTGCCACACTCGGCAAACCCAGCAGACTCCAGATACGTGAGAACAGCGGATCGCCAGTGGCGGTAAGGCCTGCATCGGCCTCGCCACACGCGCTGGGCGTCATCAATAGATCGTATCCGGCAAAGCCACGTCCCAGTTGATGACGGGCCGACGCCACGTGCGCGCGATGGCTGACGGTCTGCTCGTAGGTCACGGCGGCGCCGCGCTCGAGCATTGCCCTGAGCCGTTCACTCAGCCATTCAGGATGATGCAAACGCTCATCGGCCAGCGCCTTGAAGGCCTCGGCGCACATCATTTCATCGTGCACCTCGGTCAGCGCGGCAACGGCGTCGGGCAGGCTGACATCGACCACAAACGCGCCAGCCCGGGCCAGACGCTGGACAGTGGCTTCGAACGCCTGCTGCGCCGCTGCGCTCGCGCTGTCCCAATGTGGCGTACGACAGATGCCGATTCGAGGTTTGCTGTCCTCTGGCAGATCTCGCCAGGCCGCAGCATTGGCCATCACCGAGGTAAGCAGCGCCACGTCCGCCACGCTGCGGCCAAAACCGCCTACCGTGTCCAGCGACTCACTGAGGCTTTTCACGCCTGCACGGGAAATCAGGCCGAAGCCGGGTTTGAAACCCACGATCCCGCAGTAGGCCGCCGGGCGAACGATCGACGCAGCGGTCTGCGTTCCCAGCGCCAGCGGCACCATGTTCGCCGCCACGGCAGCTGCCGAGCCACTGGAGGATCCGCCCGGTGTGTGCCCCGGATTGTGCGGGTTGCGAGTCGGCCCGGGGGTGAAGGTGGCGAATTCGGTGGTGACGGTCTTGCCTAACACGATGGCCCCCGCTGCTCTGCACAGGGCAACGGCGGCTGCATCGGTCACCGGCCGATGGTGTTGATAGATCGGCGAACCATACCCGGTCGGAAAGTCACGGGTGTCGAACAGGTCTTTTACCCCCAGCGGCAGACCATGCAAAGGCCCGCGTATCGGACCCGCATCCAGTGCGCGGGCGTGTTCGAGGGCGCGCTCGGCGTCGATATGGCGCCAGGCCAAAACATGGGGTTCTTGATCGCGGATACGTTCCAGGCAGGCGCCGAGCAGTTGCTGCGCGGTCAGTTCCCGGCGCTGGAGCTGTTTGAAGGCCGCGCTGGCGGTCAGCAGACTGGGGTCAGAAGGGGCAAGAGACACGGCGTGTTCCACATTGTTTGGAGAAAGCGAATCATGCCGCAGGGATCGCCGGGCTGTACATTACCCGGCGCAGGTCATCAGCTCAGTTTCGAGGTAATGAAGATCAGCCGCACCGACGCCTGAGCCAGCGACTGGGCCTCGGCTTTCATGTTGTCGAGTTCGGCTTTTGCCTGTTCATCCAAGGTGTCGTTCGAGCGGGTTTCGATCAATTGCGCCATCTGATACAGCGCGTCGATCAGGCCATACAGATTGCGATGCAACTGATCGGTCACCTTGTGCAAATGGTGATCCACGACCGGCTTGAGCCCGGCGCCGTCACCCTCATTCGCGGCGTTCGTTTTGTCCGTGCGCACACCGGTGAGCACATAGTTGAGATCGACACCGGCCTCGGCAATGCGCAGCAGGTAGCTGGTCTTGGGCGAGCGCGCCCCGCTTTCATAATTACCTTGTGCGTTCGTTTCCACCCCTCCGATCGCGCCGAGGGCACTCTGAGAGAGTTTAAGCCGGTTGCGTTCCTGCCTGAGCCGCACACCGATCCCTGACATGATGAAACTCCTTGATCACTGGCCGTGGCCTGATGATGCGTCTTGCAGCGTGGAGCTCGTAGCATCCCTTTTGCAGGGAGAATTCCAACGAGTGGTTGATGTAAACCAAATGAATAACGGCGTAAGGCGTTCGGACGATAACTCACATTCATTCGAATGTGGATCCATTTTGGTGCTATTTGTCAGACTTTTCTCAAATGGTTGTATGAAAGTGTTACGACTGAATGGATATTCATAAACGGCGCGTATAGCCGATGGGCAGGAGGCAAGGCGGGCCGCCACATTGCATGGCGGCCCGTCAGTTCAATCGTCAGGATCAGGAAGGGCAGCGCGAGGAGGGCTGGCGAGCCCAGTCAGTCGCGGTTCGAGCAATGATATCGGCCAGATTCGACACGGCTTTCTGATGGGCCAGCACCAGGTTTTCCATGCCGGTTCCCGCAGGCTCGCGGATGACGCTGCTGCAGGTCAGCGTCTGGCGTTTGGCCCCGGCGCCGCGCACGCTCAGGTTCCACACCACGTCGATCAGCGCGTATTGATTGAGCACCGACTCGAACCGCCGCACATCAGTGCGCACCGACAGCACCGGCTCGTCGCTCTGCTTGGGCAACCCGGCCAGATCCCGCGAGCCCAGGCGACGCTCCAGTTGTCCGGTCAGCGCGTCGTGAAACTCATCCCCGAGCGGGGCGCCCCAGCGTTCGTTTTCCAGAATCGCCAGGCTGCCGTCGCCCTGACGCACCACCAGCGGCGGCTGATCCACTTGCACGGCCATCAGCACCGGCTGCATCTCGAATTGAAACGGCGCCTGCGCAACATTGGCTGCAGGCTGGGTCGCAGGCGCGATGAGGGTGTAGTAATGCGTCGGCGTCGAGGAGCAGGCGCCCAGGCTCAACGCGCAGGCCAACGTCAGAAAGTGGTTACGCAGGGTCATTGCACAGGCTCCGGAGCGATTTCACGGGATGAGGAAGAACCTTTATACGAGCCGGGCGCCGCGTCGCCGCTGCGTCCCCGAATCAGCGATTCCGGGTGTCGGCTGAGGAAGTCGGTCAATACGCGCACGGAACGCGCGGTGCGCTGGACTTCCTCCATGGCCTGGCCCAGTTGCTGGCGCGCCGGGGAGTCGTCGGCGAATGTGTCGTTCGCGCTGCCAAGGGTTTTCTGCGCTTGCTGCAAGGTGCCACGCATCTGCGGCAGCACTTCGCCATTGACCTGTTTCATGGTTTTCTGCAATTCGATCAGACTGCCGTTGAGGTTCTTCGCCAGATCGTCGAGCGGGATCTTGCCCAGCTTGTCGACGAAGGCCTGCAACTGCTCCTGAAGTTTGTCGAAACTGCCGCCGACGGTAGGCACCTCAAGCGGCCGGGCCTTGGCGTTGTAGGCAATTTTCGGCGCTTTCGGATCGAAATCCATGGCCACGTACAACTGGCCGGTCAGCAGGTTGCCGGTGCGAACCTGCGCCCGCAGACCGCGTTCGACGAAGCGACCGATGATTCTCGATGTCTGCTCTTCTTCGTCGCCACCGCCAGCCTGTTGCCGAAGCTTGTCGTTGGCCGCGCCCAGTCGTTGCGGGTAAATCACAGCGCCGACCACGCCAGGGAAACTGCCGGTCGCCGGGTCGTAATCCAGGTCCACCGACACCACGCGGCCGACGTTCACACCCAGGAAATCGACCGGCGCGTTGACCACCAGCCCGCGCAGGGATTGATTGAAGCGCATGCGGATGTACTTGGGTTCGCCGTCAGGTGGGGCGAGGGCGCTGGCCTGGTCATCGAACAGTTTGAACTCGGCGTTTCCCTCGGCAGGCTTGGCGTCAGGGCTGTAGTTGGGCTCGCGAAACGCAATGCCGCCCGAGATGATCGAGGTCAGCGACTGGGTGGAGACCTTCAGGCCGGCGGCGCCCAGAGAGACATCGACGCCACTGGCGTTCCAGAAACGCGAGTCAGTGAGCACGAACTCATCGTTGGGCGAACTGATGAAGATTTCGATGTCCACGCCCTTGCCGTCCTTGGCCAGTTCGTAAGCCACCACCTGACCGACCTGAATACGGCGGAAGTACACCGGGGAGCCGATGTCCAGCGAGCCGAGGTCATCGGTGTGCAGGATGAAGCGCTTGCCGCGTTCGCCGAAGGTCACTGGTGGTGGGGTTTCCAGACCGGTGAAATTCTTCTCGGTCTTGTCCGAACTGCCCGCGTCGGCGCTGATGAATGCACCCGACAGCAAGGTGTCGACGCCTGACACGCCGTGGGCGCCGATGCGCGGGCGAACCACCCAGTACTGCGTGTCGGCGCGAGTGAATGGGGTGGCCGACTGATTCAGTTCGATGGTGGCCAGAATGTGCGTGCGGTCGTCGCTGAGCGCGATGTCGGTCACGGTCCCGATTACCACGTTCTTGTATTTGACCTGGGTTTTCTTCGCCTCCAGCCCTTCGGCCGTGAGGAACGACACCACCACCTTCGGGCCAACGTTGAGGAAGTCGTGGATCACCATCGACAGGCCGATGACGCCGGCCACGATCGGCACCAGCCAGACCAGGGATATACGCGCCTTGCGGGCCTTGACATGCGGGCGCGCGGGGGCTGACGGGGGGAGTGTGTTATCGGACATCTTCAACCTCTGCGTCCCAGATTAGCCGGGGATCGAAACTCATGGCGGCGAACATCGTCATCACGACCACCAGACCAAAAAACAGAATGCCAAGCCGGGGCTCGATGGTGCTCAAGCCGCGGAATTGAACGAGCGCGGCGACCAGCGCCACGACCAGCACGTCGAGCATCGACCAATAGCCGATCAGTTCGATGAAGCGATACAGGCGCGAGCGCTCGCGCATGGCCCACTGGCTGCGGCGCTGGCACGTCACCAGCAACATGCCCAGCACCAGAAACTTGATGCAGGGCACCAGCACGCTGGCGATGAAGATCAGGATGGCGATGTCCCACGAGCCGCCTTCGGCGAACTCGATGACCCCGCTCATGATGGTGTTCTCGCTGCTGCTGCCCAGCAATGTCGTGAACATCACCGGAAGCGTGTTGGCCGGGATGTAGAAAATCAGTCCGGCGAGCAGGAACGCCCAGGTGCGCCTGAGGCTGTCGGGCTTGCGCGGATGCACTGCCGATTCGCAGCGCGGGCAGGCCTCATCGTCCTCGGCGCAGACATAACTGCACACGTGGCACAGGGTGACCTTGTGTTCCCGCGCGAAGGGGATGCCGTTCATTCCGGTTCGACTCCCAGTTCGTCCCACAGGCGGCGAATGTCCTTGCCGGCGATCAGCACGATCAGCACCATCAACATGGCCATGGCCCACAGACCCACGCCCGGGTGGACATCCAGCATGCCCGCGAGCTTGATGATCGCCACCAGAATCCCCAGCAGACAGACCTCGAGCATGCTCCAGGGCCGCAAGTGTTCCAGGGTGCGCATGCAGGTTCTGAAGCCGGGTGCGATTTCTCCGCGATGGGCATGGGCCAGCACCCAGAACAGCAGGGCGATCTGCAACGCGGGGGCGAAGATGATTGCCAGCCCCGCTACCAGTGCGATCAGGGTGATCTGCCCTTGCGCCAGCGCGTGCACCGAACCCCACAACGTCACCGCGTTATGCAGGCCTTGCATGCTGATGCTGATGACCGGAAACACGTTGGCGAAAATGAACAGGATCCCGGCCGCGACGCTCAACGCCAGCAGTTGCTCGATGCTCATGCGATGACCGCGGTCGAGCACGGCGGCGCAGCGCAGGCAATACGCGGTCTCGCCCTTGTTCAGGGCTTGCGATTCGTACAGCGAGTCACAGTGCTCGCAGATGATCCAGTGCTGTGCTGAATCGGCGTGCGGGGGTGGGCTTTCGGTCATCGGCGCCGTTGTCGTTGAGGGAATGGACGTGTTCACGATAGATCGGCTTTGAGCATACGCATGCACAAAGGCGATGCAGGCGACGATACGCCGTCGCGGCAGTGCCTGCCGGGTTTGCTTGGGACTGAGTTCATGAACAGCACGCTGTCTGGGTTGGCTTGAGAGATTGACCACAATGCCAGCATCGGGTTCGACGGCGGTTCGCCTGCTCGGCATCTCGGTGGCATGAGCACCGTCCGTAGCGCGCTGGCGTGACGTCCCTGCGGCATGTGTCGCTGCAAACGCGACAAGTGTAGCGCGACAGCGCGATCAGCAGGAGGGCATCGTGCGGTTAATTATCTGAAACAAAAGGCTTTCTTCAGCGTGGCACAGCGCTTGCTCTCTCGCTCGACAGCCGGGGCAGCCAAGCGCCCGGTTCTAATAAGAACGGAGAGCCACATGAACCGATTTGGCCAGCATCCGCGCCTGCCTGGCGCCCCCACCCGACTCTTTTTCGCCGCCATCGCCCTGGGCGTTGCTTTCAGCCCGCAGACGTTCGCTGCACAGCCTGCGCAGGTTGACGGCGCGCGAATCAGCGCCGCCGATCAGGAACCGGGAAACTGGATGAGTCACGGACGCACGTACGACGAGCAACGCTTCAGCCCGCTGAAAAAGATCAACGACGGCAACGTCTCGGGACTGGGACTGGCCTGGACCTACAAACTGGACATCGACCGGGGTGTCGAAGCCACGCCGATCGTGGTCGATGGCGTGATGTACACCACGGGGCCGTTTTCGGTGGTGTACGCCCTGGATGCCCGCGATGGCAAACTGCTCTGGAAATACGACCCGCACTCCGATCGCAGCCGCGCGGGCGAGGCATGCTGCGATGCCGTCAACCGCGGCGTGGCCGTCTGGGGCGGTAAGGTATTCGTCGGCGTACTCGACGGCCGCCTGGAGGCCATCGACGCGAAAAGCGGGCAGAAGGTCTGGTCGGTGGACACCCGCACGGATCCCGATCGCAGCATCACCATCACCGGTGCGCCGCGGGTGGTGAAAGGCAAGGTCATCATCGGTAACGGCGGTGCCGAATACGGCGTGCGCGGCTACATCACTGCCTATGACGCCGAGACCGGCAAGCAGGACTGGCGATTCTTCACCGTCCCTGGCGATCCGAAACTGCCGCCGGAAAACAAGGCCATGGAGATTGCCAGCAAAACCTGGTTCGGCGACAAGTTCGTCGAGCAGGGCGGCGGCGGGACCGTCTGGGATTCGATGTCCTACGACCCGAAACTGAACCTGCTGTACATCGGCGTCGGCAACGCCTCGTCCTGGAACCCGCGTCTGCGTTCTGAAGGCAAGGGTGACAACCTGTTTCTGTCGTCCATCATCGCCATCAATCCCGACAACGGCGAATACGTCTGGCATTACCAGACTACGCCCGGCGATGCATGGGATTTCACCGCCACCGCGCACATCATGCTGGCGGACCTGAAGATCGATGGCAAAGACCGGCAAGTGCTCATGCAGTCGCCCAAGAACGGCTTTTTCTACGTGATCGACCGCAAGACCGGCGAGCTGCTGTCGGCGAAAAACATCGTCCCGATCAACTGGGCGAGCGGCGTCGACATGAAGACCGGCAGGCCGATCGTCGATGAAAAGGCCGCCGTCTACTGGCGTGACCCGGAAAAGAAAGCGCTGTTGGTGCAGCCTGCATTCTGGGGCGCCCATGACTGGCAGCCGATGTCCTACAACCCGCAGACGGGCCTCGTCTACATTCCCGCGCACATCATGTCGGCGCTGTATCAGGACGTCGAGGGCCAGCCGCCGCGCAAGAAATTCAAGAGCATGTATCAGTTGCAGGTCAACACCGGAATGATGCCGGAGGACCCGGACGGCCTGCGCAAACTGGCCGACACCTGGACCGGCAAGCTCATCGCCTGGGATCCGCTCAAGCAGGAGGCGCGCTGGGAAGTGCCGTATTCGACGATCTTCAACGGTGGCACGCTGAGCACCGCGGGCAACCTGTTGTTCGAGGGCACTGCGGACGGGCGGGTGGTCGCCTATTCGGCCGACAAGGGCAAGGTGTTGTGGGAGCAACCGGCCAACACCGGTGTGATGGCCGGCCCTGTGACGTATGAGGTGGATGGCGAGCAGTACGTGACGTTCATGGCGGGATGGGGGGGCGCGTTTTCGACCTTCGCCGGCGCGTTGTCATTGCGCGCCGGGGTCAAGCCCAACGCCCAGGTGCTGACCTACAAACTGGGCGGAACGGCGAAGCTGCCTGACCTGAAATATAAATACGCCGATCGCAAGGTCGATCCACCGGCCTTCACCGGCACCACCGAGCAAGTGGACAAGGGCCGCGCGCTGTTCAACGGCCATTGCGACACCTGCCATGGCATCAACGCGATCAGCGGCGGCGTGCTGCCGGATCTGCGCATGCTCAGCAAGGAAAATCATCAGATGTTCCTCGGCATCGTCTATGGCGGCCGGGTCAATGACGGCATGCCGTCGTTCGCCGAGGAGCTCAAGCCCGATGAAGTCGAGCTGGTGCACCAATACATCATCAAACGCGCCAACGACCTGAAGAAAGAAATGGCGTCGGCCAAGACCGCAGCGGCGCAGTAAACGCCCTACCTGTAGGAGCGTGACTTGTCCCGCGATTGCAATGTGTCGGCACCCCATTGCTGTCTGACACATCGCCATCGCGGGCAAGGTGGAGCGCCACCCCGGTCGCCCCTGCAGGGATCACATTCCAATCGATAAAAAGAGGCAACCCCCATGAGCAACCCGCTACCGATCTACCAAAGCTATATCGATGGCGCCTTCAGCGCCGGCGACAACCACATTCAGGTGTTCAATCCGGCCAACGGCGATCTGCTGGGCTCGGTGCCGGAAACCAGCCTGAGCGAGGTCGAGCGGGCCATCGCCGCCGCCCGCTCGGCGCAGAAAGGCTGGGCTCGCAAGCCGGCCAACGAGCGCGCCGGTTACCTGCGCCAGATTGCGACCAAGGTGCGCGAGAACGCCGACCGGCTGGCGCGAATCATTACCGCCGAGCAGGGTAAGGTGCTGGGGTTGGCGCTGGTGGAAGTGAACTTCACAGCCGATTACCTGGATTACATGGCCGAGTGGGGACGCCGTCTCGAAGGCGAAATTCTCACCAGTGACCGGCCTGGTGAAAACATCTTCGTGTTTCGCAAACCTCTGGGCGTGGTCGCGGGCATTCTGCCGTGGAATTTTCCGTTCTTCCTTATTGCTCGCAAGCTCGCCCCGGCACTGATCACAGGCAACACCATCGTGATCAAACCCAGCGAAGAAACGCCGATCAACTGCTTCGAATTCGCCAAATTGCTCGCCCAGACCGATCTGCCCAAAGGCGTGGTCAACATCGTCTCCGGCAGGGGCGCTACGGTGGGTAACGCGCTCAGCGCCAGCGCCGGGGTGGACATGGTCAACTTCACCGGCAGTGTTGCCACCGGCCAGCGAATCATGGCTGCCGCCGCGCACAACATCACCAAACTCAACCTGGAGCTGGGCGGCAAGGCGCCGGCCATCGTGCTGGCGGACGCTGATCTGGATCTGGCGGTCAAGGCGATCACTGCGTCGCGGGTGATCAACACCGGGCAGGTGTGCAACTGCGCCGAGCGGGTGTACGTCGAGCGCAAGGTCGCCGATCAGTTCATCGAGAAAGTCAGCGCCTCAATGGCTGCGACTCGATACGGCGACCCGCTGGCAGAGGAAGGGCTGGACATGGGGCCGCTGGTGAACAAGGCCGGTCTGGACAAAGTCGCGCAGATGGTTGAAACCGCGGTGGGCGATGGCGCGCAGGTGATCACTGGCGGCGCGGTGGCCGACCGTGACGGCAAGGGCTTCCACTACCAGCCGACCGTGCTCGCCAATTGCCGTCAGGACATGGAAATCATGCGCCAGGAGATCTTCGGGCCGGTGCTGCCGATCCAGATCATCGATGACCTGGATCAGGCGATCGATTTGGCGAACGACTGTGAATACGGTCTGACGTCCTCGATCTACACCCGCGACCTCAGCGCGGCCATGCGCGCCTGCAACGAAATCGATTTCGGCGAAACCTACATCAACCGGGAAAATTTCGAGGCCATGCAGGGCTTCCACGCCGGCATCCGCAAGTCCGGGATCGGCGGCGCGGACGGCAAGCACGGCGTCTACGAATTCACCCATACCCACGTGGTGTACATCCAGATCTGAGGCGCTTTCATCCGGCCCGGTTGGGCTGCACGATCCGGTATTTTTTCATCTTGCGGTAAAGCGTTGACCGGGCGACGGCGAACTCGTCGGCGACCCCGGTCACGTTCCACTGGTGCCGGCGCAGGGCTTCCTTCAGACGCAGTTCTTCATCGTCTGCGGTGAGCCGTGCCAGCGGCAAACGGTCGGGCAGGGCACTGGGTACGGCGTGGTCGAGTGCCGCCTGATCGACAATGTCCGCCGGCAGACACGTCGTGTCGATCAGCCCTTCGTCGGCGACTGCCACCGCGTAACGCAGCACATTGATCAGCTGGCGAATGTTGCCTGGCCAGGCGTACCGGCTTAACAACTTCAGGCTGACCGGGTCGATGCGGCAGGCTGGCCCGCCAGGCTGATCACGCAGCACCGAATCGATCAGCATCCGGATGTCGCTGCGCTCGCGCAACGCCGGCAGGTGCAGGGTCATGCCGTTCAACCGGTAGAACAGGTCCTCGCGAAAGGTCTTGCTGGCGATCATGCTGGCGAGGTTCTGATGGGTCGCGGAGATGACCTGAATGTCCAGCGGCATGGGCGTGTCAGCGCCCAGAGGCGAAATTTCCCGCTCCGCCAGTACGCGCAGCAAGCGGGTCTGCAAATGCGCGGGCATGTCACCGATTTCGTCCAGGAACAGGGTGCCGCCATTGGCGATTTCCAGCTTGCCTTTCATGCCTTTCTTGCTGGCGCCGGTAAAGCTGCCGCTGCGATAGCCGAACAGTTCGCTCTCGATCAGGGTTTCCGGAATGGCTGCGCAATTGAGCGCCACGAACGGCCCGGCCCGCCGTTGGCTGGCGAGGTGAATCGCGCGAGCGAAGGCTTCTTTGCCGGTGCCGGTCTCGCCGTTGATGAGGATCGGCAGGTCCTTGTCCAGCACCTTGCGCAAGCGCGCCACACTCTGCTGCAGGCGCAGGTCGCCACCGCTCAGCCGCTCCAGCGTTGGCGCGCAGTGAGGCACTTGCGCAGGCCGCGGCTCGGGCGACCGGGCAGGCTGAACCTTGACCGGCATGCGCAGGCCAACCTCCAGCAAGCGCTGGCCGCTGCGCAGACGCGTGGCATTGGCGCCGCCGTTGCACAGTCGCAGCAGTTGCTCGACGTCTACCGGCAGCAGCGCGCTCAATGCTTGCCCCAGCAGCGGGCCGTCGCCGTGGTTCTGATGCTCGACGAACGCCGCACGGTTAGCGCCGATCACCAGGCCCTGGTCGTCCAGCGCCAGCAATTGCTCGTTGGCCAGGTCGCTGATGTCCTCGCAGGGCTTGATCATCAGCGTCAGGGTGTTGCGGTGGCTGTGGCGGAAGTAGGCGTTCTCGATCATCCGCGCGTACATGATCACCAGTTGCAGTGTCAGGTATTGCGCCTCTTTCGGACCGTTGCTGTTCAGGCAGGACGCGTTGAGGCAGCCGCGCACCTGGCCCAGCGAATCGAAGATCGGCGAGACCGAACAGCTCAGGCGATCGTTTTCCCGCAGAAAGTGCTCATCGCGATGAATGATCAACGCGCTGCCCGAGGCCAGGCCGGTGCCGATGCCGTTGGTGCCGACCAGCGATTCATCCCAGCGCGAACCTACGATCAGGCCCGAATCAGCGTAGGCGCTGCCGGTGGTGGGCACCCGCGAGTCCAGCGCGATGCCGTGTTCGTCGCTCAGCAGCACGGCGAATCCGGCCTGGCCCACGCGCTTGGCCAGGCCGCTGACGCCTTGGCCGGCGATGGTCATGTAATCGTGGTGGAATTCCTGATGGCGATGAATTTCGGCGGCGCTGAGGATCACCTTGTTGGCCCGGCCTGCCGGCTTCAGGCCGTGCTCGACCACGCTGCGATACCAGGACTGCACGATCAGGCCATCGGACGGCAGGCTGCGGTCGGCAAAGTAATCGCCGACGAACGCTTTGAGATCAGCAGGTCCGGTGGCTGAGGTCTGCAACGACATAGATGACTCTCCTGATGCGGCTGCGACCATGAGGCCTCAACGCATGATTATTGTTCTGTGTCCTCTGAGGACGGCCGCCGAGGCATTCGGGGCGGCAGGGATAACGCTCAGACTAGCGCCTGTGACGAAATTTGCCTGTTACAAAAAATAATTCACGGCGCGCTTCGGGTACAGCAAATGCTGTACCCGATCGCCTGCTGCACAGCGCAGCCCGGGCCAGAGCGGCGGAGCGCGACACCCGGATCAGCGCGCTGCACGGCACCTGTTGCAAGGTCGCGACAGCTGTAGCGCAAGTGTCTCGCCGCCGTGCGCGGGCCGGGGCTGCGCGGGTCTTGCGGTGTCCGGACAACGGCGTATAACCGGAGCTGCCGGGCTGTTCCGGTCAATCGAGGAGGCATCGTCCATGTGGACCCGACCTGCGTACACCGACCTGCGTATCGGCTTCGAAGTCACTATGTACTTCGCCAGCCGCTGAGCATCGAGCCCCGCCCGTGCGCGGGGCTTTTCTTGCCATGTTCGGACGTCAGAGCTTGGCCCAGAAATCCTCTGCGAAATCGCTCAGTGCGGTGTTGGGACGGAACAGGCGGATCTCGACGGGAATGTCCCAATGCTCGTCCAGCGCCCGAACCAGCTTGCCGTTGGCCACTTCCGCCTCCGACAAGGTTCTGGGCAGCCAGGCGAAGCCTTTTCCTTCCTGAGCCATGGACAACAGCACCGCCGCCAGGTGGGAGCTGAAAACAGTGTTCAGCGTCGGCGGCCGGTCTTCCTTGCGCAGCCGCGCGGCGATGATCCGCCCCAGGCCCGACTCGGCCGTGTACGCCAGGTGTGGCGGCGCGATGCCTGGCGCCGCAGGTTCGCCGTTGCGGGCGCGCAATGGCACTAACAGATCATGGCCGACGACCTTGGACTGAAACTGATCGGCGGCAAAACGCGGCGGCACGTCGGGATGCTGATGGCACAACAGAAACTGCACTTCGCCGCCCAGCAGCATGTGCTCGCACACGCTCATGTTGTCCGACAGCAGGCGGATGGCCTCCAGCGGCCCTGAGCGTTCGGCAGCGCGCACCCAGCCCGGAAAAAAGGTGAACGACAGCGAGTGAGTGGCGGCGAAATGCAAAGTACGCGCCTGCTTGCCTGCGACCTCGCGCGCTTCCTGACGCATCTGGTACAGGCGCCGGGTCATCTCCTGGGCATTGTCGAGCATGTGCCGTCCGGCATCGGTCAGCGTCGCGCCTTGGGTGGTGCGCTCGAACAGGTCGACGCCAACCCAGGTTTCGAGCGCGCGGATCCTGCGACTGAACGCCGGCTGGGTGACATGCCGAAGCTCGGCCGCCCGGGAAAAATTCCCGCTTTGCGCCAGTACATTGAAATCTTCCAGCCAGACCAATTCCATCGTGATGCCGTCCGCGCATTGAGTGCCGCGTTTTTAGCATTGGCCGCGACAAAAGGTCCAGCCCTAGAGTGGGCTCATCCAAGCGCTGCACCTCTTCACCTAAAACAACAGGAGTCACCCATGCGTATCGTCGATATTCGCGAGAAGACCGTTTCCATTGCCTCGCCGATTGCCAACGCCTACATCGATTTTTCCAAAATGACCTGCTCGGTGGTCGCCGTA